>Ga0247757_10001710_pt1 | contig 13364 bp, 18 predicted proteins | sample UWRJL126311R4_FD_180929 | JGI IMG/M metagenome (GOLD analysis project Ga0247757, IMG submission 180929) | Plant litter microbial communities from Arlington Agricultural Research Station in Wisconsin, United States - UWRJ-L126-311R-4 | ecosystem: Environmental > Terrestrial > Plant litter >...
TCTGATCTTTTCTATCTCTCCATCGTTATCGATATTGGGCATTATTGCGCGGCCTTGCGGATTGGTAACAGGCTCAGCAACCTACAAGCGCTTAGTCAGTCTGAATCGGATGCACATTTAGGGACCTTCTCGAATAAGCCGGAAATAAGACCACCATTGAAGGTCCCTAAGAACTATTTGTTCGACTTTTCTGTTTTGCTCAAGGACCCCTGTGAAGTTCCTCATAGCTTTTTAATTTTGTTCCTGTATCGTAGTCAAACCCGCTATTGAGAGATCCGACCTACCCGCCCCCACAAGGGCCACCGCCTGGAACACTAAGAAGGAACTGATCTCACTCCTCGTAAAATAGTCCTGATAAATCAGTTTGGCGTTCATTTTTATGCGAACTTCCAAAATGAACGCGCAGCCCTAGTACCAGGAACATAATCTCAGGCAGCAGTGGTTTCCCTTTCACGGATACTTCAAAAGACACAATGCTTCATCAAGCCAATAACTTTCCATTTATCTATGTATCATGAATTGGGGACTTTTCAGATAGGGTCCTCCAATTCTATTGCTATCGGTTATACCGAGGAAAAGAAATCACCCATTAGGCTTCGTCATTGTTGTTGTCGGCCTCGGCCTCGGGAATGACGTTGCCTCCGTTGTCGAGCAACCTGCCTTTATTGTCGAAGATTGCCTGCCAATTGGGCCAGGCAATGAAGCAGTGCGTCTGCTCGCTGGCGACGCTAGGGCCCCACTTGTTGCGAGTTGCCTCGCTTCGCTCTCGTGGTGCCCGCAGGCCAGCATCGACGCAGTTGTTGCCGCAAGTGAGGAGCACTACGTGGCTCAGCTCCTCCTTGAACGGCAAGTTGTCGATGACAAAACCGTCCAGCTTCAGACACCTGAAGCGGTCATTAGTAACTTCGGGAAAAGGATTGGCTCTAAGGGTAGGCTCCATGCGGGGCAGGCTTGGTGTTGGGCGTCTGTTCGCAAAGACTCAAATCTCCGAAGAGCAACAAGCATTGAATCGCTCTTTTATATCTATAAAAGGGTCCTTTGCATGGCTTGTAGTCGAGATGGTGCGAGTGTTTTCATGGCGTGATATATCAATCACTTACCAGAGCGGTAGAGGCTTTGTATCATCGATTCCGGAAGCGATCCGGGCCTTCCTGATGCAGTAGTCATCAATGTACTCGCCGGTGCCGTAGTTGTAGTCGAGGATTCCTTTGCCATCTAGACCTCTGCGCAAGTTCAGTTGCATTCTGGTTAAGGAGATTCAAGTTCCTACTTGTAGGGAGTCGGGTCCTGGACTGGAACCTTCAATCCGCGAACATCCGTACCCTTGATCCAGTTGTCCTGGCGTACAAATGGTGCAGTGGCCATCTCGAGGTCGAGTACGTGCATACCCCGGTCATCGGACTGGTTCCGGTAGACGACCTCCCATAGTAAGGCCTGGAAGGAATCTCTCATTCCAAAGACACGGAGCTCACGGAGCTTGGTATATCGGACTAGAGGCTTCATATCATCCTGGGAGATAAAGACTTTGCTTTCGATGCTGGTCTTGATGATGTTGACGGGCTGGCGGATGTCGATGATGAGTTTAGTAAGGCTCTTTGGAAGCACCTCCCAGATTTTGGCATTGAAAGCGAGTGGTGAAATCCATCTTCACGGGTCAGTAACTTGTACCCCGTCTCGCGCTTCAGGCTCCTTACGTGAGCTCTTGTAGACCACTCATCTCGCTGATGAGGTGGCAGACTTGGTCCAGAATACGCGCCCATTTGTCGAGATTTTCATAGTGCAACGAGAGTCCTGTACCCAGCTCGCCAACGACATATAACTTGGTCGTTTGCGTATGAGCTTGAGGAAGACGTAGAACTGGTTCGTCGCTGAGTCAAAGTTAGACTGACACGCAACGGCTTCGTTTGATGCGAAGATTTCTATCCGCGAGATGAGAGTGGAGGGAGAAGCGGATAGCTGGTATGGTCGCTGTACGAATTGCGACTCTCGACGGCGTGGCGCCACGCGCCACGCGCGACGTTGACTTACGATGCAGTTGGGTGCGACTCAATCTGAATGGTCACGCAGTCCCTGGAGTCGTTGGTCATGTCCTTATTCTGCGAGCTCTCAAGGTCGTAGGGCTTGAGGAGATCTTGAAACTCGGACATTTTGGCGGTAGGGTGAGCTTCCAGTCAGTCGGTCAGGTGGAGGAGAGTAGGCTCTACGTGGTCAGGTTGGTTTATATGCGGTTGCGGTATGGTGGACCTTCTACAAGTCGGTCTAGTGGAGGGGAGAAGACTCTACGTAGCCAGGTTGGTTTATATGTTGTTGCGGGCTGGGCGTTTTGTTTGTTGACCAAAGATTCAGGCAGGCGCGCTCGCGGCAATAAATAGTTGCCATGGTGAAGAAGAGATTAGAAGCTTCATCAGTGTCAACAATAGTAAGCTGGAGCCTTCACTGGTGAAATCAGAGTGAAGTTCAAACCTCCCTCCCCTTCTCCCTCCATTGGCCAATAACGATCTTATGTGAATATATATCATAGCTCAGCTCACAAAGGAGATGACTGATGCGGGTGACTAAGTTCTTAGGTCTTAAGCCCTATTTATCTATTCACTTGTGTGTTTGGTGGACGGTTTGAAGGATAGATCAAAAGTTTGAGGTGTGATAGACGAAGTAAACATAACTGTTTGCTTCACTCAAGTTACCTATGGCTGGCTGAGATTCATTATATACGTAGGCATCCGTAGGGAACCTGACCGCCCAATTGGCTGTGTTGTATACAATACACCTCTTTTTGAGTGAAGCATTAAAGCACTTCACTGAAGTGGTTGGAGCGGTACGAAGTCAGAGCGGAAAAAAACTGATTGTTGTGTAACTATGACTAAGATAATTATTCTTGGATCTAACGCGGTAATGTCTTCAAGACCGTTTGCAGTCGCGAGTGCCAACACTAGAGGACTGCGTGCTAATAAGTCGTGACGAGCCTCGCTTAAGGCAGACATTTGGACTGAGAGGTTCGAGCTCAGGAGACGCTGGTGCAGGCGGAAGCCGAGGCTGATTCTCATTCGCACTTGCAACATCGGAGAGCCATTGCAGAATATCTGGCGTTGGCGACGCGTCATCAAAGGGTCGATTGTGTGTGCTGAGGTTGAAATCGCCCCGCGCTTCATGGCGCACCCAGATGTAACCAGAATCGTCCGACCAAGAATCTGAAGTCTCCCGGGATAGAGGAGTGCTATACACCCTAGTTCCAATATTAGAGACGACCGGAGAAAGGCACGCTGATACATTTGGAAGCTGTGGGTAGACGACATGGTCACCATGGTTAGATGAGATGGCAGCGACCCCTGCCTTTCGGAATATCTCTTGCATGCGGTTCATGTGGCCTGGGCGGGCTGGCGATCGCAATACAACTGAGTCTGGGTGCGCACGACGGCGGCCGACGTTGGCGCTATTCTTCAAAGAGCAAGGGGTGTGGTGTGGGGTGTAATTTGATACCCGAGTGGGTGTTTTGGGTGTAAAGCAATCTTGGGCAGTTGTCGTTCGTGTAATGCGGCTGAATGGCAATGGAGGCTGGGCACGACATTCTGTGCCGTTTGTTTAGCATTTTTGTACGACGACGGGCAAACAAACAAGGGGCTACCATCAAGTCGACGTGGGCTCTGGGGAGCGTGGCCGCCGGTGTCGAGGGATGCCTGGAGGCCGATTGAGCATCACTCTACAGCAGAACAGGATGGGGTGTCATGTCAAGCACCCACTTGGGTCTCAGCCATGGCAAGGCGGCCACCTTCTAGCGGCCGTTGGGAGGCGATGACTCAGATAGAAATTGCGGGTGCGTCAGGTTGCGCAGGCGAAGCTGAGGCACGTGGTGAGCGGAGACGTGAGCAATGTATGGGTTGCGGGGCGCGGACGCGAGGGCATTGAGGCTGAAGTCGCGGAGGAAGTGAGAGAGAGGCTGCTGGTTGTTGGGGACGGAGGTGTGGCATCGCATTTCTCTGCAACATGGTCGTCGTTGCCCAAATTGGCGGTCGACGCAGGAACAGAAGGTGCGCTGGTGCCGGCTGCGATTCTGAGATTAACGAGCTGCACGTGACGCACTGCGTCCTCGTCTATTTCCAGCAACACCAACCTCCACACAGGCCCTCGATCGTCCAGACTGGCTGCGCTCGGTTGCCGGCTCCAGCGTCCGGCCAGCTTCCCGCGCCGCACGCAATTGTGATCCCCCTCGTTCGCTCGGCAACCGCGGAGCAGCTCTGCGCGGAACAGACGCAAGCGATGCGTGTGCGTGCTCTGTTCCTGGCCCGAAGCACTGGCGTGGCGCTCAAACGCACAGGGCTCCTCCTCTCAATCTCGGGACACGCTTATTGTATGTTCGCACCGAGCCGCTGCTTCAGCTTCCGCCGACCGTCCTGGACGTCCGTCCGCCCTTTGATTGAAGAAGCTTCAATGGATAGCGTTGCCCCAACTGCTCGTCGCACACCGCTGCGTGCAACAGCTGAGGCCCCCTTCCTACGCTGGGCTTACAGTGGCGGCGGGACAATATGCGACCCAGGCCTCGGAGATTCCACCTCGTGCTGAACGGGTACTCGTGCGCTGCCGTCGTCCCCTGCCTCTTCGCCTGTGCGCCAATGAGACTGGCAACCTCCCGCCCCTGACTCGTCAACCTGTGGCAGCCCAGGGAATTCCCACCGCCCGTGCGTCTCTTCGCATGCGCAACCTTGCCAGCCCGGCCCAGCCCCAGCGCCCCAAAAGTCTCGTTCTGCTGCTGCCGTCCGTCCAAAGACATGTCGCCGGTGCCGCGTTGGGCCTCTTTTCCTCCTCCCACCGCCCTCTCCACCAGCCGCCGGCCGTGTGCTGCTCGCGAGCTTGACGCTCACTTTTTCTTTTCCCTTCTCAGTACTGCTGGTCCTTTGAACCTCCTTTCGCTCGTTTGCTTTTCTGCCCTCCCTCCGCACCCTTCCCGGCTTGGATATCCGTATAACCATTCATGCTGCCGCCTTGCTTGGCCACGCCATCTTGCGAACACCTGACAGCATTCCCACCGAACCCGCTGTTGACAAGTCAGAGCGTCCTCTTCTGACAGTCTCTGTCTGACCTGTAGTTGCCGTCCTGTACGTATAGCTTTTCTCTTGAAACCTGCTTTGGGAAGTCCGCCTCCCCATGCTGCAACGGCAACCGTCGCAAGATATCCCTCCATCTCCACCCACTGGTCCAACAACCTGTTCCCTTCATCGTCCCTGACACACTTTTGCTCCTGTGTATGCCTTGTTGCCTGTTGCATTGCCTTGTTCCACTTATTCGGACAATTATATGGCCTTGTACATCTGTTAGACGGCGTTATGCCATGGGCACATCTGATGATGACTGGCCATAGGTTTCAATCATTCCTAATTCAGAAACAGTGGTCCAATTGCATCGAACACCTGGTCTATCGTCGCCCTGGTTGCAGTCTTGTGCATGTGTCTACAGCAAGGAACCATTGCTCTGGGTGCTTTCATGACCCAACCTCTAACCACTTTGACCGTTCTCTAACGTGAGCTCCCTCCTATCAAGAATACATACACGCCTTGGAGACTGAGGACCTCCTCCATTTGTAATTGTTACCTGGAAGCGGATCTCCCCCACGCCGACGCCGACCCCCCATCTTGCCTGCGGCCTGCGACGAGCCAGTCCTTCCGCACCTTGCTGCGCTATCTGAGACTGCGCTAACGGGCGCAACGTGAACTCCTGGAGCTGCCACCGTCTTCTCCTACCTCCAACTCCCTGAAAAACCCACACTGCAATTGGGCCAGTGTCGGTCTCCAGGCACAAACGTTCGTAACCATTCCGCTCCAGTATTCATGAGTTACGACCCTCGACTGGGCGCCGACCCATACGGCGCGCTAGGAGACGATGGCAGAGGTGGGAGGAAAGGATCGGTACGCGCTGCACGGGAAGCAATGCAGGCGGCAAAAGCGAAAGGACAATTGCCAGACCGGTCAAGGATAATAGGATTGCCCCAACGGCCAAACCAATTAGTGTCTCAATATTCCTCACAGAGCGCATCTGAAGATCAACGGAAACCTTCACCGTCGAAAAGTAGAGGTGCCGCAGCTGCAATTCCCCCGACTCCACAATGGCCATTGTCCAACGATGCCAACAACGTACTCGACTCAAAACAAAGTCTGCATCCAAGTTCAGCTAATCGAGGGCCACCACCCCAGAGACCACCACGACCAACTTCAGATGAGCTACCAATTCAGCAGCCGTCACCTAGATTCCGCGAATCGTTCCACAGCGACGACGTGTTTTCGCCAACATCAACGCGATCGTCGCGACCCCTCACTACATCTTCCGCAGCCTCAGAAGCGTCTTCATTAGGTTCAATACCGGATTTTCCAGTCCCACAGCCCCCCATGCCCACCATACAACCTCTACCACGCCGCAATCCTAACCTTGGACCACCTCCATCGTCTCGGAGAGGGCCATCATCTTATTACACTCAGATGTCCTATGTATCACCCATCGCTGAAGAGGCTGAGACTCGGTCGAATACTATACGCTCACACCATGGATCTTTTGCTTCAAGCAATGTCATGCCCAACAATGATGAATTCTATCTCGAAGACCCTTACGTACGTTCGGACGACGAAGAGACTATTACCAGTGACTACGGAAGGGAATCGCGAAACAGTGATCATGACGATAATAGTGAACTTGTCACACCAGCGCTTGTCCGACAGGCCAGTTTAGGGCGCCGAACCAAGCCGTCCCTCATGACAATAAAGTCAGTAGACAGCTTTGGTGATAAAAAGGGATCTCAGGGGAAGAGAAAGCCATCTCCCGATGAGAAAGAATGGGAGGCAAGGATAGGCGGCGCGGTACTTGCGGCGAAAGACGGTATCGCTGGAAATGGTGGTACTGTCCTACTCGATCCATCTTCAGACGACAATTCACTCAAATCGATTAAAGATGTCAGCTCAAAGTTTGGAGACTCTGACCGAGGTCTCGATCCCGAGAAAGATGGCTCCTTGGCGTCTCCTGTTCATCATCTACAGCAGGGAACCCGACAGGCTACGCTAGCTGATCGTGTAGGCAAGCGCCGTCCACCGCGAATCGATGTCGATGCAGTACGGGAAGCCGAAGCACGAGGCAGTTTGACCAGTTTACCTGAACTGATAAGACGAGCAACTCGGCTTGCTGCAAATTTAGACAGGGGCAAAACTGCGAGTCGCCTAGGATTGGACTTTTGGGAGGCTGGGGCTCTTGAGAAGAAGGTTTCACGAAAATCCGGTTCCTTGTCAGACATGCTTGCTGCCTTCCCGCCTCCTGGCGAAGCAACTCCCAACGGTGTAGGTACGCCAAACGGAAACACTAGGCGTATGTCGAAGTGGCCTTCAGCTGGCGACTATGGGGCCAACTCCTCGATGAGTGATCGCACAGGTGAAGGGCGACGGAGAAGATGCTGCGGTATGCCGATGTGGACCTTTATCGCTCTCCTGATAGTGCTCCTTTTCCTCATTGCTGCCGCTGTTATCATTCCGATTGTTCTCGTGGTATTACCGAAGATGAGAAACTCAACTGGGAACGCCGCTCAAGACACGGCCGGCACCGGAGGTGCAAACAACGGCAACCCGGCACCACCTACTGCTACATCTGCCAATCCAAACAACCAGTGTAATGGTCTCATCAGTTGCCAGAACGGCGGCGTTGCCATTCTCAACGCCGATCGGTCCTGTAATTGCGTTTGCATCAATGGATTTACTGGCAAGACATGTGCGACCCTTGGGGACTCTGGGTGTACGACCACAAGTATTGGGGGCACTGCAAACAACGCCACAGTTGGTTCTGGTATTCCGAGGCTCATCGAAAGCGCCGAAAATCAGTTCAACATCCCCCTTGACTCAACTCGTCTCTTGTCACTGTTTTCAGGTTTGTCGCTAAGCTGCACAGCAGAGAATGCCCTCATCACTTTCAACGGGCTGGTGTCTCGATCCGTGACAGGCAATTTCATTCAAATCTTTGTGGAGACATCTGTCACACCCTCACGCTCATTGCCACTTCTTGACGAACCTCACGCAGATTTAGAGCCTCTTAAACGACGGCAGGCGATCGGTGAGCCAGGAACCGCAAGTACTGCACCTTCTGCGACCCCAACCGCATCTGCCCAGGTCGCGGCTACGTCTACACAGCCAATATCAAGCAATCCTACGGCCCTTGACTTCGCCCGCCTCGGCGTTCTCCTCGCTCTCCAAGAAAGCGGCAAACTGGACACGGCAGCCAACGCCCAGGAAGCGATTCAAAACTTCCTGAGCAACAATCGTGACGGCGATTCACAGGTTACCACTGTCAACCTTGGCCCCTTCACTATGGATCTTGCCGAATTCTCCATCAAGTTCCAGAACGGAACTACATTACAGGCAACGCCTTCGAATAACACGTCCAGCAGCAGCAGAAGCAGTGCTACCGGCAGTAGCACGGCGTCCTAGCGGTGCCCAACGTGGACATGTCCACTTCACACCAAAATTCGTAACTTTTCCCTTCCCATTTCTATCGTTGTGCTTTGCTATACCATGTACCTATACGAACGTTTCCCCTCAAAATCCCATCATGCATGCATGTGCCTTGTTGCTTCCCCAGGGTGGGCGCGGGTTTCCTGTTATCTTGTTCTGTTCGTAATAGCGCACTGTGGATGCGCCCCCTCGATCTATCGATTGGATCTAATCCCTATTGTATTTTTCCTTTCCTTATTTTGCTACTTCATCGGAGGCTGTTTTTGAGTCGTTGCTTTTTGGGCTAATATACCCCCTTCTTCGATTGTTGTCATTTGTTTAGTTGGTTGAAAAGGGTATAGGTGGGACAGGCGGGATGAGGAGGGAACGCCGTTTACGAGGGCATGTATATAATCTTTGCCATTGCCCTGGCTTGCAGTTGCATTTGTAAGGAAATGATAGTATTTGAACCAAGTGGTGCCATTGCATATTACATGTAGTGTATGCTTAAATCGCGCCACGATTGAAGAGATGTTCCAGGGTGCCTTCTCTTACTACATGTTGATTAGGATGTGCTTGCCTTCAGAAATAGAGGCTTGGAGGGGCATCGAGAAATGGACCCGAGATGCGGCGAGGCCATCCTATTTGACAAATATCAGAGCAAGAGGATTTGGTGCCTAGTTCATGTGGGTCTACGTATTGATAAGCGAATTGGAACTCTGTATATAAGATATCGATTATTGATCTCCATAGGAAATATCTCTGCTACATCTAGGAACCTCATTGCCTAGGCAGCATCCACTTACTAGCACCGTAACAATGGCGGACGAGCAGTACATTATTCTCCAGGGACTTCCATCGCCCCAGGTCTACCACGACCTCCGAAAGCTTGCGAATTTAACACCCCCACCGCTCGAAGCCATGGCGGACGCCGTTCCTAAATCGCTCCAAAACTCGTTTGCGTGCTTCGTTGCATATGAGCGAAAATACATGGTCGACGAGAAGACGCCTGGACACGATCAAGATCCAGTGGGAATGGGCCGTTTGCTTGGAGATGGAGCCTTGTTCCTACAGCTCGTCGACGTCGCAGTGCATCCGGATCACCAGGGCAAAACAATCGGGAAGCGCATCATGGAATCACTTGTAAAGTATGTTGACGAGCACGCACCTCACGCATACGTGAGTCTGGTGGCCGACCCGTTGGGACAGCGACTGTATCCGAAGTACGGGTTTGAAGATGTGAAGCCAGGGATAGGCATGTATCGATGCCTGAGAATTCAAAATGATCGTGAATTCAAGAGGGCAAGGGAAGAGAAGATGTTGGAAGCGATGCGATAGGCATGACAGGTCGGGCCCTTGCAAAAGCAACAAAGTCGAAAACAGGACAATAGATACTATGATTAGGGAAATTTAACTATCTTTGGTTTCCATCCATCATTCGATCTAGAGCTCACTCATGAAGGGTTGTGATGGGGAAGTATACCCGACTTCTTCGTTTGCACAAAAGGTGGGGGCAAGTGGCGGGTTGTGGGGAACAATTAAAGGCAGGGATTCACGCGGGCGGAGCAGACGCGGACGCGGTCCGTGCGAGCGCTGGGGAGATAGCACCACGTCGAATACATAGCTCTGCTGATGTACTGCACTCAGTCCACGCACACACACCTTCTCACTTCTCTGTCCTTACACTCACATTGCCCATTACCTACCGAACGCCCCGTGTCCAATGTCCACCATCTAGACTCTGGCATAATGATGGTCTGGCCACGCTTAGCTCGCGGCGATGTCGCTCCGCCAGCGCCAGTATGTATTCCCACCTCTCGCGGAAAGGAAAAGGTCGGCTATAGCACACTCGGATGAGAGTCCCTTCAAAGGAGGTGTTTGAATAGGGATAAGAGTAGAACAAAGGGCTATGGAGGCCCTTTAGTAGTAAGGTTTAACGAAAAGTTGGGTATAACATTATCAAGGCCCTTGGGACCAAGATTCTGGGGTAGGCTAGAAGAGTATAATGAAAGGTTAGAAGAGCTCTCTAACAGTGGTATTAGAGTCTTATCTCCGACCTTTTTGCTTCCGCGAGGGCCCCACTGCGGCCTTGATGGTATCGTTTGGATGTTGACGCGCCCTCTAGATCGAAAGCCTCCCCAGCGAGCTGATACAGCTTGTATTCAGCTTCTTGCCCTTCAATACCCTTAAAGAAGCTGCCCTCGTCTCGAAATACTTCTCGATCCACGCCGCCCACCTATTATGGCACAGTGTGAGTCTGGTGGATACATGGACAATGCACCTGAACGAAGAGACTGCCTGCCTTTACACCGACCGTGGAAGAGGCGAATCAGATGAGCATGATGATACCCCCATCATCCACAAACTGTATATCCTGGCAACAAAACCAGAAATTGCCTCCAAAGTCCAGGTTCTTACACACAAATGCCACCTTCCTTCGCCCAATCTATTCTCCGAACTGCCACGCATACATTTCGATGCCGAAAATCTTTCGCAGGACACCCGTATTCATACATTACTGTGGCTAGCCGTGCGCAACCTCGTCAACGTACACACTCTGCATATCCTGTACGGTCATTACAACTTGACTCGGATTCTGCTGGCCGCATTTCTCGACCCGAAACGCCCACGACGTATGCCATTACGCAAGCTCTGGCTGGAGAGTTGTTGCCTTGTCGGTTATGGAACTAACTGCACAAGCTTCCTGGATCCGGACTGCCTTGCTGGTTTAGAGTCATTACGCATTCGTCGTCTGCGTGTTGAGTCCACTACCAACCCAGAGTTATCTAAGCTAGGCCCATTGGAATTCAGACTGGCCCGTGGAGGGAGGCACCTCGCTATGCGTAATGGTTTTGGGAGCATGACCTATACTACTGTTGAATTATCTACTGCGTTCAATCGTCCAGGCTGGAAATTACCTACGTAAGTGCTTTTACCATACCTGGCAGCATTTAGTTGTGACCTAACCATTCATTTAGCCCTGAAGAGCTTAGACAAAAGGCTGACGAGTTTGACACGGAAATCTGGGATATGCTTCCTGAGATCCAAGCTTTTGTGGATTCAAACCAGCTTCCCTATCCAACACCAAAGCTTCTACCTGCGAATCCAATGATGAATATCATACAGAAATCTACTTCGACTTTGACAAGCCTGAATCTGGACTGGCTGCTTTGGCGCCATCCGGAGTCAAACACAGACGACCAAGCGCTCATGGACCTGCATCAGCTCTCTCGGTTGAGGTTTCCGCAATTACGGGCTTTTCAACTCCGTAATGCCATATCTCAGGAGTCCAGGTTGCCTGATAACATCTACCTTTTTGAGGACACTTTTTTGGAGTTCATGGAGGCTCATCCGAAGATTCAGTGCCTTGCGTGGCCAATAGACCGATTCTATTCTCATGCCAAAGCAAGCACAAATATCCAGATTCGGACACGACAAGTGGTCGCTCACCTCGGAAACGTCCTCATCGACCTTCGACTTGAGAGCTTCTACTCAAGACGGGGAGAGACGTTAACAGATGAAAACCGCGAGCCCAGAGGCCTACAGGGCCGGATGCGTCGCCACCGCTTTATCTGTGAATTTGCTCCTCACATGTATAAAATACAGCAACTAAAAATAGAAGGCGGTATGCGCATCAGTGTATCCAACTGACATAATTCATGAGCTAATCAATACAGGTATTGCTCGAGATGAAAAGAGGGAGATAATTCGTGCAGTGCACCACTCACCTCTCAAAAAACTGGTTCTAATCGGTGTCACGTTTCCAGTTGGAAATACATGGGGTGCACATGGGGCAGATTTGAAAAAAATTGATCCAGATCATGGTTCAGAAGCTACTGATAACCTCGAAGAAGAGGATATAAGTACGATACTCACATCTTACAAGGACTACTCTCCATTGCCTCCCGACTTCGAATTCCGTCAACCAAAATATGGTTGGCGTGCAGCGCCTCCACTCCTGCAAACTATTGCGCTCCATTATGCCAATTCTATAGAAGAACTCAAGATATGCGGGTATAATGGAAGTCCGATTCTCTCAAGATTGACGCCCGTCACAACTTCGCTACTTTATCCGCTGCGTAATTTTCACAATCTGCGTCAGCTTGTCATTTCTTTCTGGCTCCTCACTAGCTTCGGGGGTAGTTATCGGGACTCAGAGATTATCCAGTCCTGGGTAGATACCCGTTCTCCATCTTCAAGGGCTCTGGTCGTTGTTACTCCACGGGCTTCCCCTTCCGTTGCGCCACCAGTCGATCCCACCGTGATGCCCCAGGTTCCGAACGGCAGTGCGAGACATCAGAACTTCAACCGGTGGGTCCCTAAGCTCAAATACGAATTTGCTCCAAGCGCCCTCGCATATCGTGTTGCGGCGGATATTAGTCCTCATCTTAGCGATATTGCCAAGAACAGACCAGGCGGCGTATTAGTTAGAGCCAGCTTCTGCCTTGGGTGCAGAGACGAACATCGTTTCGCAAATGACATCTTCGATCTAACTCTTCGGATTGGCAAAAATGGCCGGGTGATGGAGTTCTTGGGGCCAAGAGAAGAGGTGGAAGCAGGAAGGTATTGGGAAAAGCTTAGAGAGAGGAGGTGGTTTTGATCACCCGCCTCTTGTAAAACCAAAAAAGTCGGATATAACACCCACCGCTCCTCAAGGACCCTTACAAGGGTGATGTGAAAAGAACAACAGGAAAATAAAACCCTCCGAGAACCCTCCAATAGTGGTATATGATGTCTTCCTTCCGACTTTTTTTGGCTTCTGTGAGGGACGAGCATGGAGCCACACATTATATGATTAACGAATTGAGCGAACTGGACACGGATATACCCTCTTTTCTTTTTACAGGGTGTTCTGAGCTGGGGTTTCTGGACGGACGAGTGAGCATGCCTCTTACGGAAACGAAAATGTCGAAT
>Ga0247757_10001711_pt1 | contig 13356 bp, 7 predicted proteins | sample UWRJL126311R4_FD_180929 | JGI IMG/M metagenome (GOLD analysis project Ga0247757, IMG submission 180929) | Plant litter microbial communities from Arlington Agricultural Research Station in Wisconsin, United States - UWRJ-L126-311R-4 | ecosystem: Environmental > Terrestrial > Plant litter >...
AGGTGCATAGTTTCTCAATAAGCATTACCGCAGTATTAATTATAGATTATAATCCCTTCGACGACGTTTAAAATTCGTTAATCAGATATTTACCTCATAGAACCACGAGGCGGCCACCGGCTGTGAGAGGACAGCTGATCAGGCAGCTGTGGCGTAGCTCGTGATCAAGATCATATACGAGGCTGCATGTCCGTGTCAATGCCTCCTGCCTTTTTACGCAAAATGTGCGATATGGAGGGGTATTCTAAGACAAATCTCACCAAAGACATATCCTAGCTGCAACAGGAAGCTAGTTGAACAGCAATATTACAACTTCATCATGAACTGTTTCTAGTAAGAATGCTCTTTCTGTAAGGAATAGGTGGATAGAGTCAAATACGAATTGATTTAGTTTTCCTCTCATGGCTTGACAAGCTTCTGCGAATTCTCGTGGTGCCTAATTATAGAGCAGTGATTCATGCAACAATATTATGCCGTATCGGCCCCATTTCTACATTCTCACAGGATGAAACATAGCTAACTCCGAAATTATGCAGTCATCGATGACCACATCAGGGCAACAAAGACGCGGCCGAAATATGCGCCTGCTTCGGAACATCCGATCGTTTTCCGAAGATATAATTTGGCTTGCATACCTGGACCCACTATCCGCCTGACCGACAGGTTACCCGACGGCTTGCATACTATCTCCTCGATCCTATATAAATCTGTGTACGGTTAGGCGTCCATCTATCTCGAATATCTATCTCCACAAGCCAAAGTGATGGGGGAGAAAAGCTACCCGCCAGCGACGCAGGCGCTTCAAGCAGGGGAAATCGATCCTAAACATTTGGCAGATACTTTAAAAAAAAAGTTTCCCCATGGAGACTATATAGTTAACGTAGGCAGCCCGAGATGTGCGTGTATAGTAACCAGACACTTCGGCTGACCATTTTAAAACCAGGTTATACATGATACCTACAGCATACGAGTCCCGAAGCCTTTATCTGAGGTGAGTGACTAACCTGAATCATTTAATGAGGATTCAGAACTAACTTTCTTCAAAGGAAGAAGTTGATCTATGCCGATATGCGCATCTTCGATCGAACAAGACTAAGAAAAGCCAACGCCCTGATTCCAACTCTGTCAGCCGCCAAGTCAGTCGGTGGCGTCATGTTGTCAAGGTCTGGCGACCTAGCAGAAAATAGCGTAATCTCATGACTCGAGATGATTGGGCAGCTGAGCTCTCCCACCCAGCAGTACAGGTGCGCGTTTAAGTGGCGATACCACAGTTTTCGTAATGTTGTCGCGTAATAGATTAATACCAATTCACATCGCCTTTAGTCAAATAAACCACTATGGAGCTATTGTAAAGACTCACCCAGTAGTTACCCTTTTGGTGGAAGATAAGAGTGCCACGCCGGAATTTAGGCTCAGCCTTGCGCCAGGCTGAGGTGGTCAAGCGCCATGAAATTTACTTTTGCGTGGTCCTTCCGTGTCATCATGTCGTATCCATCCAACAAGGGATATGCAGCAGGCATGGGTGCAGAATTGAGCTAATTTTCATCGGCATTCGAACCACGTATCAGGGGTTGCATGATGCAACCAGGATGAACCAGAGCTCGGCGAACTCTCACCGACTATAAATCATGGTTTTTAATTAGTCCCATCCACTTTATCGTACGCTTATATTTTTCGCTTCTAAGTGATTGCCCAGAAATGTGTAAAACTATGGGCAGTACTTATTCTCGAAAAATACCATGGTTCCCGATCTCTCCCCATTCGGCTCAGGGGTCTGATCGCCTGTGGAATAGGATCTATGAACAAGAAACATCAAGTGCATTCAGCATCAATCAAGGATTTCTTCCGGAGGGACTTTTGGATGATTTGATTACTGAAGAGAGTGTCCGAACAGTCCTCGCCATCCGATTAAGGAGGAAAAAATTGATTCCATATGTGACTCTGAGGGCTAAGAAAATCTTCGCTACATGGCTTGCTACCAATGTGAGCGGTAACCCGTCACGTTTGCGTAAGATTATGGCCATGTTCGAGAAGAAAGGTATCCGCGACGAACATTTACCGTTGGAAGCGTCGCATCCGATCTTTCTCACGCCAAGCCAGGGTGATCAGTTCTGCAGGAACCAATGGCAGTTTCTCGCACCTGTGATTTCCACTGAAAAGAAGAATGGCATACAAAATTCTAATACTGAAGAATACAACATGCCAAAATCTACCATGCTTCCATTCACAAGCAAGGATACCGTTGCAGAAGGGGCATTCGGTCAAGTGTCCAAATGTGAAATACACCCCAATCATTTCAAAGACGCTGGAAATTTGGTAAGTAATGAAGAGCAAAAGTTTTCAAGTTTTTTCTAATGGTAAACAGGATATGAGCTGTCCTCAATTTTTAGCCGTCAAGAGGATGACATCAGGTAATCCAACAAAATTACAACGTGATTGGTGTAAAGAATTAAAGGCTTTGGAAAGGCTGAAAGATTGCCGTCACCCTCACATCGTTCGTTTTGTTACTGGTATCTGCCTAAGAAACAAAGACGATGCTGATTACTACCTGATCTTTGAATGGGCTGATGGCGGGAATCTGCGCAACCTCTGGGAAACCAATAGAATGCCTAGATTGAGTGTATCATTGGTTAAAGAGATATGTGAGCAGCTTCGTGGACTCGCTGGTGCTTTAAAGACCGCACACTACTTAGAGGACGACGGAAATTCCAATATTCGTCATGGCGATCTCAAGCCGTCGAATATCCTGTGGTTCAAGACAAATGATGGCATTGGTACGCTGAAGATTGCCGACTGGGGGCTAGCTAAGGAGAACGAAGGTGGTACCGAGCTCCGAGAACTACGAAACCATGGAACTACCGCTTTGTACGGAACGAAAAGATATGAGGCCCCGGAAATAGGAGCTCCAAACCGCAAGGAAACTCTATATCTTGATGTGCAAGACAACCCAAGACCGGTGAACACACGCTCACGACTATGTGATATCTGGTCAATGGGCTGTATCTGTCTCGAGTTTGTTATTTGGCTGTTTTATGGATACGATGGATATCATCTTTTCAAAATAATGTTTGAAGAGAAAGAACCTCTATTTCAGACTGGCAATAGCACGACAAAGATTCACCCAGTAGCCGAGAAATGGATAGACCATATATCCCGCAACCCACTTTGCAATAACGGTACTACTGCTTTGGGGAAACTAGTCGAATTAATCCGAAATCGTTTGCTCGTCATCACGTTGCCGCCTCACAAGGGCAACAAGATGCCTTCGCCACTTGACCTCTCATCTCATGATGGCCCGAGCCTTGGACCTGAACTGACAGTCACAACTACTGATCCAAACCCTATACATCAAGGCTTGACGCGCATCCTTTCCACCGACTTTGAAGCTGAAATGGAAAAGATATCGGAAACCCCCCCGGGTATGAAAGAAGAGGATTACTGGCCCATAAACGCACCGCAGACTCCGCTTGCTCTTCCACAAGAGCTATTGCAGCCACCCGCGAGCATTTATGGGACACAATCGGTAGGAGGCGCCTTAAACGAGCCTTCACAAAGGCTCCAAGCGCCGGTTGTGGTGAATGTAAAGAAACCTTTCCAATCTACAATAAAGGATGCTGATTAAGAGTCCGCACTGAAGGCAGTGAGTGCCATTGATACTATTACCTGATCACTTAACAACGGTTGACTGAGTCTGTGTTCTTGAATATTTAGGATGTAAGTGTCTCATCATTCCGTAAATGAATTCATTCTAATGAGATCGTAGTACGTAAGTGAACCCCATCCTTATATGAACAAACTGACTCTGGTATGATTACTGTCTCCAGGGGGTGCGTGATAACTTCCCTTGTATTCCTTCAACGGGTCACGTAGTAACTAACCATTGACAGCAAGTGAGTTAATACCTCTAATCATGGTACTTATCTCTACTGACAAGAACCTTTTCTGAGAAATAGCCTGTGAGTTTCAATCATCTTAATCTTTAACAGGATTACTTTGCTAACACCATCAGCATGTGCGTGGTTAAAACCTCGCTAATATTTTAAGATCTAACAGAAGACAGCTCGACGAGACCTGGAACTTCCACGTTAATAACGCATTTGCAGAGAGACTGTTTTCCATACTCAAATCCTCTACATCGTTCAATATCTCGAAAGCTCCAATTTCGAGTCTGTGCCCAGACTGTGGAGCTGTGAGCAAGGAGCTACTCGCTCCTGGATTTTGTAAAACATATAGCACTGAGCTTCTCGCTACAGAGAGTAAAATGGGGAATTGTGACATGTGTCGTCTTTTATGGAAAACCTGCAAGGATTGGAGGTTAGCAGTTAAGTCGACCGTAACATTTTACCGCAGTGACTCAGTCCTTAGAGAATATGAGCGCAACTTACCTGTTCTTTCTTTATTCAGAGAGCCAGGTAAATAAGCTCAGTGGACTTTCGTTACACAGTAAGTGCTAATAACATAATCAAGGATTAGAAGCCTCTACCGCCAAGGAAATTCAAATAGGTTTCAGCCAACTTCCAAAGGCGGGGTCAGATGTCCACTTGAAGATCATACAACAATGGCTCCAGGAATGCGACAACGAAAGTAACCATTCAGACTGTCGGCTAGCTCGGAAGGGCTATTTCACTGGGAGTGCTATAACGAATATGCCAACACGAGTAATTGACGTTGGGACTAACACAACTAAGAATATACGTCTTTACGAAACTATGGGTGAAAAAGGTGAGTGGATTGCATTGACACATCTGTGGGGTAGGAGTGAACCATACTTTTCTACTACGCGGCAGAATTTGTACGACCGTATGGCCGGAATTGCATGGGAAAAGTTACCGGCTACTTTCCAAGATGCGGTTACCGTGACTCGGGCCCTCGGACATAGATATCTCTGGATTGATTCTCTATGCATCATTCAAGGCCGCGATGGGGATTTCAACGAAGAAGCGAAACGTATGGAAGAAGTGTACAGTGGAGCCTACTGCGTAATTGCAGCCAGCTGTGCCACTGGGCATCAGTCAGGATTTTTGAGCAAACGTGTCAAAAGAGATGCTGTAGCATTGAGAGGCCTAGACAATAATCCATTCCTGGATCCACAAGAACAAGGGACAATATACATTTGCCAGATAATTGATGACTTTAAGGCTCACGTTCTGGATGGGAATTTAAATAAACGAGCATGGGTAATGCAGGAACATGCACTAGCTCGAAGAACGATCTTCTTTACTGGGCATCAGACGTATTGGGAGTGCGGTCAGGGTGTGCGTTGCGAAACTATGACAAACATGAGCAAGCAAGTAATTCCTATGTTTTTAGATAGCTATGTTTCTCGAACATCCATTTATGAGGCTAACACTATTTATAGCACTCTAGCAGCATCATTGGGGGATCCTAATTTCCCGCATATCCTGATCAAAGCTTCCAAAGCTGAAAGAATCGTTCGTTACCAACGGTTGTTCCAGGACTATTCACGGCTGGGATTGACTATGGCTTATGACAGGCCAGTAGCTATAGATGGCCTTCAGCGTCGACTGTTGCGAGTGCTAGGTGCAAGAGGTAACTTCGGCGTATTTGATGACTATTCCTCCAGAGGACTCCTTTGTCGAAGTCTCTTATGGTACCGCGGGGAAGACACCGACAGATTAGAGAAAATCAAGTTTCCCGCAGACCGTTCCATTTCCGACGTTCCTTCATGGTCATGGATGGCATACACGGGCGGAATTAACTATTTTAAACCGGAATATGACAGGTATGAATGGAAAGATATCGACCCACCATGGTCACAAAATACCCATTGCGAACGCGGTGTAGCGTTGGTTGCAGAAGCGCAAGAGTATGAACACAATGTTAGAGATTTATTCAAGGAAAACTGTAAACTTGTCTTCGATTGTTTGGAAGAGCCAACTACGAAACCAGAATTATGCGTTGTCCTTGGCGTAGAGAAAGTAAATATCGAAAAAGGTCTGAAACGGCACTATGTTATGCTGGTCAAGAAAACGGGGGAATCCGATCGTTTTCCGGTATGTCATCGAATTGGTGCTGGGTTTCTGCTCGGAAAATTCATCAGGTCGACAACTTCTCGAATCTCAATTCACTGAAACAAGCGTCACGGATAGTATTAGGATGTTATGCGTGGACATAAAAGTGATTTCTACGAAAAAAAATCATCTTAGTTCGGTAGCTACTCAAAACCCTTAAGAAAAATGACACAATTTATCATACCAAGGCCATCCCTTATTCATACCGCATATTTATCTTACCATATGCTACATCCATTATTGACTGAATAAATTCGCAAACGAGATTTTCGTCTAAAGTACACTAAAATTATTTCAAAGACAGCAATTTTCCCCTGCTATGCGATAACTCGAAGATGACATTCATTATATAGATCATACACATCATACACATCACACCAACCTCCCACCAGCACTTCAAATTTGTCTAATCAGTTCCATGCATTGTATTCTTCGCCTCATATGCTAAGTATGCAGTCCTCATCCATGCATTTACAACCGCACGCCGAAAACACCTAATCATACAATCTTCCGGAAGAATGAGAGACACGTATCACCCTCTACCCAGCCCCCCACCCCCTCCCCCCATGTTAGGGAAATGCTATGACGCCGGAGCCTCCTGCCACCCCTACAATACCAAAATGCATTGAAAGAAATAATAATCTAGGGACACGCATACTAATTGTACTGATACACGTACGTTTTCCCCTTCCACCTCGAACCGAGTTTTCCAAGTGGGCTGCTATGAAGATTGATTGAAGCAGGCATTAGTTAGTGAAACTTAATGATTAATACCTCTTCTTCTTCTGCGTGCGATGCACGTCGTGGCCTCTACGATGTCTCCTCTGCCGATCCGTCGGCGGCTTGTACGGCTCGCCGCCGAACTCATCCCTGAACCTGCCCAGCATGTACTCGTCGACGTGTCTCTTGATCCTCTCCCCGTGGATCCCGCCGGGCATGACCTCGCCCTCCTCGCTCACGGCCCGCGTGTTCGCGTTCGCGGGCGTGGCGCTCGAGCTTTCGTTGAAGTCGACCTGGTCGTCGTGGATCTCGTCGACAATCTCCTTCTGCGCGACCGATGCCGCGGCGCGGTCTTCGGTGTCCTCGACGGTGCCCATGACGCGCGCATCGCCGAGGAGGCCTACTTTTTCGCCCAGGACACGGTCCATCGCCGCGCCGGCTTCATCGCCGAGGTCAACACCAACGCCATCATCAAGAGCATCACGCCAGGTCACGCGGTTGAAAGTATCGGTCGTGAAGTCGCCCTTCTGGATGATGACGTCATCGAGTAGTCGCTTCTGGTTACTCTTACGCAAGATGTTGGCCTCGATCGTGTATTCGGAGACGAACTTGTAGATATGGACATCACGCGTTTGCCCGATACGGTGGGATCTGTCTTGACACTGCTTGTCCATGGCAGGGTTCCAGTCAAGATCGTAGAAGATGACTGTATCAGCACCTGTAAGGTTGATACCAAGACCGCCTGATCGCGAAGAGAGGATGAAACAAAGGATACGGGGGTCGTTATTGAACCGATCGGTAAGGATCTGACGTTGTTCAACTTTCGTAGCACCATCGAGGCGGAGGTATCGATGCCCGTGTATGTTGAGGAACTGTTCTAGTATATCAAGCACTTTGGTCATTTGAGTAAAAATCAGAGCACGATGGCCACCAGCTTGAAGATCTCTGAGAAGTGTGGCAAGTCGTTGGAGCTTTCCGCAATCGTACTGAAGTAGACGTTTGTCAGGGAACGCGATCGATTGTCGAATACGGCATTCATGGAAAGGATCCTGCTGGCGTACAAGATCGGACGATCTCACAAGTTCCACTCCAGCTTTGGATAGCGTTAAGGGGGTTATCTCTTCTGCGGTAACAGCTGGAGTCACGCAGGTGAATCTTGTGATTAGTGGTTGAATGGCCTCTGCACGTTGTTCGAGAGTAGGTATCATGGCTTGGAAAGCATTGATTTGTTGCTGATACCATACTGACGCAAGTCCAGGACGGAGAGGTCGACGGAAGCCCAGTCTTCCACGGCGACCTTCTTTTATTTCCACGATAGGAGGTAGAGGAGCTGGTGCTTGGTGGAAGCCATGGGTCGGTCGATATTGCATACCAGTAACAAATGCTGGATTGAAAGGTGGTGGCTGGGGTCTCGTGATAGTCTCAGACGGCTCACGAGCACCAAAAGCGTAGTCCTCATAGCTCATAGTGAGCCGGTCTATTAAACCTTTCCCGTAGATAGGAAGGAACTGCGTCCGTGCACGGGTCAGTTTAACGCATGTCTTCAAATGATCCCGAACCGCAATGCGTTTCCTGTTCATCATTGTTGTTAATACCGATTGCATCGAAGATGCTCCTGGTTCGGCAGCTTGGTTGATCCGTCGAGTTTGCACCTCGATGAGGTCATCGAGAGGGCGTGTAGCACGAATTTGTTGCGACCGTCGCGCGTGTAGCATCGACCTCTGCTCTCGGTGGGCAAAAACAAGGTTCAAGGCGTCCAGGTTCACTTGCTTGTCTTCCATACCTTCCTGCAATCGCTTTCGTACAAGTAGGTCCTTAATTTCAAACTGAGCTGCCACCGATTTTGGCGTGGCCAAAGAGGTCACGATAGCTCTAGTCTCGAAGAGGTCGGGATGATTGCAAACCTTACGTAACGACATGAGACAATTGATGATTGACATGTAGTTCCCGGAAGCCAGAATCTCCTTGGTTGAAGCGCGACCCATGAATCCGTCATACAATTGGCGCTGGCGCTTGGAGAGTTTGCAATATACAACGTGTTCATACTTGGCCGGCATCTGTTTCTCTACGTCTGCCTTGAGCCTTCGGAGAAGATACGGTCGTAGAACTTCGTGCAGCTTCTTGACAATCTTCTGAGCCTCCGCATCAAGTTGCTGCCGGCCTTGTTCTAGGATTTGAGAAGTGGGGTTCTTCAAAGCCATGGTGAATTCTTCTAGACCAGCGATACGGCCCTCTCCAGCAAAGCCAGCAGGCATCAGAAAGTATAGCAAGGACCAAAGCTCGTCAATGTTATTTTGTAGAGGGGTTCCCGTTAAAAGTAAGCGCCGCTCTGTGCGAAGGTTTAACATTGTTTGCCATCGCTGCGACTTGAAGTTTTTGATGTTGTGGGCCTCGTCCAGGATGAGATATTGCCATGCACGCATCTTGAAAGCCGCAGCATCTTGGAGAATAAGTTGATAAGAGGTGATTACCACATTGATCATGTCTCGGCCAGTATTGCGCCAACCAACACGTTTCCTCTTCCGCTCATTGATGTCGCCGTAGTACGTCAATATTTTGAAGCCTGGACACCATTTCTTGAACTCCATCTCCCAATTCAGCATAACACTGGTGGGCACTACCACCAAGTGAGGTCCCCAACGCTCTCGGTAGACGGCGATGTATGCGAGCAGTGAAATAGTCTGTATGGTCTTTCCAAGACCCATCTCATCGGCGAGAATGCCATTAGTCTCAGAGTCGTAAAGGTTGGCAAGCCAATCGAGGCCATCGTGCTGATACTCGCGTAGCGTGCCTCGAAGAAGAGACGGAATTTCAGTGCGCGGAGGGGATGACGTTTGGCGAGACCGGCTTCTTGATATGCTCTTTTCGTTTTTTTCTGGAATGACCTCTTCCACCTGCTCGGACTCGGTAACTTCGATTGAGGGTGCCAGCGTATGAACAGCGGTGTTTCCATTAGTCTGAGGTTCATCGACATCCATCTCAACAGTATGGCCGTTTATACCCGACTCTGGGTTCACTTCGGCAGACTTATCCTCTTCATGTACTTCAGCATGACCATTCGTGCCATTTAACGTTGGGATATCTGCATTCTTCTCAATCACTGTCTTGGCCGCCTCTTTCAACTTTTTAATCTCGCCCGGAGCTAGGAAACCCATGAGTCCCATGTCGTCCTCATCCTCATCTGAGCCAGACTGTGATTGGGTCTCTTGCCCGTCCTCGTCAGACTCTTCGTCAGATGGCCATTCCTCACTGCCAGACGCCGAGCGCTGATCTTCCTCGTCCTCAGTATCTAACAATGCATCATCCACCTCTTCGAGGACAATTCCAGACATGGAGTTCTTATCGCCTTCTTTGATAGTGTCTGATGCATTTTCAATGTCATCAAACTGTATCGCATTGGGATCCAAGTAGCCGCGTTCTCCAACACCATTTGGCGTTTCCACGGGCGGAATATGTTTCGCATATTCATCGAATTCGTCTACCACTGTACCAGGGCCATCGTCGACAATGTCCATGTCGTCGTCACTTTCCATCTCAATTCCAGGATCAGGTGTCGGCTCGGGAGTGCCTCGGTCATCTTCCTCCATATCTCCGCCTTCTTCCTCGTCATCGTCATCCTCGTCACGATCGGATTCATCATTCGCACTGGAGCTATCGTCAGGAAGGTCGGGGAGCTGCTCGTACTTGGCACGCAATTGTTCAGCAGTGAGATTCGCATCCTCATCATCGTTGTGGCCACCTTCACTCTCGGAATCGGAAGACATATTCTCATCCTCTTCGCCCTCAGAAGCAAAGGATATCGCGCTCTCAAAGTCCCCACCCTCGCCCTCGGTGTCACGATCGTCGGTCACAAACGACGAGGCCGAATCCAGCATGTTGCGACCGAGAATTTCCTGTGCTTGGTTGAACATGTCATCCATGGCTTTGTGGCCAAGCTGAAGTTGCTCCTCTTCCCATTTAGCCACGCGTTCCTTGTCAATCTCAACTCTGACATTCGCCCATGTGTCTTTGACATCTTTTACGAGCTGCTTGTAGCGCAACACAGCGCGTTCTGCCTCCTCTTGGTCAATCTCCTCCTGCGTCTTCCGCTTGTACTTGTCTTTCCAGTAATCGGATGCTTCTCTCGCAATGATCTTGGCCATCCGACGGTGATACGCACTCTCATCCTTCAAAAGTTTGTTGAAGTGTAGCGCATGGGCAACCACATGATCCCAGTGACCGTACTGAGGCGGGGGTTCCTCGACAGGTTCAGGTTGGAAGATGCTGCATCGGCCTAGACTCAGCACTCCCCGCTCTGCAGCATCGACAATATGTAGTCGACGGTCTGCCTCCTCTTGCGCCTTCTCCTCGGTTATCCGCTGGCCTTCCTCTCCCTCAAGTGGGTCATCTTTCTCCAACCAAGCGGCGAAGGAGCCGTATTTCGATGGCGGTGGCCCATGGTTGGGATGGCGATTAGGAGGATCGAGTTTGCGGAACCGTAGGCGGATGCGTGGGGCAGGCATGGATGAATTTGAATCATCGATTGGACTGTACTGGTCATAGAGACCGGATGGGTCAGTAGTGGGAGTCTCGGTATTACCAGCCGCTACGTCAGCTGTTGAGGTTTGCGTGCTCCTTCGAGGACGTCCGGGACGCCTTCGCGTGCTCTCTGGAGAAGCATTGGCCGGCAGAGACGATGTGGGAGAGGCAAGAGATGTTCCAGCTGGGGGCTTTCTCGTGCGCTCCGACTTGCGCGTCGGAGAGCGCAGTGTGGGTGCAGAAGCCTTCTTCGCCACCACGGAGGCTGCTTTGGCTCTGGAGGGTACTGCAGCGCTCGATGCGGCGCGTGAACTCTGCCTGCTGGTGCCCTTGGACGTGCCATTTGGGTGAGCCCCTTTTCCAGCTCCGCGCGAGCTCCTCTTAGCAGGCTCAGGCAGCGGTGGCGCCGGGGCGTCTCGATTTACACGCGACGACTTTCTAATGCCGTTATCGAATATTGTCGTGGGGCCCTCGGCAGCGAACGACCTCCACGGGGGCGACACGGCGCGCGAGATGGAGCGACGGGGCGTGAGGCTCTCGACCTTGCGGCGCTTTGGCGGGCGCGACGCGCCGTCGGCGTCATGGACATCTAGCTCCAATGGCAAGTCCTCCGCTTTGATCTGGGGATTGCTGCTCTCCTCTCGCGACGATGCGGGCTGGGTGGCGGCGGACTCGCTGGCCGTGGCTGTCGGGTCAAGCGGTGGGTCGGGATCAGGCAGAGCATGTGTGGAGGTGGCCTCCATCAGAAACGCAGAACTTGCGCTCGGGAGGCTCACAGCAGGGGGACCACCGCGCGCCGGCCGAAATCAACATGGATCGGGGCAAACGCGGAGTCGCACGATGGGCACGAAGCTGGCGAGGGCGCTGGTGAGGTCAGAAACGCGTTAACGGGCGGGGATGGCGCTCTGCGGGCCTCGAAGCAGCGTCAACGGAGTCGTGGTGATCTCAAAAAGAAGAGCGCGGGCAAGGGCAAGCGTGATGCCCAAAACGCCGCTGCCTCCGCTGCCTCTGCCTGGCGCCGCTAGCCAATCGCAGTTAGCCGCAGCGCCATTCCAGCAAGAGCGCTGGTCGTCGGCCCTGGCTGTGGCACGACATCGTTTCATTCTTCTTCGATTCCCGTGTGTATTATCATGTGCCACCATGGCACTGTGCCATGCTGCAGGAGACCATTGTTTACGATGCACCTGTCGTGTCATCGCTGCGAGGGCGGGAACAAGCACAGCACCGCACGTAGGAACAGTCTCCCTCCCAGTGCTGCTTCTCGCCGGTAACTCCTGATATACTCATTGTTTCGATCGCCTCCAGCAAGAATCACCATCAGACGTGTGCTTGTGCTTCCCGTGCGTTTGTGCAGCCCTCATGTCAACAAGTCCGGCAAGCCAAAACCATCACAAATCCCGCGCCAGTGGCGCTAGTTATGGCTTACGTAAGGCGCTCATGAATTGTTGCGACCACTTCTTTAATTGCGTAGACCTGATTCAAGGCTGCCTATGTAGGTATCTACGAGGTACAACGTCCATATAATGCTTATTTTTACGCTACCTACCTTACCGTAGTTATAATTCTATAACCTCCTTTTATTTTACTTCGTATTATAGAAGTTATATTTCTTTTGAAAGAGCGTATTAGAGTAGGAGGGCTGTTTACATGGTGTGCGTAGTGCCATTAAACAGATGGCGAGAAGCTAGGGACGCTGGACTTCACTGCAATCTTTAGCGCCCTCGAGGAGTTACTGACGTGTGGGTAACCCTGAGGGGTGAGGCAGGTCATGGGCCAGCATGGGGCATCCAGCTAATCAGCACCGCCGCCAAGCCCACCGCCGTAGCTCGCCTTCCGTCACAGCGAACCTCAATCCAAGCTCTCCACATCCTCGAACGCCCTCAATCGCGCCTCAACGTACGCCCGCCCCCTCAATCGCCTGCTCCCAGCCTCTGACCACTCTCCAGCATGCTCTCCCGGCGCATTGTCGCGGCCCGCCCGCTCACCCGCGCCGTTGCGCCCGCCCTCGCCCGCCGACCCCAGTTCATCCAGCAGGTCCGGACAGCCCTCACCGAGACGGAGAAAGGCGATGCCGCAGACCCCTATA
>Ga0247757_10001712_pt1 | contig 13354 bp, 10 predicted proteins | sample UWRJL126311R4_FD_180929 | JGI IMG/M metagenome (GOLD analysis project Ga0247757, IMG submission 180929) | Plant litter microbial communities from Arlington Agricultural Research Station in Wisconsin, United States - UWRJ-L126-311R-4 | ecosystem: Environmental > Terrestrial > Plant litter >...
ATGTACATTCTGCTTCGTTCCTTCTGCTCCAGTTCAGAAGCCAACCATGAGTCCTGCTCGTCCGATGCCTAACCCCATGCTTAACAAAGGAAATAAAAGAAAAGTGTTGTACTACCGTATGCGGCAAGCTGTGTAGCTGGTCAGGGCCTCGCGTCCGCAGGGCATTTCCGGCGTCGTGCGCTTCTTAACCGGCAGCGCACTGGCCGAGGCGCCTTCATAGACAGCTCGTCGTTGTACGCTCATGAGGCAGACGAGGGGATCCTCAACTGCCTCCGCTCCTCTGCTTCCTGTTCGTCTCTGCTTTCTTCGTCTGCTACGTTGGGCTGCAGCCTCCCTGTGCTCTTTACGAACTCGATCGTCGCCCGAACTGCTTCCATGTCTGCCTTCCACTGTTCCACCGGTCCGTCGATGCTCTGTCCTCCTACCTGTCTACTCGAGTACCCTCCCAGGGCGTGCGATAGCTCCCCGAACCACCGTCCATGCTGCTTCTGTAGTTTCGCTCGTTGCTGTCTCCACCGCCTGCACGAGAAGAGGAAGTGTGCTACCGATTCTATGCATCTGCGCTGGCACGCTGCCGTATCGGACGCCTTGATCTTGTGTAGATACTCGTTGAGGAACGTCTTGCCCGTCCGCAGCTGCGTGAGAATGGCCGCCTCGCTACTGTTCAGTTGTCGGTACATCTCTGCGGACTTGCCCGTGTGAAACGCTGCGTCGATCTTCCGCGTGAACCTACCCGTCTCTGCCCACTTTGGTGGAGGCGGCCCTTCGGTCACCTTGGCTCTCTTCAGTGCTAGCCGTGTCAAATACCACGGCACGCCGTCGCGCCGCGGCGGCGGCTCGCTCTCGTCCTCGTCTCCCGTCGCTGCCTTCGCTAGCCTGTCTGCCTGCTCGTTTCCCTCAACTCCCGCGTGCCCTGGGATCCAGTGCAGCGTCACCTTGGACATCCACAGCTTCTTGATGATCTCCGCCACCACTTCTTGACACGCACTCGCTCGCCAGCTCCGTATCGACTGCAGCGCCGACTGCGAGTCGGAGAAGACGCGGATGCTCGATGCCGGTGCGGGACGACCGTCGCCGTCGAGCGCTACGCATGCTGGGCTCCACGGCCAATTGGCTGCTTGGCTGATGGCTAGCAGTTCGGTGAGGTGTGCGTCCGCCTGGTCGGAGCCTGCTACTGTCTTTGAAATGCACACGTGCGACGGCCTAGCGTAGATCCCGATGCCTGCCCTGCCGTTTCGTACCGATGCATCCACGTACAGGTCTACTTGTCCTGGCTGGCAGTCCTCGGCGGCTGCTCGTGCCTGCTCTTCGTCTCCGCAGATCATCACCTCTGGCCGTGCTACCCACGGCGGACATGCGTACGGCTTGACCTCGAGCACTGTGTCCATCCGCACATCTGCACACATCTCTGCCACCCTCATGAGCGGGGATCGATGCTTCGTGCACAGTCGTTGACGCTTGAGCATCCAGTGCGGATGCGAGTCGGCCGCCCTCCCTGCTAGTGGTGGCGAGTTTAAAGTATTTTATGGCGAGCCTCTACTCCTTCACAACTTTATACGCATAAAAAGGGAAAACAGAAATATAAGAACAGCACAGAAACATAGCACCATCGCTGTGCTCGACTATTGGTGCGGGATCAGCTTCTTGGGTGGTATATCGTAGGATGGACGTCTACATTTGTCTAACAGTGTTGAAGTAGCGGGTAAAAATTCTTGACCACTTGGGCGAGTGCAGGGTGCACAAACAAAGCCAAACCAGCTACTCCTTAGACCAGCGTAATCGTCCCCCTTTCCGACCATTTCTTGTCAAACAACGCGATTATTACGCCAAGCAGTGGTGTTATAGTAATTAGTGCTTCAACCTGAATTCATCCGCGATGATTCCTCTAAGGTTACCACCACTGATCAACAATGAACTGAAATGCCTGGATGCAGTCAATAAATCAACACCATTTTGCTACTGTATCTTAATTTTCCTGAAGGTATTTTCGTCCTTTGGATTAGCCATCTTTGCCGCTTCTCCACACATGAATCCATGCACAAAGCAAGGTCCAATGAGAACATGATGGTCGTACTTTTCGCGGATGATAAGAGGGACATTGCATTCCTTGACTATTGCGAGGATGTCTCCTGGCCGAGAGTACCTAGGAACAAGGCCAATGTATCCATCACTTAATGAAGCGAAACGGAAGAACATTTGTGAAGACCAAAGTCCTATTAGAAGCCTTTCTTCCGAAGGTCTGCTCCGGCTGTCATTAAGAAGCTCGAGGAACGACTCCAGGGACTTTGGATCGTCTTGGAAGTGAAAAAGGCGAAAAAACCAACGGCAGTCATCCGATTCATCGGTGAGCTTGAGCTGCATCTTTCGCTGTTCTATTTGCTCCTCTTTGGATCTGTTTGCACGCTGAGATATTGGATTAAGAATAAGAAGATCCAGAAAAGATAGAGCCTGAAGAATTCCCGCCTTCTCTGGTTCCATAATACTTTCCGGAACCAACGCTCGAAATATCCCTTCGACTGGATGATATGAAGCCTTGGAACTTCCACTCTCGACCAGGACTCGGACAAAGTTATATAAAGAATCATCCTCAAAGGCCGATTGGGAGATTGGATTGTAAACAGTCAATATTATGGTTGGGAGATACCCAATAGTGTAGAGCGCAGATCCATCCTTTCGAGGCAGGTTGTCCCAGGTATGGAATAGACCCCGATCACTCCAACCAGTACTGATGGTTAGTTTCGCAGCGCAGAGGCTAGAATCTTGGATTGCTTTGGAGTTGATCGCACGTTGTACGAAGTTAGGTACCCAGCTCGGAAGAGTAATATTTGGATCCCTGTCAAATATACCGATGCCGGCGTAATCCAGAAAGCGTAAAGATTGAGTAATTCTGATGTAAAAGTCAACATAATCATCGCAAACGGCCGCAAAGCTTTTGTGGTAATCTGGAGTGATATCGGTCTCTAAGATGCCAAGAAAGCCGTAGATATGGTCTCGTGAATCAGTTGCCTCGAGATCGTCGAGTCTCGAGAACAAGTATTCAATATCCGTTGCTGGGAGGGTTTTAGAGACCCGAAGACGCCGGCGAATTTTATCGACTCTTTCAATCTCTAGCCAACCGTCTACCAGAAGTAACTGAATAAATATGTCGTCATCTATAGTCGCAGGTATTTCTACTCGGCCATAGTTATGATGCTGGATAACACTGCAGAGCCACCGTGCGCCTTTCTGTGCATCTTCATAGTATAGACGAGTTGTTCCGTGCGTAAAGCATATTCGACGGGCTAGTATAAGCTCTTGGAAGATCCAGACCCTCTTCCAGTACACCAAACCTGACAACTGTGATAATGCCTGCCAGACTTGGCCATCGTCCTCATTGCTCTTGCGCCAACTCGGATATTTCTCAAGCCATTTGAAACACATTTCGCCTTGTTGCTGCTTTGTTTCCCTGGCAATGGTTTTGAGCATCTTGAGAGCTGTATCAATGCCTTCGAACCCATCGCCTAACCATGATATCATCAGCTCAGCATCTGAATAGATGCGTCTCATGAGCTGCACCTGACTTCCACGCTCGTTCAAATCAGCCTGGTTGATACATATAGCATCCGCCCAAAGTCTGAATTCGCTGCGATCTCGATCCGCAAATGTCGCCTGCCAATGTGCTTCTACATGTCTCAGTGCCGCCGCAAGATTTCTCGTCACTGGGACATTACAGCCGTCTAAAATGATGCCTTCAGTGACGTTAGCGTCACCCCATACGTATGACAGGGTGGTGAATCTGGGCTTATCGTCGAGCGAGACGACGCTGAGCTTGTAGATCACTTTGGAGTTCCTATTACTGGGTACAATTTCGATGAGCCGGATTTCTGATCGCAACTCGTTCAGACGGTTGTACAATTGATTTGAGCACATGTTCTTCGTTGAAGCAGTATTTGCTTAAACGTCGATCAGGCTGGTTAGCTTGAATATGGAAGTTGGGAAGATGCGTCTTACAGTGCACAGCCTTGCGTGCCGTGGTATGCGCCACAGTCGTTCTGGAATGCTAATTCGAAAGTGTGATGGCATCGAAATATAATGAGGAGACCGACGGCACAGCGCATGGCGGGATGTGAGGCTGTAGAGCGCTGATTGCGATGATCCGGCAATGAGGCTGCGTGATTCGCTTATGACATGCCTTGAGGAACGAAGAGACGAAAGGACTTCAGGCCCCACCAAACCACAAGCCCAAACCCAGCCACAGGCTTCACGGCCACACTCTGGGCGCCACAGCCACACTTTGCCTGACTTCCCTGACTGTGACTCGCTTCACTGGCTAGCTTGAACACCAATCCCATGACTCCGCCTCCCGAATTGTAGCCTCGCTGAGCTCCTCCAACCTCTTCTCCGCCGCAACCATATTCTCTGGAACCATGTTGCCAATGATGTCTCTCTCTCGCGCCTTCGATAGGAGCATTATGCCCTCAAGCGACGGACTCCGCGACAGCTGTACGTACAGGCTATATGGGTCACACTGGCTCGGCACCGCCTGGCCGCCGACGTTCGTCGTCCTAGTCCCCCGCAACTCTAGCGCCACTCGCTCCAAAGTCCTGCCTTGGACTTTATAGTCCGTGCAGGCGAAAGCCGCCGTACATGGCAATCCTCTACGGGTAACGTCGTGCCGTTGCCACGGACGCCTTCTCACACACTCCAGTTTCGAACTCAGTGGGGTGAGGAGGATGGTTCCGGGCGGCATGCCCACGAAGCTGAAGTCTTCCGTTGATTCTGCGGCGAGCAGAATCCCAGCAGGCGGCCCGAAATGGAGGATGGTGTCGGCGGAGATGCGATGGCCCGGATACGCCTTGTCGAGGATGACGTCCAGAGCTTTGTAGTTGGCCCCGTTCACCAGCTTCAACCCTTGGTAAGAATTCTTGTTGACGACGACAGGCATACCTGGCACAAACATGAAGATGGCTGGTACCGGCACACTGCTGTCGTCGCCATAGCTCAAGATCATGAGCGCTTCCTCTTCCGTCGGCTGGCCATTTTTCCATTTGTGCTCCGAGACAAAGATCCGCAGCTGCGCCCGATGTTGCTTCTGGAAGGACAGTGTCGCCTCGACATTCAAACTCCATCGGTTTCTGTTCAGCGGTGTGACCACTGTAATGCCTGACTCCCACGGGATCCGTCTTCCCTCTTGGAAGCACATGCTGTTCAGCAAGTCGACGTCGCTTTGGTCTGCCACGCCTTGTCGGACCCGCGCCAGCAACCGCTGCAATTGTAGGTCGCCCGCGGCACGAACCTGCTCGTGCAGCATCACCACCGATTTGAACTTCTTCCAGAGCATGTGGGCTTTGTCGTGTTCGTACCTCTGCTCTACCCTGAATGCTTTCCCTCCGTCCCAGGGAAAGTCGCTACTGGGGACAAAGATGCTCCTCTCCTGTACCGGCCGGAATTGGTGAGGGTCACCCAGCCAGAGGACAACTGGGATTCCGCCGAAGTCGTCTGTAGAGCCGCGAAAGACACACAGCTGCTGATTGATGGCGTGCAGGGTTCTGGCTCCGAGCATGCCGATCTTGTCGATGATTAGCATGTATTTCTCCTGCCAGTCCATCCTGATCTGCCCGTCCACGCGAAGACTCGTTGAAGCAGCCGCCCCGAGCCGAGCCGAGCCACTGTTGGAAGCTGCTCGAAAGGTGTCCACTGAGAAGTTGCACGCCGAGTGGATTGTGATGCCGTTGATCCTTGCGGCTGCAGTCCCTGAAGTTGCCGTGATAAGCAAGCGATGCCGCACTCCTTTGCTCGCAAACAGCGCGACAAGTGCTTCGATAACCCGAGACTTTCCGGTGCCGCCCTCTCCACCAACGAACTGGCAGAGCTGGGAAGTTCCTTTCTCGCCTCGCTCCACGCGATCAAGGTGGCGACATATTAGCCGAAGTGCTATGCTCTGCCTCCGATTCAACGTGAACGACTCAGCCACCACTTTCCCGGCCTGAGAGAATGAGGTGGACGGACCAAACTGGATGCGCGTGGATGGTCCTCTGTTTTCGGTCACTGTCTCTTGGTCTCCCGGCGCGATAATGATGTCGTCCTCTCCGAAGCCGTTCAGCACACGGTACACGGCTGCGTCATGGCTGCCTACACTGCCGTCTGCCTGTCTTTGGATGCCCTGAATCATGCTCTCTCTTTCGCGAGACGCACTTGCCTGCTGCGACTTGATTGATTTGATCTTGGCTTGCTCAGGGACTTCCGCGCCCGCGAACGTCCCGACCATCGTCCTGGTGCCTTGCTCGTGAATCATTGTGGCAAGCAGAAGCTGGGATGAGCACAACGCTGCTTGGTCGAATTCGCAAAGCTGCTGAACTAGCTGCCTCACTTCCTTCGAACCAGCCGTAATTTGGTTGCTTCGAATGGTGCTTCTTAGGACGTCAATGAGGCGCGTCGCATTGCCGATGTCATCTCGCCTGTACATCGTCCCTGATTCCTCGTTGCCTTCTCCAGTTATAAGATCCGTCGCATCTTCCATTGAATCTGCCTCTCCGGACTGAGCTGCCCACTGTCTGGCATCTCGCTTCGCATCTTCTGCAGATCGACGAAGTAGCTGAATGTTTCCGGTAATGGCTGCCAGCCTCCGAGGCAGGAGTCGCTTATGCTTCTCCCAAATGGCGTTAATATCGTCTGATGCATCGGAGAGAAAGTGTTCCCAGGGTACAAACATGGCGAGATGTTGCACGGCTGCCCTGCGACTACTTAGTCAATTCTCTCTTCTTTACCCCTTAATCTTGGGATGGTTTTATAGTTGATAACTATACCTTCTATGGCACCGCTCATCCTCTTCGTTGAAGTCCATGCACAGGTAGCCATCCAAACAGACCACTGCACGTTCGCCTGGTTTTCGCAATGCCTGTGTCCATGTTTCCGACAGCGGCCAAGTCTCGTCAAATTCTAGGCCCTCTCGGGCCCCGCCTCCACGATATTTCCGCTTGAGCTTTACTACTAATATATAATTATATAATAATAGCGCTGCTAGCACTGGGCTACGGTGTGGGTATACCTATATAAAACTAGCTTTTTGGCCTAACTATTCAAGTATTACCGCTTCGTCTACTAACCTATCGTTATCCTTACTAGCGCCATACCTTAGGTGGTCCTACCTTCGAAATATCTCCTAGTACATAGAGGAGACATTTAGATATATCCAGGCACTATTATAAGTAAATTCCGTCTAGAAACCCAGCAGATAAGCAGCAACTTCTACCTGCGACAGAGCTCGCTCTATGAAAACTTGGTTTGCCACCTTCAACAAGAACTGCCGTGTTCTGTTTTCTGGCCTAGTTCTACTTCCCGAGTCACTTATAATGTTGAGTAGTTCTACGGCGGCTGCCGCCCGTTTCTAAACCGGGTCTTCTAACTTCGTTACGTAGTTGGTTATATAGAACACTATAGCTATTATCTTGCTCTACGTTGCGATGAAGGATATGTCGTGATTATAACGCAAGCCAACGGCAATAGCTTTATTCCATCTATTCACGATTTCATAGCTACGCTGGATCTCTAACACTCCGCCTTCTTTAAACGCTATCCTCTTCACTAATCTCTAGGGCGCCTTGAATCTATAGAGATTTCTACTGCCTACCGGTCTACTGATAGAGTATTTCACGCACGTTAGACTATAGATATATATTTAAGTTGCGCCTGCGCGGAAGTTGGCCTCTTCCTCGAACGCTGCCAAGAACTGTTCGCGATTCTGCAGCATTGTTGATATGTCCGACGTTACCATCCTTTCGGCTTAGACCGCGCTAAATGCCTCTTCATCGAGATCCTGTGCGGTGGCTCTATTTCAGACGATAGTTCAAATGGCAGACTCGGATATGGACATACCTCTACGAAGACGCTATCCACGTATTTCAGGACTCAGTCTCGATATATACGGCTACCTTCATCCTCGATATTTTATAGAAAGGAGCTTAAAGTCATATTCCTATAAAGCCAGAGGAGGCTATAGAGGTGGAGTACACCCCGCTCGTTTGTCTCGACAGCTCCGAAGTACTAGCTAATACGGCCGAACACGGAAGACTCTCCTATCCTTATATAGTATTTAAAGAATATCGACATTTCCCTGTGAAAAAACAGAGCTGAACTGAAAGGATCCGAGATGGCTAGCCGCACTCGTTTAAACGACGTATCTAAACTAGTTAAGAACGCTTCCGCCTCTTCAGGCTCCCGGGATCGATATACTACAAGCCTTAGCTTTATAGGGTTTATAATATCGTTTAGATTTAGCATAAACTAGATAGCTGGGATGCCCTCCCGGACTATAAGAGACTTGATCTTACGCCGCATCCCTAAGCGGAGCTCTCTCGATATAGGCTATCAAAATCCGTACAGCGATAGATTCCGTAGGAGTTAATTAATAGTACTATCGGTCGTCTTTCCCGAGGCTTTTAGCTTGTCCCTTACCCTCTCCAATCTCTATGCGCTGAGCGATTGCATGATACTCTCTACTTCCGGAAACTCTTTCCTCGATATACTTATTATACTAACGCGATAGTTATGGAGCCTAACTAACTTATTAAATACAAGGAAGGTGAAGACTTAATGTATAGCGAACCGGCCTCTATAGCGTTGGAGCACAACCCGCGCCTATATCTCTAAACTCAGATTCCGGGACGAAACTGCACTCTTTGCCACGGCCTCTCCTACCGCGGATATTACCTTAGTCAGGCCCTCTACTATCTCCGACATCATCTCTTTAGCCTAATAAGGGCCTCCTCCCCCAAAAGGGAACAACATCGGGAACGCTTTAGCGTAGAACTATACATCGTTGGAATCTATAAAGTCCTTACCCCGCGAAACTGCAATATATAGCTCAGATATATTCCCGTGCCGCACTTCTACGGACGCTGACGACCTGCCTTTACTACTATCCCCTAGAGCGCTAGAGACGTACTATAGCTTCTCTATATCCTCGATATCAGGATTTGTATCTAATACAAACATTCCAGAAGCACTGATCTCCTGAATGGCCTCCCTACCCTCATCGATAATGGCCTCCGCCTCTACATTACCGCTACTTACTACGGTATATACCTCCTCTATTATATCTAGGCTCTCTACTTATATTTAATTTAGTATTGCTAGGATTTCCCTTATATCCATAGCATCTCCAGCCTTAAGGCCGCGCTCCATCGGCGGCACAAGCTATACTGTTCTTGTCTTCTCTAAGGCTAATAGCTCGTCCCGTTCTAGCTGGTCGTAAACCTGAGACGGTACTCCGTGAGATGGCGTACTCTAACTCTCTAATTCCGTAGTATCAATCTCGATATATGCATATAGCGGGTTGTTCTTTTTTAACTATACTAGTGCCTTCTTAATAACCCGGCGTCTTATAGATAGAAGTACCGAGAGATCTTTCGGTGCCGGCTTTTCCGTTCCTTGCCACGAGATATAAATCTTATCTATTACCTTTAATAGCGGATACGGCAAGACAAGCGTCACTAGCTCCTGCATACTATTTGGAAATACTATAATATGCCTCTTGATATGCTTCGGGTATACTGTACTCTCCCGACGGTCTTTAACGACGCTATACATTATTATAAAGCTATAATAAGAATTTAACGCGATTAGCTTCTCCTCGACCGGCATTAAGTCCTTTAATTCGTCCGGGAATGTATACTCATATCGTAGCCAATTATATATATAGGCTACAGCCGACAAGCCTCCTCCTTTCAACTCCCTTTAATACTCTATATAACTAAGAACCCTTCTATCGGAGGGAAAACATCTACGGCAACTAATCTGCGCGTATCGAACCCCTAAACCTGTTACTATAGACGGTTTATAATTAAACTCCTTTAACTCTACTATTATAAACTTGCGGTAGTAAACTAAGTAAGTTTAGATTAGTAATATCCTCCTTTTATAGAATGTATTATAGAATTCGTATACGGTCGAGACCTTCCTCTTGTAAAGGACAGGCTCACACTACAAACTCTTATATAACTATCGCTCCTTCTCTTTAAATTCCTCTTCTAAAGTACGTATCACCGCCGTAAATTCTTCCCCCTAACTTGCATTCGTCTTACTCCTTTATTCACCCGTTACCATTCGAACCCGCTTTAGCGACTATTCTTTATATCCGTTTCTACTTGATTGCCTATTTACCTAGAGACTTGCCAGATTATAGGGCCGATCGGAGGACTAATGTCGGAAGAGGCTGACGGACTAGAACCCGTAAAGCACGGACAGGTACGTAAGACACCAGCCACCGGAAAAGGATCTCAGGGGCGCAGGTAGACACCACGACACACAACATCAATATCATCAACATCCATCTCAATAACTCGTGCAATACATTTTGACTATCCTTGAATCAACCAAACAATTTGACAAGACTAGTCCACTTTCTTAAATTTCCTTCTTACGCTCTCTCCTCTTTATCTATCTTAGAAAGGTTAATATGTCCACCTTCTTATGGCTTTTAGGTTATATCTCTAGCCGCATTTAATGGATCGTTATTAATAATTCTCGTCTTCTGCCAGTATCGACCTAATTAATATATATTAACCGATCTTGGCCCAATATTGTGCGTACGAGCCGCCCTCAAATTTCTACTACCTCTTTATCCTATAGAACTCGCGCCTCTAGGCCTACTTAATAGATCTTCGCTAGTAATTTCCATTCTCTGCCAGTAGTTTAGCGACTTATATAATTAATTACGCCTTAGACCTCTTTCTTGCCCCCTTCGCACTTGAGCCTCTTTCTATCTCTTACTATATCCCGTTAGCTATCTCCTATAAAGCTAGAGGAATGGCTTTGGACATCCGAATTTCTAACCTAGTACTAGCCGTATTCCCCGTACTTCGCCTATATAGCTCTTCCAAAACTTCACGTAGAGTTTGCTCGGTTCCGCCTCCTTCCCCCTGTATGTTTAGATATTCTTACACTTAGCCTACCGGCTGCTGAACCACGTTAATTATACTCTTCAAGCTCTCTAAGATATTCAGGCGCTGATTATTAGTTAGAGTTCCCTCTATCTAACTCGGCTTCACGTCATCGCACTCAGATCTTCCCTTAAAGGATTATATTATAATATCTCTTATCTCCCACTCCATATGACCGACTACTGCTGATAGCCTCTATATAGCCTCTTCGCTAGAGCTTGCCCGTCTAAAATTCCACGGTAATAGTCACGGTCACGGTCACGGTCACGGTCGCGCCCTATTATAAAACTAGGCTCGGCTCGATCAAACCTCACCATTGATAGTAAGCGACCAACTCCAGACATGGATATCACTCCCTCTACAACGTTCAGCTGGCTTTACCAGATATTATCGTTAATAGAGAAGGGCCATCCCTAAACGCTATATCCGCGCTAAACCCAGTCACGCGGGCGCCACTATCACCCTAACGCTACTATTATAAAAACTTCACTCCTATATAGACGCCGTCCACCCTACTTCTCTACTATTATAATTATCTACCTAAGTTTTATATTCTACTAACGAACTCCCTTACCTACTATATAGAGATCTTCCAAGTTTAACGGATCCCTCGCGTTTTATATGTCCTTTCTCCTTCTCCTTACTACCTTCTTCCGATACTCTCTTCTCTTCTTATAAAAACTATCCTTCAACTTGCCGTCCACCTATATCTCTCTTCTATCCTTAAGAAAAATCTCCTACTAACTCCTTATTATAATTTATAATATCCCTTATAAGTGCTCTATCTAATAATAATAATCCTTATCCACCCGTGACGCTCGACAGCTAGGGAATTTTAATTAGCCCTATAACCGTGATATGCTTCGCACGTCTCTAAATCCTTAAGAAGTTCCCCTCTCCTAAGAAATAGTATATTAAAGGCCTCAACTATAAGGCTGTTATCCCTGTCCGCTTCCCTTTACTAGCCTAGATTAAAACTACCGAATATGCGGCTCTCTAGCCGCAGACTAATAATAATAACGATAATAACAACATCAACTACGCATTTTTTAGCCTTAACTTGTCTATATACAACTAAGAGATTATTCCCTCTAACTAGGACAATATATAGTTCTTTCTATCAGGACAAGTTTATCCCTACGCCCTCACGTAGGAGGTTAACGTAGATAAGGATACTAAGCCTAACAGTAGTATATTCAACTATACTATCGCCCTTTTTATAGTTCGAGACTTAGGGTACTAACCGTAAGTATATTATTCTAACCTCGTAAGACTTTACTAACTAATCTCGACTAACATTCTAGTATCTCCCTTCGAACGTTAAACTTCGATAATAACGTTATACCGCCAATCGTCACGTTTACTGGCTCGGTTATAGGATACGGTCGCACCCTTCTCTATAGCAATCCTCTATCAGGCCTATCAGAGATACAGCAGAAGTGTTGCGGCTTTGTCCAGCTCTTAACCTTCATCACCCCAGGCAACTTAACCAGACCTCCTTATCGAAGAGCCTACTAGTTCCAAGCCTTTGTTATCTTCCCTATACACGTTAATCTATAGATGATACACTACAAGAAAATAATAGAGAGATAGAGTACCTAATTCTAACCAAACACTCTATTTTACTGTATAGGAAGGCTCGCCGGTTTCCTCGATCATCGCATTATAGTCCACCCACCTAGCCTCGCTCAAGACTACGTCTTTATTATTATCCCTAAAAATTAGGATTTCTTTACTAAATCCTCTAGAAATACTATATCGACTATATCTCCGATAGCTACCTCAGCGAAGCAATCCTCTATAGATCTACGCTCTAAATTCATATCTCTATTAAAGCGTAATTCTAATCAGCTTTTAGACCTAGAAACCCCCAAAATATTACCCGACTATAGAGTAAGTATAACTATATTATTCCGTAAGAAATTACCTAAAATACCCTATCGTATACTAACTTGATATCTAGCACAAACCCCCGCTACTTCCCATACTATAGACGTGTCCGGCATACTTACGTCACCGCTATACAAACACCCACACACAGAAAATACCCTACCTATATTACCTTATAATAATACTCCCTCCGCTACCACTCCGCATATATTGTCTTATACTCTTCCTAACGCGCCGTTATATTCTAATAATTAGTTACGTACTAACTACGCTACCAAATTATAACTACCTAGACCCTAACCTGCTTTTACTACGAATTAACTTCCATATTCCGCCACTTAAACTCCTACTATTCCCCCTGATAATAGACTATATCGATATCATCAGCCTACCAAAAAGGTCCTGAACATAGATTAGTCCCTTCATTAACTCCAGACATTATATACAGTAGGGTGACATAAAAAACGACTAATCAAAAAAGATACCCTTTTTAAAAGGCTATAACTTAGCCAGTTTTAACGCTATAATAAAAGCAAAACAAGATA
>Ga0247757_10001713_pt1 | contig 13352 bp, 11 predicted proteins | sample UWRJL126311R4_FD_180929 | JGI IMG/M metagenome (GOLD analysis project Ga0247757, IMG submission 180929) | Plant litter microbial communities from Arlington Agricultural Research Station in Wisconsin, United States - UWRJ-L126-311R-4 | ecosystem: Environmental > Terrestrial > Plant litter >...
GTGTTTGACGATCAGGCTGGCCCGCCACTCCGAGAGCACCCCGGACTCCAACGCGGCCAGGGTGTGGGGCATCTCGTGCACCAACGCTTTCGCGAAGCCGAGGTGCTGGTTCCCACGTACGGGGGAGTCGTGCCGGGCCAGCGCCACCTCGCTCGCGAGCCCGCGGCCCTGCTTGGCGGCCGGCATGCCGGCAGCCTGCTCGCGAGCGCGGCGCTTCTGCGCCCACAGCGCAGTCGCCCGGGCCTGGGCCGCGGCGGCGGTGGCTTTCAGGCGCTCCCACTGCGCGATCTGATCCCGCAGCTGCGCTTCCGACGCCCCGGGATCGATATCGAACACACTTTCGAACACGCCACCGACATTACCGCGACCCTCCGACAAGTCATCCCAAGACCACGGCAGCCCCCGCCACGCCTCACCATCTCGTCGGTCCACCTCGCATCGGTGGCTGTGCTCACCGAGCGACTCCCATCCGGCGAGTGTCCGCGCGTGCAGCGCGAGACGCGTGCCAGCCCCGCGTCGACCGACGCCCTGCCGGTACCCAGCCGTGCCCGGGCGGCCGTGGTCGAACCTCCGGGCTGATGGCGACACATCACCGGTAGCCTGCGCGCCTACCGATCGAGCGCGTCGTAGGTGCGCCGGACGAACTTCGGCTGCGCACTCTGCAGTTTCGCGAGCGACGTGTTGCCCGCGATCGCCGCAGCGGCATCCACCTTGAGATTCGGCAGGTTCTGGATCAGGTAGATCAGGATCGTGTCGTTCGACGGGTCGGCCTGCCACCACGTCCCGTACGCACCCGGCCAGGAGAAGGTGCCCGCGCCGCCGGGCCCGAACAACTGCCGCGACTTGGCTGGATCAGTCACGACGGACAAATTCAGCCCGAACCCGCGGCCGATCCAGAACGGGGCACCCAGGAAATCGTGCCGCTTCTGCTCATCGGTCAGACGGTCGGTGCGCATCGACGTCACCGACCGTTCGGAGAGCACCCGCACGCCGTCGAGCGTCCCGCCCGCCAACAGCATCCGCGCGAACGTCAGGTAGTCGTCCACCGTCGACCACAAGCCTGCCCCTCCGGTGCAGAACGTCGGGTCGACGATCGGCGCGGGGCCCATCACGTCGTGGCGCAGCACGTTGTTCTCGTCCAGCTGGTACATCGTCGCCGCGCGCCGTCTGCCCGTCGGGCCGACGTGAAAGCCGGTGTCGGACATGCCAAGCGGGCCGAGGATGCGCTCGGTCAGCACCTCGCTGAGCGGCTTGCCCTCGAGGCGGGACAGCACGATGCCGAGCACGTCGGTGGCGTGGCTGTAGGTGAGTCGCTCCCCGGGTTGGTGCACCAGCGGGAGCGCGGCGAGCTCGGCCAGCCAGCGGTCCTGATCCTGGCGGACGGGCAGCTTGCGGTACGCGTCGGCCAGCGGTCCGCTGACCGTGAACACATACGCCAGCCCACTGCGATGGGTCATCAGATCTTCGACGGTGATGGGCCGCTGCGCGGGCACCGTGCGGTCGAGCTGGCCCCGCGGGTCGACGAGCACCCGCATGTCGGCCAGTTCGGGCAACCACTGCGCCACGCGGTCGGTCAGCGCCAGCGTGCCGTCCTCGACCAGGGACATCGCCGCGGCCACCGTCACCGGCTTGGTCATCGACGCGATGCGGAAGATGGTGTCGCGCTGCATCGGCAGTTTTGCGTCGACATCGCGATAGCCGAGTTCGTTGACCTGCAGCACCTCTCCGGCGCGCCACACCAGCGTGACGGCGCCCGCCAGCAAGCCGGCGTCGATCGCCTCGACGATGGAGTCCCTGTTGCGGTCGAGATTCACCGCCGCCAGAGTAGGCCAGCGGTGACCACCCGGCCGCGCAGTGGTAGCCTTGCCGCGGTTTGGCCGTCCTTTAACGACCGTCCCGTGAGGCGGAGAAGGAGGTCCGGGTTACCTGTGGCTGCCACCAGTGACCGGGAGTTGATGTCCGAGGCGGACGTGAGTCGCACCGTCGCCCGCATCGCCCATCAGATCATCGAGAAGACGGCACTGGACGCACCCGACGCGCCCCGGGTCATCCTGCTCGGCATCCCCACGCGCGGAGTGACGTTGGCCACCCGCCTGGCGCGCAACATCGCCGAATTCAGCGGCACCGACGTCGCCCACGGTGCGCTGGACACCACGCTGTACCGCGACGACCTGAACTCCAAGCCACCTCGGCCGTTGGCGCCGACCTCGATCCCGCAGGGCGGTATCGACGGTGCGCTGGTGATCCTGGTCGACGACGTGCTCTACACCGGCCGCTCGGTGCGTTCCGCCCTCGACGCCCTGCGCGATCTCGGCCGGCCCCGTGCGGTGCAGCTCGCCGTGCTGGTGGACCGCGGTCACCGTGAGCTGCCGATCCGAGCTGATTACGTCGGCAAGAACGTGCCGACATCGCGCAGCGAGAACGTCAAAGTCCGGCTCACCGAAAACGACGGAGCCGACGGGATTTCCATCGCACCGTACGGAGGACCGACGAGGTGAAGCACCTGCTGACCGCAGCCGACCTGAGCCGGGACGACGCCATCGCGATCCTGGACGACGCCGACCGTTTCCGGGAGGCGCTGCTCGGCCGCGAGGTCAAGAAGTTGCCCACGCTGCGCGGCCGCACCATCATCACGATGTTCTACGAGAACTCGACGCGCACCCGGGTGTCGTTCGAGGTCGCAGGCAAGTGGATGAGCGCCGACGTCATCAACGTCAGCTCGTCGGGATCGTCTGTGGCGAAAGGGGAGTCGCTGCGCGACACCGCGCTGACCCTGCGGGCCGCCGGTGCCGACGCGCTCATCATCCGCCACCCCGCGTCGGGCGCGGCCCAGCAGCTCGCAGCCTGGACACTCGACGAGGACGGTGGACCGTCGGTGATCAACGCCGGCGACGGTACGCACGAGCATCCCACCCAGGCCCTGCTCGACGCACTGACCATCAGGCAGCGGCTCGGCGCCATCGAGGGCAAGCGGGTGGTGATCGTCGGCGACGTCCTGCACAGCCGGGTCGCGCGGTCGAATGTGGCACTGCTGCACACCCTCGGGGCCGAAGTGGTGCTCGTCGCCCCTCCGACGCTGCTGCCGGTCGGCGTGACGGGGTGGCCGGTCAGCGTGTCCCACGATCTCGACGCCGAACTCCCACTCGCCGACGCGGTGCTGATGCTGCGGGTGCAGGCCGAGCGGATGAACGGCGGCTTCTTCCCCTCGACGCGGGAGTACTCGGTGCGGTACGGCCTGTCGGAGAAGCGTCTGGCGCAGCTCGCCGAGCACGCGGTGGTGCTCCATCCCGGCCCGATGCTGCGCGGCATGGAGATCGCCTATTCGGTGGCCGACTCTCCGCAATCGGCTGTGCTGCAACAGGTTTCCAACGGCGTGCATGTCCGGATGGCGGTGCTGTTCCACCTGCTCGTCGGAACCGAAGTGGAGGCGATCAGCGCATGACCATCGTGCTCACCGGCGTGCGGCCCTACGGCGAGGGTGACCCCGTCGACGTCCTGGTCGGCGGCGGACAGATCCTCGAGATCGGGTCCGGGCTCGCCGGCGACGAGACCATCGAGGCGACCGGGCAGATCCTGCTGCCCGGCTTCGTCGACCTGCACACCCACCTGCGCGAGCCGGGCCGCGAATACGCCGAGGACATCGAAACCGGTTCTGCGGCAGCTGCTCTGGGTGGCTACACGGCCGTGTTCGCAATGGCCAACACCGATCCTGTCGCCGACAGCGCGGTCGTCACCGACCACGTGTGGCAGCGCGGCCAACAGGTCGGGCTCGTGGACGTCCACCCGGTCGGGGCGATCACCGTCGGGCTGAAGGGCAAGCAGCTCACCGAGATGGGCTTGATGGCCGCCGGCGTGGGCCGGGTCCGGATGTTCTCCGACGACGGCATCTGTGTGGACGATCCGCTGGTGATGCGCCGGGCACTCGAGTACGCCTCGGGGCTGGGGGCACTGATCGCCCAGCACGCCGAGGAGCCGCGCCTGACGGTGGGCGCCGTGGCCCACGAGGGGCCCAACGCGGCCCGGCTGGGGCTGGCCGGTTGGCCGCGCGTCGCCGAGGAATCCATCGTCGCGCGCGACGCACTGCTGGCCCGTGACGCCGGCGCCCGCCTGCACATCTGCCACGCGTCGACCGTCGGCACCGTGGAGTTGATCCGGTGGGCCAAGGAGCAGGGCATCGCGATCACCGCCGAGGTGACACCGCATCACCTGCTGCTCGACGACTCCGCCCTGGAGTCCTACGACGGGCGCAACCGGGTCAACCCACCGCTGCGCGAGGCCGCCGACGCCGAGGCGCTGCGACAGGCTCTCGCCGACGGTGTGATCGATTGCGTCGCAACCGATCACGCGCCGCACGCCGAGCACGAGAAGATGTGCGAGTTCGCCAACGCCCGCCCCGGCATGCTCGGCCTGCAGACCGCGCTGTCGGTGGTCGTCGACACGATGGTGCGCCCGGGTCTGCTCACGTGGCGCGACGTGGCCCGGGTGATGAGCGAGGCGCCCGCGCGCATCGTCGGACTGTCGGACCAGGGCCGCCCCCTGCAGGTGGGGGAGCCGGCGAACCTGACCGTCGTCGACCCGCAGGCGCGGTGGACGGTGAGCGGTGCGGCACTGGCCAGCCGGTCGGGCAACACCCCGTTCGAGGGCATGGAGTTGCCTGCGGTGGTGACGACGACGCTGCTGCGCGGTGAGGTCACCGCGCGCGACGGGAAGGCCGCCCGGTGAACACCGCGACGCTGGTGGCCTCGCTGATCATGGCGGCCGTGCTGGCGCTGGCGATCGCGGTGCTCATCGCGCTCATGCTGCGCGGCTGGCGGCGCCGTGCCCAGCGTCAGGCCCAACTCGTCGGAACGCTGCCGCAGCTGCCCGACACCGTGGGCACCGCGATCGTCGCGGCCACCAAAGGTCTCTACATCGGCAGCACGCTGGCGCCGCAGTGGAACGACCGCATCGCCGCGGCCGACCTCGGCTTCCGCGCCAAGGCCGTGCTGACCCGGTTCCCGGAGGGAATCATGATGCAGCGCACGGGCGCCGGGCCGATCTGGATCCCCGACGAGTTGATCACCGCGATCCGCACCGAGAAGAGCCTCGCCGGTAAGGCGCTGACCCACGACGGCATCCTGGCCATCCGGTGGCGGCTGCCGTCCGGGGTGGAGATCGACACCGGGTTCCGTGCCGACGACCGCCGCGAGTATTCGAAATGGTTTCCCGAGGAGGTGGCATGACGCCAGACAGAGCCGTGCTGGTGCTCGAAGACGGCCGGGTCTTCACCGGTACCCCGTTCGGGGCGGTGGGCGAGACGCTCGGTGAGGCGGTGTTCTCGACGGGCATGTCGGGCTACCAGGAGACGCTGACCGATCCGAGCTACCACCGCCAGATCGTGGTGGCCACCGCGCCGCAGATCGGTAACACCGGCTGGAACACCGAGGACGGCGAGAGCCGGGGCGACAAGATCTGGGTCGCGGGTTACGCGGTGCGCGACCCGTCGCCGCGCGCCTCGAACTGGCGCGCCACCGGAACCCTCGAGGACGAACTGCGCCGCCAGAACATCGTCGGGATCGCCGGCATCGACACCCGCGCGGTGGTGCGCCACCTGCGCAGCCGCGGCTCGATGAAGGCCGGCGTGTTCAGCGGGGATGCGTTGGCCGACACCGCCGAGCTGCTCGCCCGGGTGCGCGGGCAGGCCGCGATGCTCGGCGCCGACCTCGCGGGGGAGGTCAGCACGCCCGCCGACTACGTGGTGGAACCCCTTGGGCAGCAACGGTTCACCGTCGCCGCGCTGGATCTGGGTATCAAGACCAACACCCCGCGCAACTTCTCCGACCGCGGCGTGCTGACCCATGTGCTGCCCTCCTCGGCGGCCTTCTCCGACATCGCGGCCCTGCGTCCCGACGGGGTGTTCCTGTCCAACGGACCGGGGGACCCGGCCACCGCCGACCACGTCGTCGAGGTGACCAAAGAGGTGATCGACGCCGGGATCCCATTGTTCGGTATCTGTTTCGGCAACCAGATCCTGGGCCGCGCACTGGGCCGGGCCACCTACAAGATGACCTTCGGGCACCGCGGAATCAACATCCCGGTGATGGACCACGCCACCGGCCGGGTGTCGATCACCGCACAGAACCACGGCTTCGCCCTCGAGGGCGAAGCGGGTGAGGAGTTCGACACCCCGTTCGGGGCAGCGGTGGTCACCCACACGTGCGCCAACGACGGTGTGGTGGAGGGGATCGCACTGAAGAACGGCCGGGCCTTCTCGGTGCAGTACCACCCCGAGGCCGCCGCCGGACCCCACGACGCCAACTACCTGTTCGACCAGTTCATCGATCTGATGGCAGGGGATAAATAGATGCCGCGCCGCGAAGACCTCAAGCACATCCTGGTGATCGGGTCCGGTCCGATCCTGATCGGCCAGGCCGCCGAGTTCGACTACTCCGGTACCCAGGCCTGCCGCGTGTTGCGGGCCGAGGGCATGGAGGTGACGCTGATCAACTCCAACCCGGCGACGATCATGACCGACCCGGAGTTCGCCGACCACACCTACGTCGAGCCGATCACCGTCGAGTTCGTCGAGAAGGTCATCGCCCAGCAGGCCGAGCGCGGCAACAAGATCGACGCGCTGCTGGCCACCCTGGGTGGCCAGACCGCGCTGAACACCGCCGTGAAGCTGTACGAGAACGGCATCCTGGAGCGCTACGGCGTCGAGATGATCGGCGCCGACTTCGACGCCATCCAGCGTGGCGAGGACCGGCAGAAGTTCAAGGACATCGTCGGCAAGGTCGGTGGTGAATCCGCCCGCAGCCGTGTGTGTTTCACGATGGACGAGGTCCGCGAGACGGTGGCCGGCCTGGGTCTGCCGGTGGTGGTGCGGCCGAGTTTCACGATGGGTGGTCTCGGGTCGGGCATGGCCTATTCGGCCGAGGACGTGGAACGGATGGCCGGCGAGGGCCTGGCGGCGTCCCCGTCGGCGAACGTCCTCATCGAGGAATCGATCTACGGGTGGAAGGAATTCGAGCTCGAGCTGATGCGCGACCACCACGACAACGTGGTGGTGGTGTGCTCGATCGAGAACTTCGACCCGATGGGCGTGCACACCGGCGACTCGGTGACCGTCGCGCCCGCGATGACGCTGACCGACCGCGAGTACCAGGCGATGCGCAGCCTGGGCATCGAGATCCTGCGCGAGGTCGGCGTCGACACGGGCGGCTGCAACATCCAGTTCGCGGTCAACCCGCGAGACGGCCGCCTCATCGTCATCGAGATGAATCCGCGGGTGTCCCGGTCGAGCGCGCTGGCGTCGAAGGCCACCGGCTTCCCCATCGCGAAGATCGCCGCCAAGCTGGCGATCGGCTACACGCTCGACGAGATCGTCAACGACATCACCAAGGAGACGCCGGCCTGCTTCGAGCCGACGCTGGACTACGTGGTGGTCAAGGCGCCCCGCTTCGCGTTCGAGAAGTTCCCCGGCGCCGACGCCACCCTGACCACCACGATGAAGTCGGTGGGCGAGGCGATGTCGCTGGGCCGCAACTTCGTCGAGGCGCTGGGCAAGGTGATGCGCTCCCTGGAGACCAGCCGCGCCGGATTCTGGACGGGCGACGAAGTCGACGGTGACGTCGGCGGGGTCCTCGAGCGGCTGCGCACACCCACGGACGGCCGGCTCTACGACATCGAATACGCGTTGCGCCTCGGCGCGAGCGTCGAACAGGTGGCCGAGGCCTCCGGTGTGGACCCGTGGTTCGTCGAGCAGATCCGCGGGCTGGTCGACCTGCGCGCCGAACTGATCGACGCCCCCGTGCTCGGCGAAGAGCTGCTGCGCCGCGGCAAGCACAACGGGTTGTCCGATCGCCAGATCGCCGCGCTGCGGCCGGAATTGGCCGGTGAGATGGGGGTGCGCGCCCTGCGGCAGCGACTCGGCATCCATCCGGTGTTCAAGACCGTCGACACGTGCGCCGCCGAGTTCGAGGCCAAGACGCCGTACCACTACAGCAGCTACGAGCTGGACCCCGCCGCCGAGAGCGAGGTGGCCCCCCAGGTGGACAAGCCCAAGGTGCTGATCCTCGGGTCGGGCCCCAACCGCATCGGCCAGGGCATCGAGTTCGACTACAGCTGCGTGCACGCCGCGACGACGCTGAGCCAGGCCGGTTTCGAGACGGTGATGATCAACTGCAACCCAGAAACCGTCTCCACCGACTACGACACGGCCGACCGCCTCTACTTCGAGCCGCTGACGTTCGAAGACGTACTGGAGGTCTACTTCGCCGAGCAGCACTCGGGCCGCGGTGGTCCCGGCGTGGTCGGCGTCATCGTGCAGCTGGGCGGGCAGACGCCGCTCGGCCTGGCCGAGCGGCTGGAGAAGGCGGGGGTGCCGATCGTCGGCACCCTGCCCGAGGCGATCGACCTCGCCGAGGACCGTGGCCGCTTCGGCGAGGTGCTCATGAACGCCGGACTGCCCGCACCCCGGTTCGGGATGGCGACCAGCTTCGAGCAGGCCCGCCGGATCGCCGGTGAGATCGGCTACCCGGTGCTGGTGCGGCCGTCGTACGTGCTCGGCGGCCGCGGCATGGAGATCGTCTACGACGAGGCCACGCTGGAGGGCTACATCACCCGCGCCACCCAGCTGTCGCCCGAACATCCGGTGCTGGTCGACCGGTTCCTCGAAGACGCCATCGAGATCGACGTCGACGCGTTGTGCGACGGCACAGAGGTCTACATCGGCGGCATCATGGAGCACATCGAGGAGGCCGGCATCCACTCCGGGGACTCGGCGTGCGCGCTGCCCCCGGTGACGCTGGGGCGCAGCGACATCGACGCGGTGCGGCGCGCCACCGAGGCGATCGCCTTCGGCGTCGGTGTGGTGGGTCTGCTCAACGTGCAGTACGCGCTCAAGGACGACGTGCTCTACGTGCTGGAGGCCAACCCCCGCGCCAGCCGCACCGTGCCGTTCGTGTCCAAGGCCACCGCGGTGCCGCTGGCCAAGGCCTGCGCGCGGATCATGCTGGGCGCCTCGATCGCCGACCTGCGCTCCGAGGGCATCCTGGCGACCGATCGCGACGGGGCGAGTGTTCCACGCAACGCACCGGTGGCCGTCAAGGAGGCCGTGCTGCCCTTCCATCGCTTCCGCAAGCACGACGGCAGCCAGATCGATTCGCTGCTGGGGCCGGAGATGAAGTCCACCGGTGAGGTGATGGGCATCGCCCACGACTTCGGCAGCTCCTTCGCCAAGAGCCAGACCGCCGCCTACGGCTCGCTGCCCGCCGTCGGCACCGTCTTCGTGTCGGTGGCCAACCGTGACAAGCGGTCGCTGGTGTTCCCCGTCAAGCGGCTGGCCGATCTCGGCTTCCACATCCTGGCCACCGAAGGTACCGCGGAGATGTTGCGGCGCAACGGAATTCCGTGTGACGAGGTGCGCAAGCACTTCGAGGAACCGAGTGCCGACCGGCCCGCGGTCTCCGCGGTCGACGCCATCAAGGCCGGGCAGGTGCAGATGGTGATCAACACCCCCTACGGCAATTCCGGCCCGCGCATCGACGGTTACGAGATCCGCTCGGCGGCGGTCGCGATGAACATCCCGTGTGTGACCACGGTGCAGGGAGCCTCGGCAGCGGTGCAGGGCATCGAGGCGAGCATTCGCGGCGACATCGGCGTGATGTCGCTGCAGGAACTGCACAGCGCGCTGGGGTCCTGACCGGTGGGCGGGTTCGGCGACCGGCTGTCGGAGGCGACGGCACGGCGTGGCCCGCTGTGCCTGGGCATCGACCCGCATCCGGAGTTGCTGCGCGCGTGGGGCCTGGGCACCGACGCCGACGGGCTGGCCCGGTTCAGCGACATCTGTGTGGCGGCCTACGCCGGGTTCGCCGTGGTCAAGCCGCAGGTGGCGTTCTTCGAGGCGTACGGGTCGGCGGGCTTCGCCGTGCTCGAGCGCACGATCGCCGCGCTGCGCGCCGAGGGGGTGCTGGTGCTCGCCGACGCCAAACGCGGTGACATCGGCTCGACCATGGCCGCCTACGCCGCGGCATGGGCGGGGGATTCGCCGCTGGCCGCCGACGCCGTGACGGCCTCGCCCTACCTGGGGTTCGGCTCGCTGCAGCCGCTGCTGGACACCGCGCTGGAGCGTGGTCGCGGCGTGTTCGTGCTCGCCGCCACCTCCAACCCCGAAGGTGCCTCCGTGCAGCGCGCCGAACGCGACGGGCGCAGCGTGGCCCAGTTGATCGTCGACGCCGCGGCCGCGGTCAACCGCGGCCAGGGCGCCGGGTCGGTCGGGGTGGTGGTCGGTGCGACGCTGGCCGATCCGCCCGACGTGAGCGGTCTCGGTGGGCCGGTCCTGGTGCCCGGTGTCGGCGCTCAGGGTGGCCGCCCCGAGGCGCTGGCGGGCCTGGGCGGCGCCGTGCCGGGCCAGCTGCTCCCGGCGGTGTCCCGGGACGTGCTGCGGGCCGGTCCCGACGCGGCCGCCGTGCGCGGGGCTGCGGAACGGATGCGCGACGCCGTGGCCTACCTACAGGGCTGAACGCTGCGGGAACGGGCTCTGCGACACGCCCGACAGGGACTGACCAGCCGAAATTTCTCGATTCACAGCGTTGGGACGGGTGTGACGATCGGTCGTGCCCATGCCCGTGACGGCCGACACCGACTCTTTCCGAAGAAACCGGCCATGAGCAGGTGTTTCCGCCGATTTCGGCGATTTCGGCAATCTCGGCCCCCAACACGGCGCTGACGCAGGTGCGGGCCCCCTCGCGCCCTACACGCTGGGCTTTTGGCCCGACAATCCGGGGGTGGGGTTAGCTTTCGTCAGCCTCCGTGGGTACGGTCGTCCACGCTGGCTGGTTCGCTATCCACCACGACCGGCCGAGAGTAAACACAGATGGTGACGAGACGGAGGAACCCGTGGCCCTTCCCCAGTTGACCGACGAACAGCGCGCGGCAGCGTTGGAGAAGGCTGCTGCCGCACGTCGAGCGCGAGCAGAGCTCAAGGATCGGCTCAAGCGTGGCGGCACCAACCTCAAGCAGGTCCTCAAGGACGCCGAGACCGACGAGGTCTTGGGCAAGATGAAGGTCTCCGCACTGCTGGAGGCTCTGCCCAAGGTCGGCAAGGTCAAGGCGCAGGAGATCATGACCGAACTCGAGATCGCCCCGACCCGCCGTCTGCGCGGCCTGGGCGATCGTCAGCGCAAGGCCCTGCTGGAAAAATTCGACTTCTCGTAAGGGAGGTCGGTGAACGAAGGCGGAGGGCCGGGCACACATCCACAGGCTCCGGTCGTGGTGCTGTCCGGCCCGTCTGCCGTCGGCAAGTCCACCGTCGTGCGGTGCCTGCGGGAACGCGTTCCCGACCTGCACTTCAGCGTGTCGGTGACCACCCGGGCGCCGCGGCCCGGTGAGGTCGACGGTGTCGACTACTCGTTCGTGACGCCCGAGCAGTTCCAGAACCTCATCGATACCGGTGAGCTGCTCGAATGGGCCGAGATCCATGGCGGTCTGCACCGCTCCGGCACCCCGGCGGCCCCGGTGCGTGCCGCCGCTGCCGCCGGCCATCCGGTCCTCATCGAGGTCGATCTGGCCGGAGCGCGGGCGGTGAAGGCGGCGATGCCGGAGGCGCTGAGCGTGTTCCTCGCCCCGCCCAGCTGGGAAACGCTGGAACAGCGGCTGACCGGCCGGGGCACCGAAACGCCGGACGTGATCGCCCGTCGGCTGACGACGGCCCGCACCGAACTCGCCGCTCAGGGCGACTTCGACGAGGTCGTGGTGAACAGCGAATTGGAATCGGCGTGCGCCGCGTTGGTATCCTTGCTGGTGGTCCGCACACCGGTGCGGCACGATCAGGCTTAATCCAGAACTTTTTCAGGAGATCTTCTACGTGACCACCCCCGATTCGCGGCTCGCCGCGGGCCCCGATTCGCGGCTCGCCGCGGTGGACCTCGACCCGTCCGCCGCCAGCTCCTACGACACGCCGTTGGGCATCACCAACCCGCCCATCGACGAGCTGCTGGACCGCGCGTCGAGCAAGTACGCGCTGGTGATCTACGCCGCCAAGCGCGCGCGGCAGATCAACGACTACTACAACCAGCTCGGCGACGGGATCCTCGAATACGTCGGCCCGCTGGTCGAGCCCGGTCTGCAGGAGAAGCCGCTGTCGATCGCGATGCGCGAGATCCACGAGGACCTGCTCGAGCACACCGAGGGCGAGTAGAAGCGGTCCGCGGGCCATGGCCGACCGCAAGCGGATCATCGTCGGCGTCGCCGGCGGCATCGCCGCCTACAAGGCGGCGACCGTGGTCCGTCAGCTCACCGAAGCCGGTCACTCGGTCCGGGTGGTGCCCACCGAATCGGCGCTGAAATTCGTCGGCGCCGCGACCTTCGAAGCCCTCTCCGGTAACCCCGTCCACACCGACGTCTTCGACGACGTCCACGAGGTGCCACACGTGCGCATCGGACAGGGCGCCGACCTCGTCGTCGTCGCACCCGCGACCGCCGACCTGCTGGCTCGCGCCACCGTCGGCCGCGCCGACGATCTGCTCACCGCGACGCTGCTGACGGCCCGGTGCCCGGTGCTCTACGCGCCGGCGATGCACACCGAGATGTGGCTACACCCGGCCACCGCCGAGAACGTGGCCACCCTGCGGCGCCGCGGTGCGGTCGTGATGGAACCCGCTTCGGGCCGGCTCACCGGCGCCGACAGCGGGCCGGGCCGAGTGCCCGAAGCCGAGGAGATCAGCACGCTGGCCCAGCTGCTGCTGGCCCGCAACGACGCGCTGCCCTACGACCTGAGCGGCGTCAAAGTGCTCGTGACCGCGGGCGGCACCCGCGAACCCATCGATCCGGTCCGCTTCATCGGCAACCGCAGCTCCGGCAAGCAGGGGTACGCGATGGCGCGGGTGATGGCGCAGCGAGGCGCCGATGTGACGTTGATCGCGGGCAACACCGCCGGGCTCATCGACCCCGCGGGAGTGCACGTCGAACGCGTCGGCTCCGCGGCCCAGCTGCGCGACGCGGTGTCCAAGCACGCACCCGATGCCACCGCGCTGGTGATGGCCGCCGCGGTCGCCGACTTCCGCCCGGCCAACCCCGCCGTCACCAAGATCAAGAAGGGCCCTGCCGGTGAGGGCGAACCGACGATCGAGCTGATCCGCAACGACGACGTGCTGGCCGCCGCCGTCCGGGCCCGTGCCGAGGGCCAGCTCCCGAACACGCGCGCCATCGTGGGTTTCGCGGCCGAAACCGGCGACGCCAACGGCGATGTGCTCTTCCACGCCCGCGCCAAACTCCGCCGCAAAGGCTGCGATCTGTTGGTGGTCAACGCCGTCGGGGAGAACCGTGCGTTCGAGGTCGACCACAACGACGGCTGGCTGCTGTCGTCCGACGGC
>Ga0247757_10001714_pt1 | contig 13350 bp, 4 predicted proteins | sample UWRJL126311R4_FD_180929 | JGI IMG/M metagenome (GOLD analysis project Ga0247757, IMG submission 180929) | Plant litter microbial communities from Arlington Agricultural Research Station in Wisconsin, United States - UWRJ-L126-311R-4 | ecosystem: Environmental > Terrestrial > Plant litter >...
GCGCCGGCTACGCCCGCGGTGCCGAAGTTCTTTTCGCGCCCCTCCTTCAGGAGGTTGTTCGCGCGGTAGGCGGCGACGTAACCCTCCCATAGCCGGAGCCGGCCGCTTTCGACGATCGGCTTGAGGATGTCCACGAGGCCCTTGGTGCCCGGCACCGGCTTCATGGAGCCGTTCTCGTAGGCAATCTGGCCGTGGCGCGTCAGGTACTCCATGACGCCGGCGAGGTTGCTGGTGAGGCGGGACCACTTGTAGGCACTGATGGAGGCGTCCAGGTCGTTGGTGCCGATGGCCGCGCGCTCGAGGCGCTTGATGGCGGTGAAGCGATCGAGGAGCTTCTGCTGGACCTCGCGGCGCAGGTAGTCGCCAAGGTCGGCCAGATAGTCGGTGACGCGCTGGCCGAAGGTGCGCTTGTCCTCGAGGGTGCCGGTGACCTTGTTCAGGATCTCCTCCTGTTGCTGGGTGCCCTTCACGGCCGGCGTGCCGAGGCCGGACGGCGTAGCCCGCTGGCCGTCGATGAAGGCGTCGCGCGCGGCCGCGGTGTCGAAATGGAAGCCCGGGATGGCGCCGGCGCCCTTGAAGGACGAGTAGCGCCCGCCGGCGCGCGCCGCCGCCTGCTTGGCTTTGGCGAAGCCGTCGCCGAGGTACTTCGTCGGCTTGGCCACGTAGATCGGGGCGCCGGTCTTCGTGTGCTTGAACTCCTCGGAGGCGTAGTCGCCCACCTGCGCGCCGCCGGCCGGAAGGACCGCATCGCGACCGGTGAGCGGGCTGGCTGGCGCGGCCGCCGCCGGGGCCTGCCGGGGCGGAACCTGCAGGTGCTCGAACCGCTGGAAAAGCTCCTCCACGGTTTCGGCCTGGATGTCGATGCGGGCCTGCACCGGCGCTTCGCTGCGGAGGCGCGCGTTGTCGATGCGATCGAGGACCACGATGCGGGTCTTCACGTTCGTGCCGGCGCGCTCGAAGGTGACGTTCGGGAGACCGAACTCCGCGACCTTGATCATCCCGACCGGGGCAGCCTCGTACCACTTGTTGAACCGCTCGTCGGCCGCCGGGCCCTCGGGGATCAGGGCGATGATGCGACCGCCGTCCTTCACCTGCTGCGCCGCCTTGGCCAGGTGCTTCATGGCTGTCGAGCCGCCCAAGCCGAACGGCGGGTTCATCACGATGCCGTCGAACTTGTTCCCGATGTTGAAATCCTCGTAGGTCCCGACGTCCACCATGCCGCGCTCGATCTTGATGCGCGCCTCGTTGGCGAGGTCGGTCGACGGCTCGATGAAGTGGTTGGTCGTGAAGTTCGGGAAGAAACGCCCGATGGCGCCGTGGCCGACGCTGGGCTCCAGCAGACGCTCGTTGGCCCGGGCCCCCACCCACTCCACCATCTTGAAGCCGATCGGCTCCGGGGTGGCGTAGTAGTCGACGCCCTCGGCGCTCTTGGTCTTCGACGTCTTCTTCTGCCGTCCGAAGTAAAAGGACCGCGCGCGGTCGTACGGCGTCGCGACGGCGGACCGGCGATCGCTCGCCTTACCGCCCTTGCCCTGGTTCTCATCGGGCGCCGCTTCCACGGGGTTCAGGTAGCCCTGCTTGAAAGCGTCCTGCAGGGCGCGCGCCTGGCTGCCCAGCGCAAGATTCTCGGCCGTCCGGACGCGCAGGTTGATCTTGCTGCCGAACGCGTGCTTCTCGGTGTTGGTGTGGATGACGATGTACTCGTTGATGGCGTTGCTCTTCACGCCCACGCGGTACGCGCGCCCCTCCTCCTGGATGGCATCGGTCGGCTTGATCGGCAGGCCGACGTTCGCGACGACCCGCTGGTGCTTGCCGGTGACGTCGTGGGCGGAGACGCCCTCCTTCATGCTCTCCGACTGGGCCATGATGATCTTCACCTTCGACTTGTCGTCGTTGAAGGCATCGACCGCGGCCAACTTCTTCTTGTCGGAGACGTTGCCGTTGAAGAAGACGATTTGCCCCGGGAACTCGTGCTCCATGAGCGCGAGCGGGTTCATGATCCTGCCGAAGTCGGTTTCGCGGAGCTCCGGGTAGCGCTCGTTGAACTCGATCAACTCCTTCTTCGCCTCGTCGCGCTCGTGCTTGGACTCCATCGCCTCAACAAGCATCTCGAGCCCGCGGAACGGGTGGTCCGGCACGGCGTTGACGTAGTTGTGGAACAGGATGATTTTCCGTCCAAGCGCGATGTGCTGGCGGATGCGCTCGAGGCTCTGGGCGACCTTGATCGCCTCCATGAGTTGCTGGACGTAGTGGTACTTGAACTTCGCGCCGGCGATCGTCGGTAGGTAGCGCCACTTGTTCCGGTCGTGGTCGACGTAGCCGTACAGCAGGCCGATGCCCTTGTCCAAGGCGGCGCCGAGTCCCGGATCCACCAGGACGAACTCGCGGGAGTAGTCGTACGGCACGTCGATCATGCGGCCGCTGACGGCGCCAGCCTTCATCAGCCGGTCCGCGAACTCGCGCTCCATCAGGTCCACGTCGACCCCGCTCTCCGGGATCGTGAGCTTGTTGTAGCGCATCCGGTAGCCGAAATTCTCGACGAGGAACTGGTCGAACCCGCCGGCCTGGTTGTAGCGGAGCCCGCCCTCGGACCGCGGGACCTCGAACAGGTAGCCCTCGGCGTACGTCAGCGTCTTGTGGTAGGCGAACGGCGTGGCGGACAGGAAAACCACCTTGGTCTTGGCCTTGATGCGGTTCTCCTCGGCGGCGATCTCGGCGCGCATGGCGTCGCGCTTTTTCTCCCACGCCGCGGCATCGTCGTCGTAGTTGGGCATCCCGGGATACTCGAATCCCTCGCCCGGGTACTTCGCGTCCTTCGGGTGCGGACGCGGCCCAACGATGCGCTCCTCCACCTTGTTGCGCAGGATGTCCGGGTGATTGGTGACGAACCGGTGGGCATCGTTGCCCGACGTCTGGCCACCCTCTTCGTTCTGCACGAGCTTGTGGGACTCGTCGTAAACGATCAGGTCGAAGTCGCGGTTCCGCAGCGCCTCGTTCATGCGGAAATTCGCGTAGGTGGTGACGTTGATGCCCTTGCCACGGTCAAGCGTGCCTTCGAGGACACCGACGTTGAGTTGCAGGTTTTTGGCGTCGTTCTGCCAGTCGATCGCCTTCTTGAAGGTCGGAACGACGATCAGGATGTCCTTCGCGCCGCGGCGAACCGAGCGCTTGATGACGCCGAGGCCGGTGTATGTCTTGCCCGTGCCGGTGCCGTTGGTGAACAGGATGCCGCGCTTCGGGTCACCCGGGACCGGGGACTCCTCGAGCAACCGGCGTTCCGCCTTCAAGACGTCGTCCTGCTGCTCGGGGAGCAGCATCGGCAGCGTCTCGGCAATGTTCTTCAGGTCTCCGGTGACGACGGGCTTGGACTCGGCGGCACGCTGGGCGCGCCGGCGCTCTTCGTCGCTTCGGTCGCGGCTTCGCGCCACCACGTCTCCGCCTGGCCGCTCTGGAGCAACTGAGTCAACTGCTGTGTCTGCCCCGGCGTCATCGAGAATTCTCTGGCCGCGAGGGCTGACGCCTCGGCTGGGCTGTTCACCTGCGTCAGCGCTTGTCTCAGGCCCGATCGCTCCGGCTTTGAGTTCAGGTAGAGCTGAATCGCTTTCCTCTCCGTCAGGAGCGGGACCACCAGTGACAGCGCTATCGCCACCTTGTTGTTCGGCACCTTCGCCTCGAGCAGTTCCACCGTCCGTTCGAGCTGCGCCTCGTTCATCGGGAAGCTGAGCTTCGCCGCCTCGCTCGCCAGGGTTTGCTCCTGGGCGATTTCGTTCCAGATCTGTGCCGGGACTTGGTTCATTGGGTGTTTTCTCCGTGCCGGGGATTTGAGTTTGGTTCTTCTCCTGTTCGCGGCGCGCGTCTTCACGCTCGATCCGCTCCTTCAAAAGTCGCTCGCCGTCCTGCTGATCGGTGCCAGCGAGATTAAACGGCATTTCGTCGCTGCCGAACATGTCCTCCTGGCCAGCCTTTGCCGGCGCCGGCGGCGCGGCGGGTTCCGGGGCGGGCGCGGCCGCCGGCTCGGCATCGTCGAAAAAGTCGCCCTTCGCGCGCTTCGGGTGCTTCACCTTGCCCTTGTCGGGATAGACCGGCGTGCCGGCGGGAACCGTGCGTGTGATGCCGTCCTCGATGGTCACGTTGCCATCCTCGTCGACGTCCTTCACCTTGAATTTCTCGCCCTCAACGGTGAACTCGTCGCCGACGCTCAGGTCGTCGACCGTGATGGGGTTGCCGGCGCGGAGCCATTCGCGCGGGTGCTGGTTGCCGAGGAACGCGCGGTCAAACCGGTCTTCGTACTCGCGGCGGCCGACCTGCTTGCGCTCCGACTGGCGGGCCTTCACGGCCTTTTCCACGGCATCGTACATCGTGGTCGGGTGACCGTCCGGGAGTACCCCGTCGTCGTGCAGCCGCGACGCGAGCTCGTCCGGCGCGAGACCGCCATTTTGGCGGATCAGGAGCCGCGCGACGCCGCCGAAGTAGCCGGCCTGGCCATCGTATTCACCGCCGGGATTCTCCACCGAGGAGCGGGATTTGATGCCGCCCATCGCCTCTATGTCGTTGAGGATGTCACCGATACCACTGGCCGGGACGCCGACGCTGATGCGCTTGCCTTTCCGGGGGCTGGTGGTAGGCTTCTGTTCGCCGGGACCCTGCTGACTTTCGGTCGGCGCAGTCTCCGTCCGAGCGCTACTCGGGGGCCGCTGGTCTGTGGGCGATGACCCCTTATCAGCGGCCGAGTAGACGGCGGTCCAATCCGGCTGACTTGAGAGCGACGGATCCACCATGCCGATCGCGTTCCAGAGCGCCTGGCTGTACTTCCGCGCCTTCTTGTCGAAGGTGCGGTCAAGCACGTCGGCCATCGCCTCCGGGGTCCGGACGCCGTTGTTGATGAGCCCGTGGGCGGCGGTCACGAAGGCGCCGATGCGCTCGGCCGGAATACCCTCCTGCGCCACCTGGTCGGCCGGCGTACCCAGAAGACCGTCGAACGCGGTGCGCAGCGCGCGGTCAGCGTCCGCGGAAAGCCCGTTTGCCGGCTTCGTTTCTGGCGCCGTCGGTGCGGTGGGCTGCTTCGGGGCTTTCTTTCCCGGGCCGGGCCCGCCGTCGTCGTTGTAGCCGATAATTTCGAGGATCTTCGCGTCGAGTTCCTTGGTGGACAGCTTCCCGTCACCGATCCACTTGCCGACAAGGGCGCGGACGTCCTTCAGGAACTTCTCGAGCTTGGATTTGATGGACTTGCTCATGCCCGCCGTGTCACCACGGACGACGCGCGCGAACTGCATGGCCACCCACTCGGAGCGGGACTGCTTGTCCTTGAGCATGACGTCCTCATCGAGGTCCGTCGGGCGATTTTCCTCCCCGGAATAGTGGTTCCACGCGCGCACGCGCTGTGCATGGGTGAGCTTCCCCCACTCCGCCTGCGTGAAATCCTCGCCCAGGGCGAATTTCTCGGCGAAGTGCCCGGCCTCATGCACGATCACGTTGGCGATGTTCTCGCCGGCGGACCGGTCGGAGTTCACGAAGAGCGCGTTAGTCTTGGGGTCGTACGAAGCCGACGCAGCCTTCAGGTGCTCCGGCGCCGTCGAGTCCCATTCCTGCTGGTTGAGGACGTGGACCTCCATGTCGCCGAAGGCCTTCGGGTTCATCCGGTGAAGCCGAGGTGCGAAGTCGGCCAGGAACTTGCCGGCGCGATCGCTGCCTTTGAGCTTCGCGGCCTTGCTGATGGCCTTCACGAAGGTCGCGGGGTTGTTTTTCCCGCGCGCGATGATGGGCTTCCCGGCCGACGGCGCAGTTGCCTGCGGCATTTGTTCGGACGCGCCCGCGCCCTTACCGGGTTTCGGCGCCGCCGGCTGGGAAGAAGTCTTGGGTGCCGTCGCGCCGGCCGCAGCCTGAACGCTCGGGAACTCGCCAACCTGCTGGAGCAGATCCTTGATCGGCGCGTTGAGCCGGATGACCCGCATGGGGGTATCAGGTTCGTCGGTCAACTTGGCCATCCACTGATGGTGCCCATCGAGGACGTGGTTGTCGGACGACACGAGGATGGCGCGGTCGCCGCCTGTGAACTTCCGGGCCTTGTCGACCTTGGCCTGCGAAAACTCTGCCTGGGTGGGCTTGAGCGCGCCGGGAAGGATTTCCTCCTCAGTCGACTCCACCCCGCGGGCCTTGAGGAACTGGGTCAGCGCGCCGCGGTGCTCCGCCTTGATCTGGGGCATCTCCGCGCGCGGGATGCCGAGCGACTGGGAGCCGCCGGAAAATGCCGTCCACTCCTTGTCGATTTTCTCGCCGCCGAGATCCTTGGGCGTGTAGTGCATCGGCGGGACCGAATAGCCGGCCTGCTCGAGGGTCGCGCGCGAGACGCTGCTGCCCGCGGCATGGCCGGGGATTTCCTTGGTCAGCCGGTACGCCTCGAACTGCTTGTCCGTCCCCTCGCCCTCGATGCCGATGAACTCCGCCGGCGCCGGAGCCAGGTCCACCTGCGTGGGCGTGACCTTGAGGTTGGGCTTGAAGCCCTCCGGTAGCTTGTCCTTCGCGTCCTTCAGGCCGGTCCCGGTGACGGTCTGCTGGGCGCCGGTGGCGTCGGTGAAGGTCCAGCGCTTGAGCACGCGGCCATCCTGGTCGGACGCTGGCGCTACTTCCGGCGTAGCGGGCCCGGGCGCGGGGGTCGCAGGAGCCGGACCGGCTTCACGGCCGGAACCAGTGTTGGGCGCGCTCCCGGCTCCGCCATCCGGCCCCTGCGAGGTGTTGCGCGCTTCGGCGCCGCGGTTGACGGCCTCGCCGAGCGCCTTGTAGCGCCGGGTCTGGCCGGGTAGTCCGAGCGCCTGGGTGAGCGCCGAAACGATGAGGGTGCTGATCGCCGCCGAGCCGGCCGCGCCGCTGGCTTCCGGCAGTACTTCCCGGCCCTTGTCGAAGGTCAGGCTGGCGTAAAGGTTCTCGCCGGCCGTCTGGCCGAATTCTTGGGTCGCTTCCTCGAGCATTTCGCTCGCGACGTCGACCGCGGCCTTCGCGCCGGGCCCGCGGACCAGCCATTTGGCGGCAGCCGCCGGACCGCCGGTGCCGGCCATGTCGAAGAGCTTCCGGAGAAAAGATTTGCCTGCCGCACCCTCGCCGATGCGTCGGGCCATACGGCTGATGCCCGTGAAGGCCTCCGTCGAACCCATCGCGCCGCCGAAGACTTCCGCCATGCCGAGCGCGCGGCTCATCTCGTCCTTGCTGATCTTGCCGGCTGCAAAGTCGTCCTGCAGGTGCGCCTCGGCCTCGCGCCGGAAGTTGTTGGCCTCGCTGGCCGCGCCGGTGGCGGCGACGGTCGCGGTCATCAGCGCGTTGATCGCATTCTTGCCAAGCCCGAGCATCTTGCCGGCGCCGCCCACGATTGAGGTCGGGGCGATGAAGGCGATCGTGGAGCCGATGCCCTGGCCGACGCTGCCGGAAAGGCCCTCCCGCAGCTTGCCGACGACTTCCGGGGCCAGTCCCTCGTGCCCCCAGCCGGCGGCTTCCTCGCGCATCGCATCGGCGAACTCTTTCACCTTCTGCTGTGTCGGCGCGTCCGCGTCCTGGCCGGTGAGCCGGAGCGCGTTGCGGACCGTGAACTCGCCGGCATCGAGGACCGTGCCGCCCAGGCCCTCGCCCACGCGGCCGACGAAGTCCTTCACCTTCTCGCCCAAGGTCGGGTCGCGGGTGATGTCGATCACGCGCTGGCGGCTGATGGGCGTCAGGGTCGTCATGCCCTTCATGAACATGTCCGTCAGGCGCTCGTTCTTCTGCCGGAGGGCCTCTTTCAGGTGGTCGCTCGAGGTCTCCAACCCGATCGTGGTCTCGTTGCCCTTGATCTCCTGATGGAGCTTCAGCAAGGCGAGCGGGGTTGGGCCACCGCCGGGAGCGGTGGTTGGCGGCGCGACGGGAGCGGCCTGCGCCGGCGGCGGCGAAATGGGAGCAGGGGTTGGATTTGAACCAACGACCACCGGGTTATGAGCCTGGGGTTCTGACCTGGCTGAACTACCCTGCTGTGGAGAGGCTGCGGGCGCGGCCGCGGGCGGCGTGCCGAGTTGGATCCCGCTGTCGCGCGCGAGTCGCTGGGCGGCGATGTTGCCGAGCTCGAGCTCGTTGGCGTCGTGGGCGGCCGTGATGCCGTGGATCTGCGCCTGGATGCGCTCCCACTTGTCGAGCTTGGCCTTGTAGAGCGGTTCCCGTTCGGCGAGCTGCTTGCCGGCCTCGATCGCGTCCGGGGTCGGATCCCCGCGCACCGCGGACGTCAAGGCTCCGCGGATCAGGCCGACGGTCTCCTGCGACTTCGAGCGGAGCGCGTCGATTTCCGGCCCGAGCTTCGGCATGTAGGTGCCGTCGGGATTCTTCAGCACCTTGTTCGTCGCCGGATCGCGCTCGAACAGGTCGGAGCCCTCGTTGGCCAGGAACGTGTCGCGAAGCTGCTCGGCCGCCTGCTTGGCGTAGCCGAGTTGGGTCTTGCGCTGGGACAGGTCCCGCTGGGCGTCCGCGAGCGGGTCGTGACGGGCGGCGATTCGGTCGGCACGCTGGAAATCGTTGACCAGGCCGCGCGCGCCGCCGCCCATCACTTCGTCATCGTCGTACGGCGAGCGAACCCGGCCGCGCGCGGTCGAAAAAGGACTGTAGACTTCGTCCATCAGCGGACAGCCAGGGTTTCGGAGTCTTCTTGGAACCCGACCGGCTTCGGGGTGCCTTGGTCGTAGCGCGGCCGGTTGCTATCGAACGGGTTGAAGGGCTTTCGCTCCCCGAAATAGTCAGCGTTCGTTACAGTCTGCGGCGTGGTTTTCGGCTTGTGGTTCCAAATCGCGTCAGCCGTCGCGCGATTCCAAAGCTCGCCGGCGCCGGTGCCGAACCCGACGTTCGGCTGGCCGGGGGTCGGATTCGCCCCCGTGACTTGGGCGAAAATCTCGCTGGTCGGTACTCCGCCAAGGTCGGGCTGGGCGGCAACCGGGGCTGCGGCCGGAGCCGCAACCGGGGCGGGCGCTGCCGTCGAAACCGTCGGAATCGGGCCGCCGGGGAGGTTCGAATCCAGTTCGGCGCCCGGAGCGGGAGCGCCGGTCCTCGCGCCTTCCATCTCGAGCCTGGCGGTCGGCGACGTGGTGCGGGCGGCCGCGGCTGTCTGCGGGGCCGGGGTCTGGCTGCCGGACGAAACGGTGGGCACCGGGCCGCCCGCGGGAAGATTGGCGTCCAGTTCCACCCCGGCGGGCGGCGCGCCGGTCGGAGCCGGGGCTGGAGCTGCGACCGGGGCAGGCGCGGGAGCCGGTTGGGCTGCCATGGGGGCGGGCTGGGCCGCTGGCGCCGGGCCGGCGGGCGCGGCTGGCATGGGCGGAGGCTGACCGTAGAACGCCAGCGCGGCCTCGCGCGTGGCGAAGTCGCGCATGTTCGAAGATCCGCGCGCGTTCAGGCCGGACGCCGTCCGGACGGTGCCATCGGGCATGTCCCGCATGGCGAACCCGTGGACCTCGATGGCCGGACGCGCATCCTTCGGGAGCGGGACGGTCTCAGGGGCCTTCGCCCCGGCCGCCTGCCCCGCGGCTGGCGCGGCCTGGGGTGCGGCCGCGCCAGCCTGCTTCGCTGTCGTCGTGCTGGTGGATAAAGTCGTGCCGCCTGGAGCGATCGGGTCAAGTTTGCTGCCATCCGCCGCCCGCCCGCCAGCCGCGAGGGTCTTTTCGGACTCGTCGTAGTAGTTCAGCGCCGCCTTGGCTTCACGCCGGCCGATGCCCGGGGCGCGCTCCTCGGCGATGAGGTCGTCCCGGATGCTGTCGATGACCTTGCCGCCGCCCTTGATGATCTTCTCCTCGGCCCGGCTGCGGACCTTCAAGGCCTCCTTCTCCTGCGGGGTGCGGTCGGCCGGCTTCTTGGCCAGCGCGCGAACGATGTACGGACTCGGGGCGCCGAGACCTGCGGCGTTTTCCTCGTGCAGGCCGGCGGACAGGAAGCCCGTGGACGGCTCAGCCGCGGCAGCCGGTACCTTGCCCTTCGGGGCTGCGCCGGCGGTCGGCTGGGACTGCTCTTCGACGTCCGCCGCGACCCGCTGGGGCATGCGACGGCGCTGGCGCGCGGCCTTGTCGCCCCGGAGCGAGAGGATGCTGTTGCTGTAGGACGACTGCTCGAATGGGTTTTCTTGGTCCATGGGCGCGAAGGATTGGGCGGAAGGTGCCAGAATGTCCGACTAGCAGGGCGGTTGCATTTCAGCCCTGCGCGGCTTTCCGGACGAAACCGTCGGGGGCCTGATAGCGCGGATCGCGGGCAAGCCGGCCGTGATCCATGGCCTGCGGCTGCCCCAGCCGATACTCCGTCGCCGCGCCCAGGTTGTAGTTGGCGATCGCCGCCCCCATCACGTGGTCGTCGTGCTTGCTCGGCGCCGCCTTACACTCGCCATTGTCGGCGATGATGAAGCTCTTGCACTCGGCGATGACCTCCGGCGCGCGGATGTCCAATTCTTCGCCGCGGATCTTCGGTGCCAGCTCGTCGATGATCCACCGCTTCGTCAGCTTGTCGGTCTGCCAGCCGAAGGCCTCGAGCCTCTCCTCCTCGGTCTTGACGGCCCGGCTCTGGGTGTTCGGCTTCCGGCGGAAAATGTTGCAGCGGAGCCTCTCGAGAGCCTTCACGACCGCGAGGCCGCTGTTGTTCACCTCGGGGACGATCAGGCAGTTGCCGTAGTAGGCGGACATGCTGGCGGCGGTCTCGGCCAGGAGGTCGATTTCGTCCCGGCTGTGATGGAGGGCCACCAGCATGGGCCGCTGCCATTTTCCGTTCTGGTCCGTGTAGCCGGCACGCCAGGCCTGAACGGAGTGCCAGTCAGGATCCGCCGTGGTGCCGCCGATTTGCTGGTCCCGGCCCGTGCAGGTGTCGATGCTGATGAGGTACTTGAGGCCGAAGCGGGGCTCCTCCCAGCGCGAAATGATGCCGCGCGCGTCGGGTAGCCACGCCGCAACCCCCCGCCGGCCCTGGGTGACTAGGTTGCCGGTCTGGCGGTCGTCGTTGCTCTTCGCGAAGGTCTCGAGGTTGGCCAGCGCCTCCTCGTCGAAGCGCAACCGGCTGGACGACAGGAACGCGCCTTCCGGGCTGCTGGGGTGCTCCTGGCGGAATTTGCCGACGTCGCCCTTGTACTTCTTCTGGATGACCCGACGGCGCCAGTGAAGCTGTTCCATCGTGACGCCGTAGAGCTTCTGCTCCAGCAATTCGTCCTTCGTCATCGTCCGCTCGAAGTGGAACCGCTGGTCGTCGGACTCGAAAGCCGTCTGGCATTGCTCGAACTCGTACCACGCGGCGAACACCTTGAACCAGTCGTTCTGGCCCCACCACGTGTCGTAGTACCAGCCGGAGCACCCGTTGGCCGTCGAGGTGGCGAACCCCAGGGAAACCGGTAGCTCGTCGTTGAAGGACCCCAGCACCGCGGTCGTCGGGTCCTTGGTCTCGGACTTCGGGTAGTGCGCCACCTCGTCCAAGTGCAAGACCTGGACGGTGCCGGAGCGGCCGGCGTTCGTGCTGCCCGCCGTCTCCTTCCACCACTTCGACCCGTTGCTCAGCGTGATCTCGTCGGCCAGGTCGCCGTCGGCGCCGAAGTTCCGGCCAGCGCTCCCCGCCCCTTCGTACTCGAACAGGTCACCCTGCGCGTACCGGCGGTACATTTCGAACACCTTGTCGCTGGTGCTCTGGACGTCGCCCATCAGCACGCCGTTCAGGTCCTTGTGCCGGCGCATGTGGTGGTAGCAGATGGCTTCCGCGATCGTGCTGGCGCCCTTCTGGCGGGGCTTGAGGATCATGATCAGGCAGGGCTTCCCCTGGATCTGGCATTTCCGGTAGTGCTCGATGACCCGGAGTTGCAGCTTGTTGGGCAGCAGGCAGGGCTGCGGCTTGCCGTCGATCCCCTTGAACGTCGCGAAATTCCGGGCCCAGAGCTCGAAGTCCTGGAAGAGGCTCTTCAGGAACTCCTCGTTGCTCAGTTGCGACTCGTCCTGAATCAGGCGGACGGTCGGGGCGGCGTCAGCGGGCGCGGAATCTACCATGCCGCGAGCGTACCGCGGGGGCGCGGCCGCCGGGCGGTTGCATTACCTTCGGCGCTGCATCCGCCGGACGATCTGCTTGGTCAGCCAGCCGCCGTAGTAGGCGTGGAACTCGTCGGTCTTCTGGTCCATGTAGATGCCCATGTGCTCCGAGGCATTGGAGAGGACGTGGCACATTTCGTGGGCCAGCGTGCCGAACCAGTCGGGTGAAGCCTTCCCGTCGAAGACCTCCATCCAAAGAAAGCACCCGCATCCGAAGGTGATCGTGCTCGCCCTCCCGTCGCCGGTGTGCGGTGTCCGTCCCTCCCCGCTCCACAATTTGTGGCGCTTGCATAGGCCGCCGACCGTTTCGGGTTTCGGCCTCGGGCCGATGAAGACGATGACCTTGTGGGGGTAGAGTTCCGATTGGAGGACGAAGGTGATGGGCTTTTTCATGGGTGATTTTGCTGAAGGAACCGCCGCGACGCCCGGACAGTCGTCACCCCGTCGGCGACGATCGGGTAAATGCGCTTCTCGAGCATGGCGCACACCGCCAGGGAATTCCGTTCGCGCGCGATCGAGGCCAGCCGGCGGATAAGCCAGTCGTTCGGGCAGCAATCGAAATCGACGAAGAAGCAGAAGCGCTTGGTGCCGTCGGGCAGCGCGGTGAAGTCGGCATCGGCTTTCGTGACCGGCACGCGCAGGCCTCCGAAATACTCCCGCCACACGGCCGCGCGCGTGTCACCATCCTTGATGACGGCGATGACGCCCTCCTGCTCTCCGGGGGACTCGTTCATGCGGGTTTCTTCGCCCAAAATCGGTGGAGCGCCGTTTGCGCGCAGAGATCCTGGAACTGCGCCGGCGTCATGCCGTCGCCGAGGGCAATGACGTCGGGAATCTCGTCGGGAAAGTCGGACAGGATGTGCCTGGCCAAGACTTCGCGCTCTGGACGCTTCATGGGCCCCAGTTCAATCACCCGGTCGATGCGGCCAGGCCTCGAGCTTCTGCCCTTCTCCACGACGCCCAAGGCCGGATCCAATGTTTCCGGGTGGTTGGTCGTGACGATGAGGAACACGCCCTCGGAGTTTCCGACGCCGCTGATGCAGTTCAGGATGCAGTCGAAGGTGAGGCTGTCTCGCGTAGTGTTCTTGGTCGCGATGTTCTCGCGACCGCGGAATACGGCATCCACGTCCTCGATGAGAGCGATGCACGGCGCGGCCGCGGTGACCTCCGCCCATGCGCTGATGAACGTCTCGTTGTCGTGCGAACTCAGGTCGATCACGAATATCGGCAGGTCAAACTTCATGGCGATCGCGCGCGTCAACGTGCTCTTGCCGCACCCCGGCGGACCGTGCAGGAGCCAGCCCCGGCG
>Ga0247757_10001715_pt1 | contig 13348 bp, 8 predicted proteins | sample UWRJL126311R4_FD_180929 | JGI IMG/M metagenome (GOLD analysis project Ga0247757, IMG submission 180929) | Plant litter microbial communities from Arlington Agricultural Research Station in Wisconsin, United States - UWRJ-L126-311R-4 | ecosystem: Environmental > Terrestrial > Plant litter >...
AGAGGCAGCTATATACTCGGCTTCGCAAGTACTTCTAGCGATATAACTTTATCATTTCGAAGACCAACCTACTATATAGCTATTAAGTTTTAATATATAGCCTAAGAAAGACTTCCTATTATTAGGGTCTAAGCTAAATAAAGTATCTAAGTATATTATAATATTTAATTAAGAGGTCTAAGGCTGAGTTGATATTTCTAGATAGTTATCCTTAGTTTCCTATAGATATCGCAGGGTTTGGGATAATATCTTTAGGTAAGATTTAGATAGAGCTATAGAGTATAAGCTAAGTATACTAGAAGGAAAACTAAGTACTAGGCGTAAGACTATAGATAAGAAGTTGACTAATCTAAGGATTAACTAATATTACTTCTATATCTCTAGATTAATATCCTCTCCTACTAGGGTCCTAGTTAGGAAAATATTTAGATCTAGGGGTATTTTCTAACTATTATAGAACTTTATTCTATATCTTTATAATATAGCTCTAATAAAAGTTCTCTAGTATAAATAGAGTAAACCATCGTCTAGATAGTCGATTTCTAAACCAAGTATTAAACGTGGTTTTCCTAAGTCTTTAAATTTAAACTAATTATTAATAGCTATTATAAATTAATTAATTATAAGTAGAGTTCTAGTTATTAAAATATTATTAATGTATATTCTAAATATTAAGTTAGTCCTAATAAAGACGTAGGGGTTGAAATCTACTCTTCTTATATCTAAAATATTAATAAGCTAAGTAGTTAAAATATTATACTAGGCTTATCTTAATTACTTTAAGCTATAGATAGTTTTTAGTATTTATAGAGCCTTCCTATATTAAGAAGTGACGCTAGGTAGAACCCTAGTAAATAGTAAATATTCAAGTTCTCTATTTAGGTATATAGAATCGAAATCTATTTATCTTAGGTCCTATCCTATTAGGATAGTAATAGTAAAAATTATCCTTAGACTATTATATCTTACTACTAGTATATACGTTTTATTATAGTCGATTCCTAGTCTTTATATAAAACCTTATATAATAATTCTCGTTTTCCTCTTAATAATCCTTCCTTTTTTATTTTATTTTATTATAAAAACCTATCTTATTCTAATCAATTTAGCGCTAGAAGGGATTTTATCCTAGTTAATTAGTTCCTATATTTTAGCTTTTTAGAGAGCTATTAGTTTATAATCTATAGCTAGTTTCTATAGGTTATAGTACTTATTATTAGTTGCCTCCTTATAGGTAATAGGTATATCTAGGTTAATATAAGTAGAAGATAGAAAACTCTATACTTTTAAATAGTTATAGTCCTTATTAGAGTTTCGTCTAAGGTTATTAATAATTCTAGAATTACTTCTAGTATTTTTTATAATAATAATATTACCTTATTAAGCGTTCTTATAAGCTTTAGTTAATAGTTTTACTATCTAGCTAGAGTAAGTTATTATACTAGTATTAGATAAAGTAGAGCCACCTCTTATAAATCTTAAATATTTAATATTTAAAGCTATACTACTTTAGGAAACTAATAATACGCCTCTACCCCTTTATTAGATAGGTAAACTAGAAGCTAATACCTTACTACTTTTCTTTAGTAATTTAGTAAGACTAGATAGTAGAGGTTTTATATCTTCTAGGCTAGGTTATATAGGACTTCCTTAAGATTATATTTAGTTAAGGTTACTACCTTATCTAGTTATAACTTTTTATTATATAGTAGTCCCTAGAGTCCTTAAGTCTATATCTCGAACTTGTAGAGGATTATATAATAAATTAGAAGAGTTAGTTAATACTTTTTCTAGATATAGGTCTAACTACCTTAAGAGCTTTATAGTAGAACTTTTAGTTAATAGTTAAAAATAGGATACTTATTTCTATTTTAAAAATAATTGAAATCGTACGTCTATAGATTAGATAATATAGTACTAGTTAGGAATATATACTCTATATATATAAGTATTATAGCTATAGCCTATAAAAATACCCTATTTAGTATAATAGAGAAATTTAGTTCCAGATTTTCAAGCTTCCTTAGGGATATAGATATAAGCTATTATACTAAAAGGATATAGGTATTTAATTCTAGGTTTCTTTCTAAATAATTTCTTATAAGGTAAGCGATATAAGATATCGCTAGAATATAAAGCTAAATTTTTTAAGAAGTAAGCTATAGTAACCCCTTTAACTTAAAGAAAAATAAGATTATTAAAGTCGATTATTAATCTAGCTATCTAGATAATAATCTAATTATATTACTCTAGTATCCTATTATACTTATAAGTATATAGTAGAATAATATTATAGATAATCCCCTTCTTTTAAAAGAATATCTAGAGCGATATACTAATATACTTACCACTATTATCTATTTAGAAATTTCGAAAGATTATTTTTATAAGTCTTAATATAGCGAATTTCTTATCCTAGTACTAACGTTTAAGGTAGTTAATAAAATCTATAATTACCTAGGTAGCTTCTAACTTGGTTTTTAGAAAATAAACCTAAGTAAACTTTATATAGTTATTAATAAATAAAATATAGTATCGCAATCCACCTATACTTAGGTAGGAGAATTTTCTAGACAAGTCTAAGTAAATAACTTTAAAGGGTTTAGTTTTATTTAGTTTATAATTTATCTATACTAGTTAGTAATATTTCGACTTAGATAGTAGGCAGGTTAAATATTCGAAGGAGGCTAGTTTAGCTAGTATAATATTTATATCTTTAAATAAGTAGTCTAGCCTAGATATCTTGAGGTAGCTAAAAGTATAGTAGAATTTATTATAAGATAAGAAATATATATTTTCGTTAAGGTCTCTAGTAGATCTATCTAAGCTATCCTAAGTAATTAGTATATTATTTAGGATATCCTCTAATAGGGCGAGAGGGAGCTAGATAGGTAATACTACCTATAAAGATACTTATATAATTAAACCTTAGAAACTAGTTAGAGTATTACCTTTAAGCTAGAGTTATAGGATACTATAGGTATATTTTATCTATATATATTTCTTGCCTTACTTACTTAGGAATAGATCGTTTTTCCTTATAAATAGATCGTACTTTTCCCTAATATATATTTAAGAAAAGAGTCGTGTTTTATAAAGCTTATTACTATATAGTATATTTATTAGTTCTATAATCTAGGTAGAGTTATTAGGAAGTTAATAGTATAATCTAATTATTCTAATACTATAAATAGGAAGCTTAATACCTCCTATAATAGTAATAGTCCCCTTTCTAGTTATTAAAGACGAAAAATCGTCTATATAACCTAATATATATTGCGAGGCCCTAGTATTAAATAGCTAAACTAGAGGGTTGGAAATAGTTAAGTATTTAATTAATATAGTATAGGTACTTACTAGTTGTCGCAGTCTTTTACTATTATTATTAAGTAAAATCTAAGGTAATAATAGTAGTATTAATAGATCTATAATACTTATTGCAATAAAAGTATTAACTTCTATATCTAAGTTATTATCCTCTAAAGATAGAACTTTAGTAATATTTCCCTTTTATCTCTTACTTTTTCCTCTAGAATTTATTTTACCTTTCTTAGTTATACTACTAGTTATACTAGCTAATAACTTTTCCCTTTCTTTTAACTCCTTATACCTTCTTAGTGCATTGCAATTTGTGTAGATATACCTAATAAAGGTAAGATTATGCTTCCTATACTAGGTGCATTCATTCGAGCTAATTAACGACGATGATATTTATATAGTAGGTCTATCGTAGTTTAATCTAGCAGTAGTCTACCTAGTAGCGTATATAGAAGAGGATGTATTAGTAGAGTCTAAGGTGTACTTATTATATATATTAAGGATTTTTAGTTCGATATCTTTAAAAGCAGTGATACCTTTTATGCTTAAATTATTAATAATATTATTAAGGGTGTCTAGAAGGGTAGCTAGAAAGAATAAACCTTTTATATTATTAGAGGTAAATATTTAATTTATAGCGATAGTGACTATCTAAGTCGACGACTGTATTCTCTTAGTTAGGTGGGTCCATCTTTGATGGAATTCGTCGAGATAAAGCCGCAAATCGTTGCTATCTTTATATCGAAGGTTGGTAAGCGACTAGAATAGTAGGATAAAGGAATTCCTAGTATCTTAATCGAAATGGTTGGCAAGATGACTCCATGCTATAGCAGCGGTGTCGTAGGTAGCAACTATTATAGTATAGTCATTGTGAACACTTGACAGCAACATCACCATCGCTTTATTATTATCAGTGTCCTATTTTTCGCCTAGCATAATCGTTTCGTCTTGTACAGCTGAGGCGACAACCTATTCCACTAGTCGTGGAAGTTTCCCACTAACGATGGGCTATAGCCTAGCATACCGAAAAGCAATGGTCTATACTGACTTCTATTCTATGTAGTTGTCACTACGTGAGGAGAGCTTTAGCAGGGAGGCTAGGTCGAGTTTGAACGTAAATGTCGACGCCATTTTAAGATGATAATAGTCGACTTGTCAATAAAGTAAGGCCGATGCAAAGCTGGTCTTGCAGGTATAAGGTAGGATATTTCTACCACGTTAGCTTTCTGGAGCTTACACCTTTGTTTCAAAGTATTGCTACAGGGGTGAAGCTGATAAGGGTAGAAGTCTGTTAGCTATGATGCAAAGTAGATGCAACTGCTAAAAGCCGGTTTTGGCCGGGCTCATAACCTGATGAAAGTTGGTGTAAGAGTTATTGATTTTCTATGATGTAAAAAACTAGCTATATAGTATGGCGCTAGTGCAAACGCTACTGCCTCACATGCCAGCCTGCCAGGAACGCAAGAACGCAATTTCCAACAAAACCTTCAGAGATTGACTTGCGCATTTAGTTTGAGATCTTCAACTGTCCCTATCTTGTAAGCACTCAAAGATGACCAGATGGCAGAAGGGAGAATTATACCCTGACTTACGTACGTATAGACTTTACAGCTCTAAGGAGGTTTGTGCAGGTACAAAGGACGACAGGCCACTGGGTAGGCCTTGATCGTACAAGTGCGTCTTGGATAAGATACAAAGGAGATGAGGCTTCGAGGTGATGGGCAGCAGAATTTCTAGCAGAGACTTGAGGTCTTATATACACATCCCCAACCGCCCAGCTTGCAGCACCGCCTTCGACCAGTGTTTCCATGTCCTGCACGGTTGGATCAGTCAGAGATCGCTGAACCTACCAGACACTCTGCATAACCACCGAGCCCGCAAAAGGATATAGACTTATCGAGACTGCCTTGCCGTCGTCTAGTAAGTGGTAGCAGTGCCTCATTCTGCACCAGATCCCTGCTGAGATCACAGGGTAACAGGTTACCATCATCACCCTGTTCTTCCCACCATATCCCGGTCAGCAAGGACCAGAGACTCGGAGTCTGTCACCGAGTCGTGCCCTGCAAGTTGAGCTAGGATTGCTCTCCATTGCTATTCCCTCTCCACTCTCCCAGTCGCCTAGACTCCCAGCCCAGAAGCGGAGCGTAGCAATCATACTCAGCTCAGGAAACTTCCTCAATACTACAGTATGCTTGTTCAGCTTTCACCTGGCTCGTATACTATCGGATCTACCATGTAAGTGTTGTCCCCAGTGTGGCGCTGTGATTTCTTCCCCTCCCCATTGATCTCACCCACGCCACTGCCATCGACTAGTGTTTCAACACGTTCACTTCTGAACGATCCAAGGACTTACCTTCCTATCAGGCAGCTTGCATGATGACCGAGTGTACAGAAAGGGTTGCAGATCCCCGAAGATGCCTTGCCGGCATCTCTAGATCACAGCAAGGCCGCGTTGCCAGGGTAAAGCCCAGCTGAAAGTGTCGGCGTGACGAGCTGGGCAGCAGCCTACGTTTCGATACCCCGACTTCCATCCCATCCCCCAGTGAGCGAGGGCAGATTGACTGAAACATCTCGCCGAATCATACCTAGGACGATGAGCTTTGGAGTCGGATGAGTCGATTAATGTGTTGCTTCCCGTCTGCTATGGCACTGCTCGAATTCACGAATACCAGGACACCTCAATATGAATGCTGGAGCACTTATGACGGCGCTGCAGTGGCCAACCAAGTAGCCCTTCGTACCGCTCAGGAACCGGGGCATCTCTACCTGCAGCCTCAGGAGCATGCCCAAGAGTCACGCCACGGTGCTTCGGTGGAGGTGCTGCATGGCCCTCTGCAGCGGCTAGCGAGTAGCAGTGATTATGCTGTCGACCGTACGACGGGCATCCTCTGATAGGATCGATCCTCTTCACTCAAGGTGAGCCGAAACGGCGACGCCGTCTGTTCCCCCCACTAAGGCAATGTTCCTGGTAACCCTTGTACGCAACCCGCAGTTTACTCAAGCCCGCTGGAGCCGCCGACTAGCATAGGTCCTCTATATGAGCCTTTGACGCCTCTTGGAGGTGCTAACATCATTCATCTCCATCAATGGCTGACAGTCTCCTTCTTGCTACCCTCGTCCTCTTCATTACTGGATTGTTGCTCAGCACTGCGGTCACGTACCGCGACTGTCTGGCTTTCAAACGTATCGAGGGCGCTATGAGACAGCGGCAATGTATTCTTGTGTTTTCAGACGTTGTCCAAATTGGTTTCTTCTCGTTCGGGATTGCATCAATCATCCAGGACCGCCCTGCTCGGGTAGGGTTGTCTATCGCTTGGGCTCTACAGTGTATGACATGTACGAATGTAAGATCCTCGATGATTCCGTTGAGCGACACTGTCAGTTCAGTTTACACGCATTCTTCAACCCATCTTTTCAAAATCTTGGTGGCCGCCTGTAGTTCTTCTGGCGCTGGTGCCATCCGTCGTGGTCAACAGCGTGATGGTTTTTAATATGTAAGCATCACTTTGACTTAATGCGCTCTCATTAACGATTACAGACACGTAAATGCACCAGCAATATATGAAGCAGTGCTTCTTTTTATTGTATATGCTGGCTCAACTTTTATAACTAGGGTTGGATCCTTCATACTCCGTGATCATGAAAGCGCCGGAGGCAGCTTGAATCAAAGAATGAGAGGCTTCTCAAGGCAATTGTTTTCACCAACTATATCGCCGGTCCGATCGCATGCATTGGCATTGGAGCCTCGATTACCCTTCTTGCCCAACGAAAAGCGGAGCTTCGCATCCGCACAATCATTATGTTGGTAAGCAAGCCGCTGCATCCTAGTTCGATCTGCTAACTTCACACAGCCATACTGTTCAACACAGGTTCTTTACACGTGTTGCTTTGTCTTTCCTTATCCTAAGCGCCGGATCAACGGACTCCCGCTGAGGAGCGAAACGTCATTGGAACTACATAGCAGGCCGCCGACAGCACGATAGGGCTATAGGTATCTTTCGGCATTGAGCATATTCCCCCGTCATTTCGAAGGTTTCCCGGGTGCCAACAATGGCTGCAGTTATCATGTAATCATTCAGGGATCGGCCATATGATACACTTATCATAATTCTCAAGCTATGAACCGGAGAGCGGTAATTATAGTCATATCTCGCGGGCTGCGTTCGTTCCCATAGAGATCCGAGGCCGTGCAGAGCAAATCGATATTCTTGAAGCCAATAGGTTTAGCTACCCTATGTGTATCTTCCATCCATGCTAATCACTCGCTTTACGCATCTCATCACAGTAGCTGAATGTTCTCTGGTTACAGATTCACCTAGGATCGTCCACTATTTTCGAAGAAAGCCTGCACAGCCCTGCTACTGTGCAGCTGCTATCTTTCCTCCATGGCGGTGTTGGAGACGCCGGTGAAGCGAGTCGCGCATTCACCGTCACATGTGCCTGCTATTGCTAGGGTGGATAAGATAGACTCATGCACTGGGATTGGACACCATATGGATCTCCGGCATCGCTTTAACCTACTTTGGGAGGTGGTTTGAGCTCACTGCCGCTGGAGCTACTGGTTAGCCATCGGGCCTTGCAGGCTCACGGTCGTGTACTCTATCTATAGACAGGCTCGGGGCATCTGGATATCTCACCTTGATGCTTTGCCTGGTGATGGGTGGGGTGGAAACCACTGGCGCCCGTGAAATGCCCTCTCATGGAGTCGTAAAGGTAGGCCTACAGCGTGACAGCTTGAATGGAGCTCCTCTTCCACCCTGCCCTTCGATGATCGATGTCATATGAATCAACAAAGGTGCCACAAGGCTTCAGGCGCACAACCAGATGACGAATCCCCAAGCAATCTATACCACCATGGGAAGGACGTGGGTGGCCATTCCACAGCCAAGGGACCATCAATACACCGAGCTTCGGATTCGATGGCTGAGTAGACTCTCAATGCGTCCCGGAACGAAGCCCGTATAGATAGCACACTACTCCAGCTGCGGCATGCGGCTTCATGCGCAGATGCCCTGGTCCCCTGAGAGCAGCATCATGCTACGCCATCAACACAGGGAACCGCGTCCCCCCCATCTCCTAGAAAGCTGGCCAGCTCATCGTTGTTTCGATCTTTGCCTATCCGGGTATGCGTCCTGGCTCTGCCTTCGGCGGCAACGAAATCGCTCATGGGCTGCAACACGCCCCTGACCTTGTGCTCTGGCTGTATCTGCCTCGTAGCAGTGGCGGCCCGATGGATCAGCAACACAACCGCTGGCTTGACGTCGTGTGAGTATTGCCGCTGCCGCATGCACACCGCTACCCAAGCAGGGAGCGGTCGGTCGGTCTTTGGGCAAGACGCCGCTTACAGCTGCTCGTGTCGAAGCCCTCATTCGAGACAGGATCTCACTCCCAGCAGTGGCATGATACGGTACTCGACTTGATGCTCGAATATTCCTCCATTTCGTGCTCGAAGCTCGCTATCTATGAAGATCAACGGTGAGTGTCAAGGCACCATGCAAGGAGCTTCAGGACCCAGATTTCAAAGGGGAGAAACCAAAAAGGAGACAGACGGGAGGCTTAGACCGTCTCGACTACCGCTTCCACTTGCCCTGAGCCGGATATACTGCAAGTGCGGAGGTAAAACATGATAAGAGGCGTATAAACCTTGAATATTATAAAGTTATAGAGCTAGCTTAGGGCTATATATTAAGCTTTTAATTTTTGATTTTCGATAAGAATTGGTTGAGATATTTCGAAAAAACCTACCTGATGTGGAGACCTGATTTGCCAGCCTACGGGCCTCCACGGTAAAGACTATAACTTTATATATAATTTAGAATTATTCTTTTAGGTATTATTCTAGGTTTATATTTATTAGAATAGGCTAGGCTGATTAAGGAGTAAGACTAAGTATAATTCTTAGGACTACGAGCTAATATAGAAGCTTATAGAAATTAAAAAAGGTAAAGTAGATAAGGAAGACAAGTTTATAGAGGAAGTAGAAAAGCAGTTTACAGATTAGTACAAGCCTCTAATCCTATATATACAGGAGCTACGGGAAGCGGTCTTTCCTAGGGGAAAGCGCTGGCTAAGAGAAGATCGCCAGCTCTACTCGCGTATAAAGTTAGTTCTATAGTAAACTATAGAGACGTTAGATACTACAGTACAATAGTAGCATAAGTTTAATTAAATTTCCCTGTTCCGATATTGTTATATCGGTAAAAGCATATTAATTCTCCTTCGGCATGAATATCTAGGCAAGGTTTGATTATATTTCCAGACAATAACCTTATTTTTAATTATGAGATACAGTAGGTGTCACTCGTAGGCTAAATTTAGATTGTGCCTGACTAGGTAGAGGTCACATTTTGGTTCCCGTGAGTAGGTCCCGCTCAGTACCCGGTTTTGGGCCCTTACAAGCCTAAGTTAGAATAATAGTACTGGTAGTGGCAACCCCGCGCATCACCATCTCTCGTCTGACATATGCCCAAAATTTTCAACGCCTCCACGACGTGTGTGTGTGTGTGTGTGTGTGTGTGTGTGTGTGTTCTATTATGGCCATGCACCCTATGGGTATGGGCCGTTACGATGCGCCAGCTATGTACATTGTGGTTCGTTCCTTCTGCTCCAGTTCAGAAGCCAACCATGAGTCCTGCTCGTCCGATGCCTAACTCCATGCTTAACATAGGAAAGAAAAGGAAAATGATACACTACCGTATGCGGCAAGCTGTATAGCTGGTCAAGGCCTCGCGTCCGCAGGGCATTTCCGGCGTCGTGCGCTTCTTAATCGGCAGCGCACTGGCCGAGGCGCGTTCATAGACAGCTTGTCGTTCTACGCTCGCGAGACAGAAGAGGGCCTCAGCTGCCTCCTCTCTTCCGCCTCTTGTTCTTCTCTGCTTTCTTCGTCTTGCACGTTTGGTTGTAACCTTCCTGTGCTCTTTGCGAACTCTATTGTCGCCCTGACTGCTTCCATGCTCGGCTTCCAACGCTCGATTGGTCCGTCGATGCTCTCTCCTCCTTCTTGCCTGCTCGAATACCCTCCCAGCGCGTACGATAGCTCTCCGAACGCCTCCACGACAACCCTCTGGCAGGTGCGGGTCGGCCGTCCTCCCTGCTTTGTGGTGGCAAACTGTAGAGAGCTTTAGGAGCATCGCCACCTTTCCTGCTGCCGAGTCTCAAACGGAAATTTTAGCCGCGCAAACAATTTCATCTTATGAGGACGACATTGCTGTAGAAAGTTAAATTCCGACCTGGAGCGGCTCACTGCCGGTACTACAACCAGGCACCACGGCTAACAACTACCTCAACCTCAACCACCATACTTAAAACCTCTGTGCTTCTCGCGCAACTCTCTCGCCGGAACAGGTCAGCCGCCCTCCCTGCTGAGCGGGAGCGAATACAAAGTATTTATGTTCTTATCATCTGCTGTAACGCACTCACAGTTACTCCATGCAGCAGTCCTAGCAATGCGCTTAACTTAAGATAGTCAAAAACGCCAGGTTCAGGCAAGCCCCCTCTGGCCAAAGCATTAGAATAGTTGAAGACAGAAACTAAGTTATACAGGTCATGGGCGATCCGTTCTGCTGCAAGACGTTGTCTGTAGACTCAGCAAGAGGCTCTAAACCGCCTGCATTGTGCTCGCTTAGCCAGGCAGACAAGATCTTTTCGTAGGCGTCGACGGTGTTCGAGTCGCTCACTCTCGTCTGCCTGTACGCTTCGTCCCAGAGTCGTTCAGACAGGCTGGGTGGAGACACGGCTGTGGTAGCAGGGGGAGCAGCCTGGTGCGGGGTAACAGTAGCTTCAACACGCGGAGTTACTGACCCGTTGTTTCTGCGAAGTTTGGCTTTCAGACGCTCTTTCAAGGATACCATAGCTATCATCAGTAAGTCACTTTTGTACAGAGATTAAGAAAAGGTCGAGTTGTTCACGTATGTTGAGATCTGAATGGCGTGGCACGGAATAGAATGTGCGGCTGAGTGTCCTGTGCATGCTGCAGTGTGCCTAGCCTCAGGCAGCTGCAACACCGGCAGTGTGCGCTGGAACAGCGCAGCGCATCAAAGTCAACAGCAAGAAGGAGGCATGAAAGGAAAATCAATTTAGAGCTCTAAGCGTATCATTCATCAAGCAATGTCAGAACTGCTTATCTAACACATTCGCGCCACTGGGGCCGTCCATGGCATTGATGAAGCCTTCACTCCCATTTCGCTTACCCGCGGCGCCTTACCCTTGCGCACTGACGAAATCGCATCTGCATCCAATGTATGTCCTTTGAGCTTACGAGCGCGTTCCCTCTTGCTTGCGGTAGCTTTCTCTTTCGCAGCACGCTTCGCTCGTGCCTCTTCGAGGTCCTCGTAGCTCATCCCTAGGACTACTGATCTAGTCGATCGACGAACTTTAGCCTCCTTGTTTACTTTGAAGAGAAATTGGTTGTGATCCTGGAGCAGGCCACGCTCGGTGAAGGATATTCAGGCGGCGCTTGCGAGTTTCTGTACTCGCCTTTGCAGACGGAGTTTGCTTGCCTTTTTAAGCGTATCAGTATCCTTTTTGATCAACTCATGCAACGATGTAAGTGCTTCTGCTGTCACTGGAACATGTTCCCGCCACGTCATCCGCCGGAGTTACAATAATTCCAGCTGGGATCCTAGGCATATCCCTGGGCACTCTTTCTGGGTTGAAGGGAAACAAACCAGTTGCAGCCCACCCGGCTCTGATATTCCGCTTAGTCAACGCCCTGTCCCTCGCAGGACTGTATAGGTAGGTGAAATGCTCTTTTCCAACTGCGTCTACACACCTCCTCGGTTCAGCCGCTCAACCTCGTCGCGGTAGGCCGTCTTCAAAGGCGCGAAGGGGCCGACATCACATGGCTGAAGCTTATGGGAGGCAATTCATGGCCGTCGGCAGACATACACTCGATTACTGACACCTACTCACAATTCTCTAGCGTCTTTTTGTAAGCCTTCTTCTTACGGCTGTTCGCAAGTACTATAGAGTTTATACATACGCCAAACGCAGTGCCCGCCTCGTCCATATTATACGTGTCTTCAATCCTTACATGAAGACGACGTGTATGCGTCGTAGGCCTCCAGGAACTCGCGGATTTGTTCTAGGGTTACAGCCTCAGCTCTAGCAGCTTCGGGCTTTCTCCCGATGACAGATACGACGCGTGGCTAGCGTCGTAGGAAATGTGAGATCCATAGTTTGCCTATAGGCTGAGTATCGCCGTTCATACGGAGGATCCGATTAGCGATCTCTTTGGCACGCGCGTGCGAGGGAGGAGCTTTGCGGCCGTCCTCCTCTAGGATCTACTCGACGAGGAATTCCTCTTGTTCTGGAGCTAGTCGCTGCCATAGCTGGTGACTGACGCGTCGCGTTTATAGGCCCGACGGCGATCTATAAGTGTAGATCAAGGAAGGCTGTACGCACGAGCGGCAGTACGTATACTTGGATAGATGCCGACATCGTAATTAGCAATAGCTCTTTGTATACTAGACTCGCGGGCATCTATAATTGTAGGCGTGGTGTAGAGCGACGTCGATTTCTGTACCGGTGGTCGACTTTGGTGGGGTAGCCGAGCTCAGGGGGTGGTCGAGATCCCATGAGCCAGCTTATTACGCGAACCTACCAGCAAGCAGAAAAGAATATTGCCAAGCAATCGGACCAGTTGTTCGCCCGACATATTTAGGCAGCAGCAGAGAAACTCGTTACCCCGCATCTTTGCAACAACAATTCAGACATTGTTCAGTCAACGAAAACTCGTTTTAAGATCTGCTACAGTTTGCTGGTAATAGTGAGAGGAGAAACGATGGATAAGTGGACATTCACAGTAGGGTAGCAATCGAGGAGAAGCTGTGTGAATTATAGCTAATCATACCCTTAGAGGGTAGGATTCGTACACAGACGCGATAAACTACTGGACTAAGTCACGATCTTATAGGAGGCAAGTAGACCTGCAAATAAAGGTATTTGAAGCTGCTGCTAATGCTAGAGCGATCGGCGGTATAGTATGTAAGTAGACCTGTAAGCATGTACATCTAAAGCTACTGCTAATACT
>Ga0247757_10001717_pt1 | contig 13332 bp, 11 predicted proteins | sample UWRJL126311R4_FD_180929 | JGI IMG/M metagenome (GOLD analysis project Ga0247757, IMG submission 180929) | Plant litter microbial communities from Arlington Agricultural Research Station in Wisconsin, United States - UWRJ-L126-311R-4 | ecosystem: Environmental > Terrestrial > Plant litter >...
CCTCGAGATAGATTAAGCCATGCACATTATAGAACTAGCGGTCTTGCCTAGCAAGTATTGCTTAGGCACTCTCTCGACCGAAGAAGTCTCTGGAGGGCCAAATGACTAAGTGAGCAGTTGATACCTGTCTATATCACAGTCACGGTTAGAGGGAGCGAAAAGAACTATAGTCGCAGGCTTCCAAGTAAAGAACTGACGGACGTGCTTTGCGGCTGCGATACAACCAATCCGTCACCTGCTGTCAGAAGCCTCTCACAGTCGATAAAAGACGGTCACGGCGGCAATCTTTGTTATGTAATAAACCGAAATATGTATTGGTGGCCCTAAAGGACCAGTTTTTCTTATAAGTAACAATTCACATGTGGTACGTAGAAACACTTTTGGTATACCTGATATCCGTGGAGTCTTTGCTCCTGCCCATGCTCCCTCCCCTGTATAGCCTATGAGGTTTTAATCCGTGTCACGTCCACCAGAGGTTTGCCTGTACTTGTTGTGTTGTGGCATCGTGGCGGCGTTGACTAGGGTGCAAGAGGGACACCAACAGAGCGTACTGACAGCTGCTATATTGTGTGGAACCACTGGACCATAGCCAGTAAAGCTGTTGGACCCGGCGGGATAAGGTGCCCCTGCCATCCCGGAGAACGCCAATTCAGAGTAATAAGGGATTAGACCAGTCCCTTGCAGGTTCTCTTCCTCGATCTGAGGAGGGGTCTGATGGTAAGGTTGAGATAAGGTTTGTTCCAGAGATAATGAGGGGTCGTTAGAGATATCGTATAGTGGCATCCCGACATCTTCGGTGTAGTTAGAGGTGCTGTATGGTAAGGGGTGGTTAGAGATATCGTATGGTGGCATCTTGACATCTTCGGTGTGGTTAGAGGTACCGTATAGCGAGGGGTTGTTAGAGATATCGTCTGGTGGCATCTTGACATCTTCGGTTTGGTTAGAGGTGCCGTATGGTGAGGGGTGGTTAGAGATATCGTCTGGTGGCATCTTAACATCTTCGGTGTTGCTGGATGTCGAGTCAAAAGACGCCCGTGTCGAGTTTAGCGAAACGGCGTCTTCGTCAACTTTTGTCTCAGGCAACTGTCTAACCCCCTTTCCCGGACGAGAACGCTCGATTTTGAGATGAGGGATATCCTCCCAGAGGACCCGTGTCCCGTAGCCAGGGTCCTCGTTCCCAGTGCCTTCGTATAGTTCGTACCGAATGATGTAGTCTTCGTGAGCCTTAGCAATATCGAACAAGCTAAATTATAGTAAGTAGTTGGTAATAGCAAACAGTAGTCAGTTTAGTTACCTAGGTATTATATATGTTTGAACGTGCGCCCTATACTTATCAACGCACTTTGTATTGCTAGACACTGAAATTCTCCCCGGTGTGTCGGCAGAAAAGTGGTGTTCGAAAATATATCTGAGCTGGCCTATCCAAGAACCATATCTCCGCTTACCTTCATCGACGCGACGGTGGATCAGCATTATTTCAATCGCAAGAGACACTAGATCTGCCGACTGTTAGGAAGTGCCGGCATGTTTACCGTCTACCGCAAGCGACACTTACCGTCTAATTTGAGGCGCCCAGGCTCACGGTATGGTACATCCGGCCACCATGGAGGTTTGACATTTTGCCCGTAATTTCCGTATAACTTGCTACGTAACGGTTCCAGTTTCCTCACCCAAGCGGCCACTATTTAGCGCAGCGGGGTCAAGCTCAGCCGTTTGATACGCGTCGCGTAGTAATACTTCAGTGACATAATGTCCCCAATGTAGAACGTATGAGCCTGGACAACGAGCTGTCCCCCCCCAGCTGTCTTCTTTCTGAAACGGTGTTTCTGTAATACGTAGTAAGCTCCAGTGATGCCTGAGGCATCAGGCTTGTGCCATTAGCTCACCGTTGAACAAGCCCTCAAAGCCCTAAAAGGGTATGACCACGGGCTCTTTTCGTTGACTTTCAGATTGCCCAAGGGTTGGGGCAACAACTCCCGCGCATTCTGTAGCCGGTCGATAGTTCAGTAAAACGATCGTCGGGAATGAGAAAGTACAGTTATTAACCCGCACTCATCTCCAGGCCGGGGCGCGTAGATAAAGTAAGAAACTTACACGATCCATGGAAGTATTCCTGCCTATACACCGCTCAACAGAAGTATGGCTTATTTGGTTAGAAGACTGAGATTTAATTTAGAGAAAATAAATCGTAAAGCCTTTCCGTCACTTTGATTTCGTGTTCAGTAGACCGAAAGGGTAGTAGTGATTGAAAAGTCTGCTTGAGGGGTGAGATCCTACCGTGGATTACGTATTCATTAAACTTTTTCGTACGGTATCCGCAACTCGCTATTCTCCACTATCATGACGGACGCTAGACACGGGTTACAGCACGTCTAAAGGAGCCAAGCCACCCGATTCGTCAACGTAGCTAGTACTATTAGGGCCTACTATCTATTAATATTGAGAAAAGTGACTGGGCTTTTCACCGAGGAATCGTGCATCCTCATGGCAAGGATGGAATACAGACCCCCGCTGCACTGTGATGATCTGGCTCGCCTCACATCGGCAAAGCATCCTGACCTGACAAGGTTCTACGGGACTATGAGCACGGCATAGCTGCATGATGCTATCAGGGCATGTTTCATACTTGACGTGCGTCAATCTTTGGGACGTAGCCGCGTACAGTAAGATGTGCGCGAATGCGGAGTCACACGTTCGAAAGATACAGGTCTAGGCTTAGGCTTCGTCTCGAGCATAGGTGATGAACGACAGTTGTAAGCAGCTGAGGCCATGTCACATGACGGGTTCTCGCTATATAAGAGCGTCAAACATGTCTTCTACACATGGACACCTACACTGAACTACACACTCAATCAATTCATTCAATTCTTCACACGTGCCACATTCTTACAACAGTGGCTCGTGCGCCATAACACATCGAGCTTGGACTGCAGTGTAGGGAAGTACAATTCCGATGAAAAACCCGGGAAAACAAAAGAATTCCATAAACATTGCAGGTCTGCGCATGAATACGGGATGCTAATCTCCCGATTTGTGGTTGATGCGCCGTACGGAGATTGAAGCACGCCGCGACGACTTACCTTTCAATTCAGAGCTTATTGTAGCCCTCGCATGGAGATACGGGTGTGTCAGGTCGATAAGCCTGGCTCCGGTCGGTGCACTGTTTGACAACATAACCAACCATTTCACCCTTCGAAAGCAATGAACTATCTGCGCGCAAGCATATAGCTCAACGTGGCAATTTCTGGGAGAATGAAAGCGAGCGTGGGATTGGGAGCGAGTGCGATCGAGGAGACACCTCATAATTGATACGACGTTGGGTGCAGGCGTCATCGCCTATGTGGCCCTGACGGAATTCAAATTGAGTCTACACTGAAAGCTGCACAAACACTCAGCTGCGACACGGAAAAAGGTTACCTATCCCATCGGCAATGATGCTGTGTGTTTTTTAAAACAATGGTTCTCCATCCTTGGCGCTTAACGATAAATGCCATCAAACACCAAGGGCTCAAGCAAACCGATTACAGTAGAGTCCATATCCATACGCACGGCAAGAGTCTTCCCAGCCTGTATCCTTCCATTAAGCGCAGAGACTGCATATTCTGCCTCAGCCTTTGCGGAATCTTGCAGTCTCTACACCCTGAGAAGCGCACCTTGGATCCTTATGCACATTAGCTTGCTCTGATTGTAAACCAACACTATTCAGTAGTGTTATAAGCTCACTGTTCCCTGCACTGCAATCAAGGCCACGGAGGAAGATCCCACGCGTCCCAGTAATCACCGCGCCCTAACTCAAGTTCACAGGCAGACCTCTGGAGTCCTGTGAATGCACCTTTTGTATTAGTGTAGCTTAGTGGTAATGAATGTAGGACGGTTGCGCCGGCACTGTTTTGCCAAACACTTGGTTGACAGTATTGACATCATTCCAGAACGACTATGGGAGTGGCATCTATCCCCTACCTCAAAATGTTGGTTGCAGCTGCATTGAAGCAAGTCCCAGTACCCTGTACGCAGACTTTTTGCGAAGATGTGAATTACCACTTGTCTGGAGTAGGCACCTAGAGGAGCGAGTTAGCTAAGAGCAGGGCGTATAGAATATACCAACTGTTAACGGAGTTTGCATCTTCCTTATCCTTAAGTCTGACCGTCCCTGCTTATCTCCTTGGATGTTCCCTTCGCATGCATTTGACTACCCAGGCTGCTCTTCCACAACCTTTCGGATATGGTCCTTGAAGACTTTCCAGTCCATAAGGTAGGGAGCTTTGTGCAGTTGACCAGAAACGATAAACAAATAATTCCCATCTACCTTTGCAACTGTGAGACACATTCCGTGATTGCAAGCGATCTCAAGGCCTCAAGGTAGCGCCACCAGAAGAAGGAGGGCAAGAAAGTGATTGAATATCTTATCTTTTTGGCTTGCTTGACGAGCGTACGGCGGTCGTGGAATACATACGTAGGCACACATCACTAGCAATTGAGCTCAGAACTAGCGGCTCGAACACTAAGATAATAGATGACAGAAACATTAGCCCAGCCTTTGGTCCTGGAAAGAATAATGGAGGGCAAGCCTGCGTGGCTGAAAAGAAGCTCGACACCGCGTTCGCTTCTAGGCTAATGAGCTGAACACACATGATTTGCTCCTGTCTGCCGATTCTCCCTGTAACCGAGATAGAGCTTCTAGAACGCGTCCTAGCATCCAAATGTGCATGATTCAGTCGATGACGACGAGCCAGCTTCAGCACAGGGAGACGCTAAATTTCATGTTCTCTTTCGACTTCGCTTCCGGATCACCAGAGATGTGCTGTCTCTTGCGTGTGAAGTAAACGGTACCACCTGCTCTTGTCTAAGCCTTCGACGATCGACCATAGACCAAGACCTGCTGGTCGGTTATGTGAAACGCCAATCGTGCAGTGAGACCACTAATCTAATAAAACCCTTGCCACTCAATAACGAGATCGAACGCAGGTATTGGTTATCATGTCCTCTTTACGTCGTGATCATATGTTGAAAGGAGCATTCCCAAGAGACTCACCATGCTATGGTCCGTGCAAGATCGGTGCGGTGTCACACACCATCGCACTCCCCATGTTATTTTCTCCTTATCGAGTGCATCGATGCGGGCGCCTGCACGTGTGGTGTCACGACCTGCTCGTCCACAGGCCCCACCCATGTCTGTTTCGAAGCGCCTCCGAACGGGAGGCTGCATTAAAACGCATCGGATAGGGTATAGTATAGCTGCAAATGTACGTTCTGGTTTATCAATGCCGCTCTACGTCTCTTCGCATGACGGTACTTTGCGAGTACCTGTCAACTTGTCGGGCGGGGAAAGCTGTCTATGGTTCTGCAACCGCACTCCTGACTTCAGCGCGATGCAGCTAATACTTACTGCATGAGGCTGGAGCAATGGTCTCATCGAAGGGTACAAAAGCCATAGCGAATCGTTATGCCACTTCTGTTTCTCAAATTTATTGCTTTCATCTCACTCGAGCCTTCTTAGAGCAACACTATGGATTATTATGAGTTCACGAGCGATATGATCGAATTGGGACCTTTACTACCAACCAACGCTTGGTACGACGACAGCACCTATACAAGGCAGTCTTCGACAACTTCACTCTCACCTCCGGGGACACAACCTCCAGTGCATCCTATCGACGACCTTACTCCAAACGAACTCGCCATACGCGGGCTGGGCCAACTAAACGGGTGCCCTCCCTCGCCTCACCCTTCCCTAGACTCAACTCCTGGGCCTAAGGTTCATGTCGTCCAGAAGCCCGAGGCCGAGGCCAAGCCCAAGCCCAAGGCGAAGACCAGGCCCGTAAGGAGAGTGGCCAGCGCTGCGGACAAGGCCAAGGCCAAGGCCCAAGCTGACGCCAGACTCCGGCACAATCAGTGCCTTGCGAGAGCTTGGCAAGAGTGCCTAAATACCAACCCATACTTCATACTCGAAGGCGTGACCAAGGATGGCGAAAGGGGCCTCTGCCGGCAGAACTTGACCAGGATCGGCAAACGGGTCGAGGACCCTTGTGAGATCGCCGAGGATCAGTTGATAGATCTCCAAACGATCTGTCACCGACAGTTCCGGGAGATGCTCATGCATCAGATCGACAGGCATCTCCTATTCGGCCGGTACCTCGAGGCCTTGGAGCTGGATGAACAGCTAAAGCGGGTTGGTACCTATCTTTGATTTCACGGGAGAAGTGTGCTGTCTGTCTTTTCCTCGTCTTGCTTGGGTATAAAAATCACTGTAGCGTTACGTAACGGCTGTCTTTCGGTTTGCGTTTTGATAGTTGCAGCATCATGAACGGCCCGTCGATAGTTTCGGTTTTGTTAGTCACATCATAATGGAAAATTTTGTTCATGGCATCTCCCGTAGACTAGGCCCACAAATGTGAAGCATCGTCATCGGCATGCGTGTTGCTGTAGATCTTACATATCTACTCAACAGTTCAAGGATGTATTTAGGCAAGCGCTTAGCTCGGTCGCGGGCCAGAAAAGCTTGCTCTCTGGCTTCTGCTCCTTGCAACTCAACCGGGACCTTCTGAGCTTTTGGCGCACGATTAGGCAGACGCTGTAGCTGAAGATGTGATTTGGCGAGTTGAGATGCAGGTGCTTGGCGCGCACAAAGGGTTCATGACATAGATGAAGCTGCGCACACAAGCCCTCCCTACACCACCTGAAGGAGTTGGAGCCATTCACTTGCGTCAGGCCCCCAATGGATACGATCACAGCAACGGTATAGTGTGGAATCACGGCAGAGGTATGATACAATGGTACTCTCGCTTGGCGGCATGCAATGAAAAGCAACGCAACGCAGAGAAAGCTGCAAGCATCTAATAGCCCGAATCAGGCGGCCTGCGAGCCCCATCAGCGGCGGGTACCGTTCGCGCATTTTAGCTAGATTAGCTGCAGTCCACACACACGCGCTGCTGGAGAGTTGCACAATCGCAGCTGGTGGTAACTAAGCCCCACTCTGAAGATGCAAGCATCTGTAAAGAGGTACACAAAAATCGCGCACAGCTAGTTTTGGGTTCAAGTAGTTTGCCAAAAAATTCCTTCCAGCAGGACTCATCGCCTTGCAGTGGGTCAGCTGCCGCTACAGACATTACTGTGGTTTTCACCACCCCTGTTGTTCATCCCCTGCTAGCGTGCGCCACCACACTCTCACCGTTTTAGAACTTAGGGAGTGCTTTTCTTCACAGTGAAGACCTCTGCAAATAGTGGCGCACGCTAGCAGGGGATACTATAAACAACAGGGGGGGAAACCACAGTATAGCGCGAGCGGAAGTGGAGGCGCGCAGCCGGGCAGCGGGAATTTGTATTGATCGAGCAGCCCCACAATCCAAGCGCAGTGATGATGTAGTAGAGGCCAGAAATGCCCTCCAGGGGTATGGAGGCGCACAGCAGGGCTGGAGGCGACCAGCAGGGAAAATAGCGGGGTACAATAGCAGCATGCCAAGTTCGGTGGCGGCGACAGGAAGGGCCCGTCCCGCTCCCCCCCAGTGCCCCTTGTACGGCTGAACCTGCTCGCCCCGCCAGTACCCAATTTTTAAATCCGTTAGCCATCAGTGCTGGTGACCAAAAAAATAAAAAATAAAAAATTAACCAATGGTTTCTTTCTTGGCTTCTGGGGAACTTGGACGAGACCGCGATGAGGCTGGAGTTGACCAGCAGGGATAATAGCGGGGTAGCAGCATGCCAAGTTCGGTGGCGGCGACAGGGCCGTCCCGCTCCCCCCCAGTGCCCCCTTGTACGACTAAACCTGCTCGCCCCGCCAGTATCCAATTTTCAAATCGGTCAACCATCAGTGCTGGTGCCCAAAAAAATTAATTAAAATTAAGCAATGGCTTCTTTCTTGGCTTCCGGGAAACTTGGGACGAGATCGCGATGCGCCGGTGTAGCTGGAGGATCGTTTCCGTCCTGCGAGGCCGCTGCTCTCGTCTCTGCACGACGCCCGGCGTCTGGTTGTGCCTGGAGACGGCATCTGCTTTTCTGGCTTGTAGTCCGTCGCTTTTGTAATGTCTAGGCCTTTCCATACGTTTCCGCGGATATCGTCGACTTGACTACCTATTCGAACTATTTGCTGATAAAAGTACCTTACAACATTCACCACCCCATTCTTAGTTGCCTCGCGTAGCAGTGCGCCCTCCTCCTCGCGCTCTGGATACTGCCAAGAATCCTTCACAACAAGCGGCGTATTAGGGTCATCTTCTCGATGGACTCTCCAGCAAGTTGTTGCTCGACCGGCGACGCAAGGCACCCATTTTATTACTTCATCAACAATAACGCGCTCTTTATGGTCGCCTCGTTCCATCTCAATATAGCGTTTGTTTTCTGTCGTGATGATAGTAGGGTCAAAGCCCAGCTGCTCTCGGTTCAACCAGAGAAACCCAAGCACTGCAGACACGAAATGTAGACCGTCCTCATTAATGTCGAATTGCTCAGATGCGATACCGCCCAGTCGGTCGAATTCCCACAGCCGCATAAGGGATCCACAAAGAGTAAAACCAAGGACGAAGCGGCGGCTATCTTGAGCAGCAAGTACCTCCCTCGCGTATCGGCTAAGATCAAGCCACGCTAACGCTTTATCAGCTAATGGATTGCTTATAAGCTCTCCAGGCACAAGGATCTGCGACCACCTACACTTTGAATTCACACCAGCATTTGGATTATCCGCAAAGCCAATGTCTAGCTTGTGATCAACGGTAGAGCCTTGCACGGGCTGGCTAGGGTTGTGCCAGCCGCCGCCGTCGAGGCCTAGAGGCGGGCTGATTCTATGCTGCAAAGTCCAAGAGCTGGCTGGTAAGAGGCGCAAACCAGCTTAAGATGTCGCGTTCCCTCGCATCTGTAGGCCAGCCCTGCCAGCCGCTCTCTCGGTATAGCGGATTATCCCCTTCATTGCACTTGTCCAATACGGCCTGTGCTGCCGGCTTTAGACCTGCCACGCTTCCAAAGTAGGCATTGAAGAAACCAGGGACTCCGACGTAAAGCTGTCCTTGTTCCTCCTTCAGCACGCCGTCTGTATGTTTGCGGTGTTCGGTAGAGTTCGCGAAGCTGCCCGTATGATGCAGCCATGGCGTCTGCGGGAAGGAGGCGGCGAGGGACGGGGCGGACGGTGGAGGAGTTGTGAGTTCGGCGACGACGGCGTAGACATTGCTCCAGATGACTTCATCGGGCTCGTTGTTGAGGACCACTCTAAGGAACGGTAGGGTTTGCTTTAATTATCTCCAATCTCGACCCGTCTGCCATGGTGAGGAAGCGCTAACGAAACGCTGAGGTAGTCAATGAACGAGGCGACGTAAAAGGCAATTAAATGAGAAGCGGCACAAATCCATAGAGGTTATAAGACGTGAATTAATTATTCAGTTGGCGCCGGGGTGCCTAGCGCGCGGCTGTCTAGCGCCCACGTAACTAGCGCCTTGATTCCTGCCGCACTCTATATACGGCGTGTCTAGCCTCTCCGACATCACTACCTCAACCTCTTGCATCCCGTATCGATTCCCACGATTCACCACGCTACCGCTCGTCGGCTCCTGCAACCCTGGCCTTCGCCTGATCATAGTCAGACTTAGTCCACCATCCTTGCGAACTTCACAAGGCCTCTGACGCGTGGTGCACGACGGCTCAGCTCTGCTCAGACGTCGGTTTCTGCGCGACAGAGGGGTGGTGCTCAGGTTGGCATCAGTAGTGTGAACGCCAGGGCCGGCGGCTCACGAGTTGCAACTTTGCACACCATGCCATCACGCCTTGTCAGCCATCGGCTCCCTATTTACCCCATAGTCAGACCTAGTCCACCATCCTTATTAACTTCACAAGGCCTCTGACGCGTGGTGCACGACGGCTCAGCTCTGCTCAGGCGTCGGTTCCTACGCGCCAGAGGGGTGGTGCTTAGGTTGGCACTGTGTATAAAGGGGCGGCGCGGTGGTTCACAAGCTGTGGTAGCTGCTCTTTCCGATACGCTGTGGGCGGGTTCCTTTGGGTATCTTTTGTAGGTAATCTCATAGTATGTAGAGGATAAAATGACGCAGAATGAATCCAATAGCGGCTTCCCCGTGCTGGCTTATTCCAAATGCGATGTTGCATCACCAGTGTCATTGTCCCTGGTCTTCAAATACAACGAGCGCCGCGAGCAGGCTACGCTCCCCCTGCTGTCTTCACTCTTCATCCGCGCCTGCGAAGACGCGCAGACCGTTATCCTGCAGGATGACGCCGATAATATCGCCTCTAGCGAAATTTCTCTCGGACCCACGAGCATTCCCCTCCTAGACGAACGGGTTAGAGCGCTCGCACGGCAAGGCAACCTATAGATACGTACATTGTCCTTGGTTTTGAAGGAGACGTGTTCCGTCTGGTGTCTGCCTCCATCTGGACCCCTCTCGCCTTGCCCTGGCTACGAGACCCCTTTTCACCGGCTCGTAAAGCTTGACTGAGCGTTGGAGCTCTATATCGTGTTCGACCACAACTAGCTGCACAGCGACCAGTACGCCAGCTTCCAGCGGCTCATCAAGCATCCGGAGCAGCTCTCTGGCTTTTCGATTGGCCGACGCTACAGACAACCAAAGTACGAGTGCGTAGACTCGTCGGTTTTCGCCACTGGAGATGCCGATACACATGCGGACACCGATGCCACGACCGAAGATGAAGAACCACCGCCTGAGTACACCGAGAGAGACAAACGTCCCAGAGATGGCAAGTGATGTGGACATGGACGAGGCTCTGACGGACCGCTAACGCGCACTGTAGTTTCGACCAGCCCGACGCCCTCATTCCCGCTCCCGAAACGCGCCCTCTTCTCGCCGTATTTGGGACATGTACACCCGAGTCCAATCGAACAGGACAGTGTAGCGACACCGAGCCCAAAACCTCTGCAGTCGCCCAAACCCCCATCGCACGATGCCGCGTCGAGCTCGAAACCTTCATCTCTCGCCGCATCGAGTCCGAAGCCGCCGTACTCTCCAACCGCACCGAACCTCGAATCTGCGATGCCCGCCGTTCCAACGACAGACCTCCAACGCGCCGCCGAGAAAGCGGTGGAATCTCTACTGCCTTCGCTACTCCCACGCCTCTTCGCCGCGCCATCACCTGCACCGTCTTCTTCACAGCAGTCGATAGCGAGCCGGGTTTCACTCGCACCACCACCATCACCACCTGCACTATCTGCACTCGGGATCGCGCTTGGCGCACATGTATCGAGAGCCACCTGGACAATATATACGCGCACACTAAGCCATGCAAAAATAACTCACGCCGGGAATGAGATATTGCGGGATCCCTTGTAGGGAAGTACCGCACGACACGCGGGAGGCCGATGTCCACCAGCAAGACATGGTATAGTATCCCTGAAAGCGAGTGTAGTCCATTCTACAGTGCGTACGTGATTTTCGTTCACAGGGGAAGCCATGTAGCCCCGGCCAATCCGTCTAGGACAAATGAGAGTGAGACGCAGTCCGTCATCCACCTGTAGTCGAACAAGATGTTTACGGTCGTTGCTTTAGCTGGGTCGGGAAAGGCGCGATACGATTGCTTTGTTCTCAGGTTTGGGCGCTGCGACCACTTGATCAAGCTTACACTGAATAGCGTAAGTCTGTTTCGGGGGAGAGGAACAAGTGCTTTTATATTTGGCGAATGGGATTTGTTGCGTGCGAGTCGGGTAGTTTGCATTATCTGGGAGCAAAGCAGTTTAGCGACCAAGGCTGTCCCGCATGGTAAAGTAAATCGTACGATTGATTCCCTTGAAAATTCGAATTGTAAACGGAAGGTCAGCTACCTTCTCCATCGGGAGCATATCTAATAAACAATTTACATGGGGGGGAGCGACTTGTTTGTTCAAGAATTCGTAAGCGACGACAGGAATGCCCCCTGTGAGGGAAAAGATTTCATGATATTTGTAGAAGTTGTACAATGAAAGATCCTGCTATGACATACGCACACCTGATACAGCCAACGACCAATCCTAGCCAAGCTCGAGGCATTCACCAACTAAAATCAAGCGAAGCAGCACCCCGCTGACGCATAGTGACCAGCGTGCGAGAGGTCTGGCGGCGCTATGAGCACTGCGTGCAGAGGCCTTGTGAAATTCGCAAGGATGATGTGCTGGGCATAGATTTGCAGTAGGCAAAGGCTGCTCAATGGGAGGCAAACACGGAGGTTTATGAAGTCCAGCTCGAGCGCTACAAGTTGATCTAATACTCGGTTAAGAACATCTCGAAGAGACTCCATGTTCGTTCTCTGACCGTAACCCTTTCCATGAGAATTCCTTGAGATCTGCAAAAGCCGACAAGTTTATAGGAGACTGAAAGTTCAGATTGTAGTCACAGGCACCGTTTGTGACGAGGCGAAGGGAACGGATCTGTAAGCAGCTAAGGCCATATCAGATGATGGGTTCTCGCTATATAAGAGCGTCAAACATGTCTTCTACACACAGACTCCTACACTGAACTATATACTCAATCAATACATTCAATTCTTCACACTTGCCACTTCTTTACAGTTATAAGCCCGGCCTAGCGCCTCTTATACTGCCATCATTACTATCAATTCTACTATATACTATATACAATATCGTTTAATACTACCTCCCCGGCTTTCATCCTTCGCAGCCATCGCGACTGGGACCTGTGGTACAGCCGACTACAAGAACTAGCTGAAACTCTCGATGTATGGGAGTACATTGATCCTGAATCAGCTATAGTTCCTGGCCAGAAACCTGAGCCACGTACTGCTCTCGCTCCTGAACAAGATGCTAATGGCTCGCCGGCCACCCTACCTGACCCGGCAGCTCTTACTCGAGATATGACGCTGTATAGAGCAGAGCTTAAGGAATATAGAAGAACTTAAGATAAGATCAGCCAAGTAAGAAACCATATAACTAATACGATCTAATAGAGCCCGCTATATCATATCACCTATTAAAAATCTATCTATAATAAGATTTAAATAGTACAGGCCCTATTCTTACTGTTAAAGTTGATACGAGACTATCAAGTACGCAGTATATATAACTCTGCTAAGGTGTTCTATAGTCGCAGAGAGAATATCGAAGACTAGGCAATTATATACCTAACGGTATTCGATAGAGCGAAGCAGCTTAATCTACTAGAAGTAGTAGACTTCTACCTATATTAGGATCTACTTAGAGTAGTAGACCAGATCTATCCATCGTATACGTCCCTTCTAAGTCGGACTATCTATGACGCAGAGGAAGCATATACTGGCAGTGATCCTGTCAACCCATCAGCACCTCAACTTCTAGTAAAATACCTAGTATACTATCGAACAGTACATACGAAACCAGCTCGTCAGTTATCAGTATATGCAGCAATACTGAACAAC
>Ga0247757_10001718_pt1 | contig 13332 bp, 1 predicted proteins | sample UWRJL126311R4_FD_180929 | JGI IMG/M metagenome (GOLD analysis project Ga0247757, IMG submission 180929) | Plant litter microbial communities from Arlington Agricultural Research Station in Wisconsin, United States - UWRJ-L126-311R-4 | ecosystem: Environmental > Terrestrial > Plant litter >...
AATAAGGTAGTAGCTTATTATCTATATAAAAATATATATCTACTTAACTAGAAATTTCTCTATTAAAATATTTAATATATTTAAATTTATAGTTAACTTTTTTTAAATTCTTTATAATCTCTTTTTAAACCTAAATAAGATTAGTATTAATATTAAGCCTAATATTTTATTATAAACTAGATAGTAATAATATAATCATTAGATTACTACTAAAGATCCTTTTCTAGGGAAGTCTTTATCTATATATTTTATTCACTATTAAATATATACTATACCTTAGATAAAAAGATTTTTTTTTAGAAATTAGTTTTTACTTTATTATCTAAGGTTTACTTTTAAAGTTATTATAATTCTTAGTTTAATATATTATCTCTTTTCTTTAAATTTTTTACTATACTTTTATTTTATAAATATTTATAAAGTAGCTTTTTCTTCCTTGGTAATATCTAATATAGAATATATTAATCTAGGTAATAGGGCTTTTAGTATAGAATACTAACTTTTATATAAAAATAAATATTAATAATAAAAAGTTAAAGATTTAGGTAATAGAATAGTAATAAAGGGGAAAGTATAGTATTAGAAGGTATAGTTTCTTTATATTTATATAATTTTTTATATAAATACCTAAGTAAATAAATAAATAAATAAGAGAGTAAATATATAAATTATATAGTTTATATATATACCTATTCTAGAAAAGAAGGTAAATTAAAGTAAATAGAAAAAAGTATATATATACCCTCTAATATATATTAGGTATTATATTAAACTAAGTAATAATTCTATTCTAGTTTATTAAAATAATTATAAATTATTATATAGTCTAATACCTAATCTAATACTTATAGATTAATATACCTAAATATTAATCTTTTACTTTTACTTTATACTTAAATTAATATATAATTATAAAGTTTATACCCTACTTAATATTACCCTATTAACCTAGATTCCTCTTTTATCTTCTATACTTCTTTATTATAAACCTTCTTCTAAATACTATATTTCTACTTAGCCTACTTTATTATAACTATAAAAAAGAAGACTACTTACTTAGCTAAAGCCGCCTTAAAGGTAAAGGGATTATAAAAGAAAGGCTAGGCTAAGGTATAATTATTTAATATTATAACTAATACTTTATCTATTATAAATAGTAATACTATAGTTAAAAATAATAGCTTAGAAATTATTAATATATTTCTTCTAAAAGATTACCTTCTTTAGGTAATTTAATTATCTAATACTATAGCTAATACCTTACTAGATATAAATATAAATTCTATAATTAAGGTACCTAAAATAGAAGTTATTAAAGAGATTATTAAAGACTTTATTATATTTATTCTAAAAGATTACCTTCTCTAGGTAGTCTAATTATCTAATACTATAGCTAATATCTTACTAGATATAAATATAAATTCTATAATTAAGGTATTTAAAGTAGAAATTACTAAAAAAACTATTAAGGACTTTATTAATAAATTAACTTATAAATTAAATTAAATAAATATTATCTAATCTAATACTATACCTAGAATATTATTTACCTTAAGTTATTATACTATAATTTAGACTAAAAAAGTATAAAATAAAGTAGAGAAAGTATAAGGGTTTAATACTATAGCTAATACTTCGCCTACTATAGATATTAATACTATAAAGGGGTTAAATATATTAATTAATACTTAAAAGAGTATCTAAAGGCCTAATATTATAACTAATACTTCCTATATAAGTCCTATTATTATAACTAAGACTAGTAAGGTATAAAATATATATAAGAATATATAAGAGTTTAATACTATAACTAATACTTTATCTATAATAGATATTAATACTATAAAGGGGCTATATAAGTTATTTAATATCTAAGAATATAATCCTAGGTCTATTTCCCTTACTAACTAAGTTTAGATACTATTTTTTAATATTTTATACTATAATTAAGAGGACTAGAATAGGTAGATATTATAGCCTTATAAATATACTTATCTAGTATATATTAAGGAATATTTTACTTAAATTATAGTATCCTACCTATATAAATATAAAGTTTAGATAATAATAAAGGGTATTTAACTCTTAATATAATATAGATATCTTACTTAAGCTAATATAATATTTAAAGATTATTAAAAAATAGAATTATTTTAAAAATATTTACTTAAATATTAGTATAGGCGTTACTTAGAAGTCCTATAGAGATATACTAGGACTAAAAATCTTATCTAGAGGTTTTATATAAAAACTAGTATCTATAATTAGCCTAATATACTATTATATAAATAGGATAAGGTAAAAATAAAGGATTTAGCTAATTATATCCTTAACTTAGTTATTTTATATAGCTATTTAGATATCTAACCTAATTACTCTTAATTTAGAAGGGTTTTTTATTATATTATATAAATTATAGTTAATTATAAATATATTAATAGTTTTTAATTTATACTTTATATAATTATCTAGGAAGAAAGTATAGATAAGGTAATAAAATTAGCTAATATTCTATTTAATACTAAGGGAAAAAAGAGTAGAAAAGCCTTAAAAGAAAAGATATAGACTTATAAAGGTATATATAAACCTAATTTAAAGTCTAAATAATTTAAAATATTCTTTAAAACTACTTCTACTCCTATTTTAGGTAAATTAACTTTTAATAACTATTTAAATCTTTTATTTTTAATTATAGTACTAGGTCCTTTATTTTTAACTATAATACTAGTCCTTACGCTAGCTTTTAAAAAGGCTAATACTATAATTAATATATCGCTAGTCCTCTTATCTTTATCTTCTACTATTAAAATACCTACTAAAAATAAAATAAAAAGCAAGGCTATTAAAAATAATATTAATATATAAGAGGCTTTACCTAATATTTTAGTATGTATAAATTTCTATAAAATTACTAATAAAGAAGGTTAGTATTATATATTTATATTTTTACCTTTTACTAATTTTACTTTAGGTATATTCTTCCTAATATATTAAAGAAAATATTAAGGTATTAATAAATTAACTAGGTTTTAAAGATATATTAACCTTATACTTATAGCTTACTAACTAAGATAGTAAGTATAATATAGATAATAATAACTATTTTCCCCTAGATCTTAATAAACTAATATTAGATAGTAAGTAACTTCTATATTAATTTAAAATTATATATTAATAGTTTTTAAGTCTCTAATAATAAGAGTTTACCTAAAAGAGAGATTTTAGTACCTGATAATACTAGTCTTATAGTCGCTATAAAAGTATTATATAAAACTATAGCTAGAAAGATATTATATAAAGCTTTAGTTAAAATAATAGTAACTAGTAAAGTATTATAGGTAGTTATTTAGTAAAGTATAAGGTATAAAGCTTAAAATAGCTATAGTAGTTAATAGAATAATAGACTAAGTATTAGTATATACTAATAATTATAGTTCTTAGCCTAAAGGATAAAAATTAACTTTAGAAATATCTAGTTATATAGGCTAAACCCCTACTAAATAGAAGATATTATAAGGTAATATATAAATATAGTAAATATATATTTATATTAGTCTAGGTATTAGTTAGTATACTTATTAAATATAGGTAATTAGATAAAGAAAGTCTAATATTATTAGAAGGAGGCTAGTTTAATTATTATACTAATTCGTATATACTAAATTATTAGAGATATTATTAATAATATAGCCTTTTAGCTAGATATATACTTCTAGGCGTTAACTTTTAATATAATCTAAGAATCTACTAAGTAGTTTTTTATTACTATCTTTTAAAATAAGTTTTTATTTATATTAATCTTAGTATTAGTCTAATAGTATTTAGTAATAAATTTAACTATACTATATACTAGCTAAATAACTATTATATCTAAAAATATATATCTAATAGGAAATATTATTAATATTATAGGTCTCTATTATAAGGTATTATAAGAATATAAGTATAATAGGGAGGCTATAATAAAGGTTATTAAGGAGGCTAGCTAGTAGGTTAAGAAGTAAATAACTAAGAAGGCTACTAAGTAGGATATTAGGCTAGTTATTAGGCTAATTAGGTAGGTTATTAAGCTAGTTAGGTAGGTTATTAGGTAGATTATTAGATAGGTTATTAGGCTAGTAGAATATAAGTAGTTTAATCTTAGAAAATCTAAATTATAGTATACTAGTAGTTAAAATTTTAAAGTAAATTACTAAAATAAAAATCTATAAGTAAACTATCTAGTAAATATTTAAAAAATTAATATAAGGAACTTACTCTATATTCTATTCTTAAAGCTTTTAAAAATAGACTATATTTTATTTTAAACTAATCTTTTATAGAGTTCTCTATATAAGTAATTATATATATAGTAATATATTCCTATATATCCTATACGTCTTCTTTAATAAACTAGTTTTTATTTAAATATAGTTTATTCCCTATATATAATTATTATTAGTTAAATATTATAATAGATTTATAATTAAATAGTATAGGAGAGTTAGAAAACTTAACTAAGTATTAAGGTAACCTATAGGTTAGAAGGGTAATAGTATAGATATTAATATATATAAATCTTTAAGCTTACTATTAAAATTTATTAAATCTATAAAAAAAGAAGGATTCTAAGAAATAGATAGAAGAATTATATAATATAGAAGATACTAGTAAGTAGTTTTTTAGATAGAAGGCTTTTAAAGATCTATAATAGATAAATTTAGAATATAAAGCTATTTTTATAGTTTCTTTTAAATTACTTTTACCTTTTATTATTTTTTATTAGCTTCCTTTTATTTTTCTTTTAGTATTTTCTATTCTTTTTCTAGAATATCCTTTAGATTATTATATTTAGGAAAAGCGTTAATAGTAATTTAGTAATATATATAAATCTATTAATATTCTATATAATAAAAAAGTAATTAATTTACTAGTTTTTATAGAATTAGTTTAATATTTTTATAGAATACTTTTCTAATTTCTTTACTAGTTATTTTTATAAATTAATCTTTAATTATAGATTAGAGTTTAAAAATTAATTTGTCTTTTTAAATCTTTTAGAATATATATACTAGCTTAAATACTATATTCTTATTATAATCATCCTTTATAATAGGGTTATAATCCTTAATATTATACTTAGTATAGAAGAAATAGTCTTAAGTATTATAGAGAATATCTATAATAATATATTCTAAGATTAAAGTAATAGTAGGATATTTTAGAGTTATTATAGGGGTTTCGCTATAAGTAAAATAGCTATATTTAGATTTTTTTATATAGAAAAGGTATATAAGTAGATAGTATTCTTATTAGTTATAGAAGTATTAAATTAATTATATAGCTTTTTAATACTCTTATTTATTAAATAGGGTAATAAATTTATTTAGTACTTTAAGGCTAACCTATAATAGCTTATAAATAGGAAAAACTTATTCTTTAACTCCTTTTAAGCTATATATTACTTAGTAGTCTAGAAACTATTAAATAAGTAATCTAGCTTATTAATAAACTAATATTTAGTATAATTATACTACTAGATTCTTAAAGGTATATAATATTATTAAATACTATACTTAGATAAATTAATTAGTAGTATACTAATATTATATCGTTATTACTAGCTAAGTTAATAAATAATCTTAATATAATATTAGCTAAATAAATTTATAAACAAGACTTTTATTTTAAATATATTAAATAGATCTTAAAGATAGTAGTATTTCCCCTACTATATAATAACTTAAAGATTATAGATTTTAAAGGATTTAGAATAAAAGCTAGTAGAACTAGGGCCTAATATTACTTTATCCCTTTCTTAGTATAATATAAGGATAGATATAGGCTTCTATATTAAGTATAGATAATAATGTAGATTAGCTTTATTTTAACTATACTAAGATAAAGAAGAGGGTAGGTATAAAGATTTAGTAAAACTATATAGTATTTAAACTTATTAATATACTAATATATTACTAAAGCTAAAATTCTATTAAAGGTTTAAGTAAAAGGTTTAATTATATAATAAAGTAGTCTATTATATTACCCCTTTCTAAAGGAGATTTATCTCTAAGTTTTATAATTCTCTTTTCTTACTTTTTTCTTAGTATTTAAATTAAATATCCTTAACTTACTACCTTATTATTTTTATTTATTACTATTAAGTTATTATCTTCTTTATAAGCTTTTAGCTAGGCTAATAGTTATACTAATAGACTAGGCTTTTCTAGGTAGACTTTATAATAGTTCCTAATTTTATAAGGAGCTTTAATAAAGCTTTAAGTATTATACTAGATAGAATTAGAGTTTTAGGCTATTTAAAAGACTTTATATTATAGTCGATCTCTATAAATATAATTATTAAGTATTTCTTTTATAGGCTATTTAAGGTTACTATTAATTTTAATTAATTTTTCCTCTAATTCTACTTAACCTAGTAGGGGTTTAAATAATTTATATAATTAATCTATATAAAATATATTATATATATATATAGTAGTAACTTTAGTTAATAGGAGTATCCTTTTATCGTAATAATAGGGTAGAAGTTATATATCTATTAATTAAGCTTTAGATTAGGTTATTCTATTATAAAACTCTTTAATATAATATATACTTAATCTCCTATAGAAAAGTTAGGTTTATAATATTTTTTATTTACTTATTATACCTAATACTTCTAAGCTTATCTAATTCTTTATTAAACTATTTTAGTAGCTAGTTTAATAGTATTATAATAAGCTTTTATATAGTTCTATACTACCTTATAAGTTATTTATTTATAGATTATTAAAGACTTAGTTATATATTCTTTTTAGTCCTAGTAATAAGTAGGCTTATATCTAAATTTAATCTTAAAGGGTAATAAGCTAGTAGTTTTATATAATAATATAGTTTATACCTAGTCTATATATAGTAGTAGGTCTAACTAGTTATTTTAATAAAAGTTAATAAATAGTTAAAGGTGCTAATTAAGGTACTAGTTTATAATTTCTATATTTCTATTAGTTTAAAGGTAATAAGCTATTAAAAACTTCTATTTAATTCCTATTAATCTATAAAGTTTATTTATAAATACTAAGATAAACTAAGGTCCTTAATTAAAGATAATTAACTTAGAAGGACTATAGATATATTAGATATAATAATAGTATATATCTACTACTTATTCTACTATTATTATTTTATAATAAAGTAAAAAGAATAATTATTTACTTAGGTAATCTATAATAATAAAGGCGTAATTATATCCCTTTTTATTAGATAGAAAATATTTAAAATCTATAAAAATATCTTATTAGGTTTATTCTAGTATTAGTAGCGATTTTAATAGTCCTAGTATATAATTATATAGTATATAACTCTATTAATAAGCTTTATAAGTGGTAATATAGATATTAATATCTTTCTATAGTATTATCTAGAAATAATACTCCTAGAGTAGCTTTACTATTTTCCTTTTACTAAGGTAAGCTATAATTTATATAATATAAACTATATAAATTAAGTATATTTATAGAAAATAAACTATAGGGTCGAATAATTATCTATAATATAATAGTAGTCCTTTTTAATTTAGTTTCTAGCCTTTATTTTTTAATATTCTTTTATATAAAGGTTATAAGCTTTTATAATTCTAATTAGCTTTTAATATATAGTTAATTACTATATATAAGTTATTAGATAAGGGTAAATTTATAAAGGTATTAGAAAATACTATTTTAAGTATCTATTTTAGTCTATAGTAAGTAAGCTAAGTAAGGTTATTAATAATAATATTAATTATACTAATATTAAGTTATTCTACTTATAGAAAGGCTTATATATAAGCTAATTAATTCTTTTCTTTCTAGATCTTTAGTTCCTCTTATTTATATAATAGTATATTAGTAACTATATTTATAGTACCTAGATAATAGAAGAGAGTTATATTATAGTTAGTAATAGTAATTATCTATTATATTTACTAGGGTATTAGCTTTTATTTTATAGAGAAGTATTTAAGTATTTAATAATCTATTAGAATATTAAATAATTATTATAAGCTAATAAGCTAAGATTTCTATTTCTTAAATCTATAAATAACTATAAATATCTCCTTATTATATATATTATAGTTTATTTATAGTCTATTTATAGTTTTAGAATAGAAGGTAACTAGATATTAAAGACTATTATTCTATAGCTATAAGAGTACTTCTATAGTAATACTATTATTTATATTAGTTTTAAGTTAGGTTTAATAATAGGGTAAGTAGTAAGCTAGGATATTATTTAATAGTATAAGATTCTTAACTTATTAAAAGATTATTAATTCCTATTTATTAAATATACGCTAGGCTTCCTTTTTAAATAACTTTATAAATAGCTAAATAACTTATTTATAATCCTTAAAGAAAGCTCTATAGAAGTTATAAAATCCTAGGAATAATTAAAGACTTTTTATTAATATAGAAATAGACTAGTCCTTAACTATAATAACCTTTTTAGATTCCTTTTATATACCTTCTATATTAATAAATAAGTCTAAAAACTTTATTTTTTAATAATAAATTTACTCTCCTTAATATCTATTTATAAACTAGTATTATAAAGTTATTTAAGTATTTATATAATATATACTTTATACTTTAATAGGTCTTTAAAATATATAAGGATATTATTAAGGTAGGCTATATAGAAGTTATTAAGTAGTCTATATAAAACCTTATTAATATAGTATTAGAACGTTACTAGGCTATTATAAAGACTAAAGGGGAGAATATAATATTTATAATTATTATAGTAGATTTAAAAAGTAGTTAGGTCTTTAGCCTCTTTATTAAGTTAAATATAATATAAAGCTTAGTAAATATTAAGCTTTATAAATATTATTATATATATTAAATATATTAGCGTCTTTTAGATAAAAGGGATAAAATATATATCTTTCTTTATAATTATATTAAATTTCTAATAGTTAATATAGAATTACTACCCCCTTCTAGATTTCTTTATAAAAAGGATAGATAAGATATAGGAGGTATTACTATAAGTAATAAAACTATAATAAAGATAATTATCTAGATAACTCTTTACTAGTTCGAGTTATTTAAGAGATATATTATAAAGAGGACTAGTTATTAATATATTCTTAAAAAGTAATTTTATTTTATAGTTAATATCCTTCTAATATAGTAGTAGCTTATTAGTATCCTTTTTAGAAAAGTATACTAAGATAGTATTAGTATAACTAAGATATAGTAGCTTTTTATTAATAAGTTATTAAAGTTCTATCTTAGAATATTTAGTAGAATTTTCCTTTTAATCTTAAATTAACTTATTTATTTTATAAATACTAATATATCTAAGTATAGTATCCTTTTATTAAGTATATATTATAAAGGTAAGTACTTCTATAGTATTAATTTTAAGGCTAGTTTTTATAAATATCTCTTATAAAATCTATTAATAATAAGATACTTATTATACTCTTTTAGATAACTATTAAGAGTAGAATTATTTATTTATTTTCTAAAAATTCTTATAAATAGAAATATACTAAGTAAAGAAATACTTCCTAGAGTATTATAGAATTAATATATTTATCTATCTATTATATCGATTAGTATTAGCTTAATATACTAGGTTAATATTTAATAAGGGTCTTTATTATATAGAAATCGCGATATTATATTTATAGTTAATCTTTATATTATTAGGCTAGTAAAGGCTTTACTACTTATAATTTAGCTAGATATCTATATTTTTTAAAAGCTTTTTTCTAATAATTATATTATAATACCTAATATTATAGAATATAAAGTAGGTATATAGGTAATAGCTATTAAATACTAGGTCTATCTATATATATATATCTACTTATCTATTTAGATAACTATTATAACTTATTAAAAATATTACTTCTATATTATATATTAAGGTATAAAACTTCTTCTTAATTATATAAAGATACTTAGGGTAGACTAGGATATAGCTACTAGCTCTAGTATTAATAAGAGTATTTAATTTAATTATTAATCTATTTATTAAGATTTAATATAGTATAATAAATTACTTACTATTAAATAGTTAATCGTATATATTAATAGCTCTATTAAGTAATTCTAAGGAAAAGACTTCCCCTAAAGAGATACTTTTCCTAATTTATTATTAAATAATTTCTTAACTATTTTATAAAATATTTCCTTTTCTATATTAGCTAGAAGCTCTACTATCTATTTATTAATTTACTTAATAGTCTTTTACTCTACTAGCTTATTTAGGTATAAATAAATTATATAGCTAGGTTTATAATAGTAGTAGTAGATTAACTACTCTATCTAAGCTAGTATAGTAATTAAAATATAAAGATAAGGGAGAAGTAGTAAGGATATTATTACTTAAGTTAGTATAGGTATATAAAGCTTAGATAGAGTTACTATCTTCTTTATATAATATTTAATATATATAGTTATATATTTATTAGTAGTAGTAGTTATATAAGCTAGGGTATAAACCTTTATAATAAATCTATTATAGTTATCCTTAAGTAGAGTAATATTATAGCTTAGGTTAATATATAAGAAATTAGTTAGTTTATTATAGAATTTATCTACCTATTAGTTAGTAAAGAGCTTATACTAGGTTATAAGTTAGAAGAATTTAGCCTAGAAACTAGGGAAGTTGGCTACTATATATAGATATAGATAAGAGAAGGTTTAATATACTTTCTCCTCCTTATAGGGATTACTAAAGAATTATTCTATAGTATCTATTAGAAACTTACTATTAATAGGCTAACTATTATTATAGAGAGCTTTAATTAGTATTTTAAACTAATCTCTTATAGGGTTTTCTATATAGGTAGTTATATATATAATAATATATTTCTATATATCCTATAGATCTTCTTTAATAAACTAATCTTTATTTAAGTATAGCTTATTCTCTATATATAATTATTATTAATTAAATATTATAGTTAATTTACTATTAAATAGTATAGGAGGATTAGGAAACTTAACTAAGTATTAAGATACTAACTAAATATTAAGGTAATCTATAGGTTAAAAAGGTAATAGTATAGATATTAATATATATAAGTCTTTAAGCTTACTATTAAAACTTATAAAATCTATAAAAGGAGGATTTTAAGGAGTAGATAGAAGAATTATATAGTATAGAAGGCGCTAATAAGGAGTTTTCTAAGTAAAAGGCTTCTAAGTATCTTTAGTAGTTAAATTTAAAATATAAAGCTATTCTTATAGTTCCTTTTAAGTTACTTTTACCTTCTATTATTCTTCTTTAACTTCCTATTACTTTTTCTTAAATATCTTCTATTTCTTTTCTAGAATATCCTTTAAATTATTATATTTAATAAAAGCGTTAATAGTAATTTAGTAATATATATAAATCTATTAATATTCTATATAATAAAGGAATAATTAATTTACTAATTTTTATAAAATTAGTTTAATATTTTTATAGAATATTTTCCTAACTCCTTCTTTAGTCGCTTCTATATATTAATTTCTAGCTATAGTTTAGAGCTTAAAAATTAACTTATTTATTTATATTTTTTAAAGTATATATACAAGTTTAAATATAATATCTTTATTATAATTATTATTTATAATAGAATTATAATCCTTAATTTTATCCTTTTTATAGAAGAAGTATTCCTTAGGATTATAGGAAGTATTTATAATAATATATTTTAAGGCAAAAGTAATAGTAGGGTATTTTAAAGCTATTATAAGGGTTTCGTTATAGATAGAATAGCTATAATTAGGTTTCTTTTATATAGAGAAGATATATAAGTAGATAGTACTCTTATTAGTTATAGTTTAGTTAGTTTAATTATAGAGTTTTTTAATATTCTTATTTATTAAATAGAGTAGTAGGCTTACTTAGTACTCTAGAGCTAACCTATAATAGTTTATAAATAAACTTATTTTTTAATTCCCTTTAAACTATATATTACTTAATAGTCTAGGAACTACTAGGTAAGTAATTTAGTTTATTAATAAACTAATACTTAGTATAGTTATACTACTAGATTTTTAGAGGTATATAGAATTATTTAAATATTATATTTAAATAAATTAAGTAAAAGAGTATAAGCTAAGATTATATTATTAAATTATATATTTAAATAGATTAAATAGTAAATAACCTAATATTATATTACTATTACTAGTCAAGTTAATAAATAATCTTAGTATAATATAAGGATAAGTATAGACTTTTATATTAATATATAGATAATAAAGTAGATTAGCTTTATTTTAGCTATATTAAGATAAGGAAGAAAATAGGTATAAAAATTTAGTAAGACTATATAGTATTTAAACTTATTAATATACCAATATCTTACTAGGGCTAGGGTTCTATTATAGTTTTAAGTAAAAAGTTTAATTATATAATAAAGTAGTTTATTATATAAATTATAATTTATTTTAGTAAAAGGAAAATAGTAAAGCTACTCTAAAAATACTACTTCTAAATAATATTATAAAAAGATATTAATATCTATATTACTACTTATAAGTCTTATTAATAAAGCTATATTCCTTATAATTAAATACTAGAACTATTTAAATTACTATTATCTTTAAAATAAGCCTAATAAGATATCTTTATAAATTTTAAATCCTTTCTATTTAATAAAAAGGGTTATAACTATATTTTTATTATTATAGACTATTTAAGTAAATAATTATTCTCTTTACCTTATTATTAAATAATAATAATAGAATAAATAGCTAATATATACTATTACTATATCTAATATATATATAGCCTTTCTAAGTCTATTATTTCTAATTAAGAAGCTTAGTTTATCTCTATATTTATAAATAAACTTTATAAATTAATAGGTATTAAATAGAAGCTTTTAATAGCTTATTACCTTTAAATTAATAGAAATATAGAAATTATAAATTAGTATCTTAACTAGCGCCTTTAACTATTTATTAACTTCTATTAAGATAACTAGTTAGACCTATTATTATATATAGACTAGATATAGGCTATATTACTATATAAGACTATTAGTTTATTACCTTTTAAGATTAAATTTAGATATAAACCTATCTATTATTAGGATTAAAAAGAATATATAACTAAGTCCTTAATAATCTATAAATAGATCTAGGCTCTAGTCCTACTAGCTTTTATCCTAAAACCTTTAAGATTTTTCCTTTATATAATCTTTAAGTTATTATATAGTAGGGGAAATACTACTATCTTTAAGATCTTTTTAATATACTTAAAATAAAAGTCTTATTTATAAATTTATTTAATTAATAAATAGATAATTTATAAAGAAGTATAAGACTATATAAAAGCTTATTATAATACTATTAAACT
>Ga0247757_10001719_pt1 | contig 13328 bp, 9 predicted proteins | sample UWRJL126311R4_FD_180929 | JGI IMG/M metagenome (GOLD analysis project Ga0247757, IMG submission 180929) | Plant litter microbial communities from Arlington Agricultural Research Station in Wisconsin, United States - UWRJ-L126-311R-4 | ecosystem: Environmental > Terrestrial > Plant litter >...
TTTTTTTTGGAGTATCATCACGGTGGAGGGAGAAATATGGCGGTCTGGATACTACTGGTATTACTCTCGCTCTGAGGCGATGGGATGGGATCGAGGGCTCGTTTCGCTGGTTGCTGGTGCAGCGCGGCCCCTCGTGACCATCAATGTCTATCTATGATGTATGATGTATGATGTATGATGATGAACAAGGAAAAGAAAAACAAAAACACATAAACACAGGGCTTTTTGGGTTGTCCCTTGTGCAGCGTATTCTCGGCTGGGTATCTGCATGCTCGAGTCGCTGTCGGTCTATAACAGTAGGAAAAGAGTAAACCGAAAAAACCCCTGGTAAGGTATCCCCTCGTGCAGCGAGCGCACTTTTCGGCTGGGCTGCTGCTGCTGCTGCTGCTGCTGCTGCTGCTGCTGCTGTCTGCCTGGCTCGTGCCATTATGCTGCTTTGCTCGGATCTATGCCGAGTGGGGGAGAAAAAAAAAGACAGTGTCTTGGAATCGGAGACAGAAAGACGTGAGGAGCAGGATCGCCCCCCGTCCGGGACGACCCCGTCCTACACGTCTTCCATGTCGGTGTCGGGATCTTCGTCCCAGCTCTCGTCTTCCGTCATCTCGACGTCGACGTCTTCTTCTTCTTCTTCTTCTTCTTCATCCTCCTCTTCCTCTTCGTCCTCCTCTTCCTCGTACTCCGTCATCACCACATCGCTGTCCGCGAAGTCCTCCTCGGTGGAGGCGGTGGCGACGGCGGCGGGCTCGTCGTAGGGGCGCACCCCCAGCGACCACAGGATCCACGCCTGCTCGCGCTCCTCCCACAACCGGTCGACCTCCTCTTGCGGAATGGGCACCGGCCGTCGGGTCACCGGGTCGATGGTGCCCTCCGGTCCGGCCCCGCCCGTCATGTAGTAGTGCGTTTCTTTGTGGAGGCGAAACGCACGCGCCGCCAGGAAGACGTCGTCGCAGACGCCGCATGTGTACGGGCCGACCTCGTCGTCCCCCGGCGCGTCTGCTGGCGGGAGAGACGGGTGCGCGGGGGTGACGAGGTCGTCGGCGTCGTCGTCGCTGTCGTCGTCGTCGGCGACGAAGGTGAGGCTGCTGCTGCTGCTGCTGCTGCTGGTGTCGGCGCTGTGCGCGCGACGAAGTGGTGGAGATAGCGCCGAGGCCGTAGCCTCGGGCTTTGGTGATGATGATGGTGAAGACGAAGTCTTCACTTGTGCCGGGCATGTAGCACCGGGCTTTGAGTTTTCTGAGAGAGATGGAGAGGGAGAGAGAGAGGGAGAAGGAGAGGGAGAGGGAGAGAGAGAAAGAGAGAGAGAGGGAGATGGTGGTGCTGACTTTGTCAGTGGTGCCGGGCACGTAGCTCCGGGCTTTGCGATCATGTCTTCTTTTTCCTCCTCTTTTTCCTCCTGCTCCTGCTTCTGCTCCTCCTCCTCCACCACCACTTCCACCTCTTCCTCACCCACTTCTTCCTTCCCCCATCCCCACCCCTCCAAAAACCCCAACACCCCCCTCCCCACACTCACCACCGCCCGCCACGCCTTCTTGACCACCGCCCGGTACCCCTCTGCCCCACCCCACATCTTGTCCGTGACAAGAATCTTGCGTGGCAGCACGTCCCCTTCGTCGGGGACGGCGCGCTTGCGCTTCTGGGCGGGTGTGGGAGCAGAGGGGGCGGACGGCGTCTTCTTCTTCCCCTTCTTCCCCTTCTCCTCCTCCTGCTCCTGCTGCTGCTGCTGCTGCTGCTGCTGCTGGACAGCCACGGCGCTCCAGTCCCGCAGCACCTCCTCGCACGCACCGGGCTCGAGCGCGGTGTCGGCGGCCGGGAGAGGCCAGGAAGGAAGGGCGGCGAGGAGGGCGCGTTTCTGGGAGCGCGTGGATGCCATTGTTGTTGTTGTTGCTGTTGCTGTTGCTTTTGCTGGTGCTGGTACTGGTTGTGGAGGTTGCTGCTGCTGCTGTTGCTGCTGCTGCTGGTGGGTGAGAGTGTTTGTGTTTGCGAGAAGGAGCGGGCGCTGCTGTTAAGTATTTGTTTATCTTATCGAGCAGCTAGAGTGCGGACAATAGAATGGTGGGGGACAATAAGAGAGATTGAGTGAAGGAGAGCGTTGCTTGGGTGATCGGGCTTGGGGTGGGTGCTTAAGTGAACGGTGGTAGCTCTGCTGTGACTCCCATGATCTCGAGGTGAAGCTGAGAATCGAAGACCAGATTCGAAGACAAGATTCGAAGACCAGATTCGAAGACGGAATACTCGAGTTGAAGAGGCTCTTTCGACGAGCGATCGAATAGCAAAAGATGGTATGCAAAATGGGATACGTGAACAAGAAAAAGCGGTCCATCTTGCAAAACGAAGACAATAGAGTGTGTGGGCTTTCACATCAAAGGACGAAGATATCTCTTGAACGCAATTTCGATTTCCACCCAGGCTAACAAAGGGGAGTACCACCACCACCCATTCCTGTATCCCTATGAACAAAGAAAAGAAATTCAGTTGGCGCGAAGCCACCGCCCTAGCCAGTGAAGGCGATTGATTCTATAGTGACGCTCAGGCTGATATGCACTGAGGTGTGGGGTATAGCAAGTAGTAAACAAGCAAGGGAAGAAAGATACTAGGTACAGCTCCGCTCCACGCGATGCTAATAGAGATGCCGAATATGCAATGATGGCTGGAGAAAATGCCGCTTGGAAAAGGAATTGAATGCAATGTGCCGGTTCGGCATGGGGTATCCAAATATGCAAGCACTACAAAAATGAAACAGGACAAGAAAATATATACCAACTGTCCCTCCCACAACTATTATATTATATGGGGTAGCGCGTCACACACCTTCGGTGTTTGGACCAACAAACCCATTAGCGAGACCCATGTCCATCCTGAGGAACTGTTCTTGGTGATTCTCGATGCCATCCATGGGCAGCATCCCTCCAGTGTTCATAGCATGAGCGTCCATGAGAACAGCAGAGCCCCTTCGGCTGTTCGCCACAGATCCCATGTGATTAGGGTGAGGTGATAGTTGCTGGTGTGAATGGTGAGGCTGGTTTCGACTTTGGTTCATATGTTGTCGAGCAGCGGCCCAAGCCTGTGCTTGCGCCTGCGCTTGGGCTTGAGCGTGTGCCTGAGCATGCGCCTGTGCCTGGGCTTGTGCTTGTGCTTGAGCTTGTGCCTGAGCTTGTGCTTGTGCTTGGGCTTGTGCCTGGGCTTGTGCGTGCGCTTGAGCTTGAGCATGCTGCAGATGAGCATGCATCTGTATCGGATGTATAGGTGTTGGTTGGAGAGGGATGCCATTCATTTGATCCGTCAACGGGCCATTGTTCAATGTCGGAGTGACTTCGAGGTCATCATCAGCATCATCATCCTCGCCTTCTGCATCGACCTGATCACTACCCGCGTCAGCGCCATTGACGGTCGCTGGAGCCGAGTAGGGCATCTGCTCCAGCTTCACATTCAAGCCGGGGCCATGGACGGCGGCGAAGGGTGGGTTCGGCAGAGAGGCCATAGACGCACTCCGGGTACCCAATGTGTCGGGCAAGGGTTTCTGTGCCGCCATCCCACTCCTAGCATTCTTGTTATCCCGCACCACCGTCTTCCATTTGTCAATCAGACGGTCATAGTCCCAATTCCGCAGGTCCATACCATGCTTTCCGAGCTCCTTGACCGTTTCTGACCCCAATGTGAAGGTGATGGGCGAAGTGTCCGAGGACCCACCCGCCCACCGACTCGACTTTAGATATTCAATCTCTCGTCGAGCGTTCTCAAGATTCATCTCAGCATCCCTCCGCAGGTCATTGGCCCGGGCATAAGAACGCAGGATCTCCACCTGCCAGTATTCCTGCCGCACCTTTTCGGGCTGGCATGTCCAGTGATTGTAGGCATCTGCAATGTGGCAGAAGAGCTTCTGTGGGTCAGGGTCGAAGAGCGGCGGGGTGGGCAAGGGCGAGTTTCTGCCGGATGAGGGAGCGGAATGAGGGCCAGGCGGGTAGGCTTGGTTGATCTGTCGTTGACGCTGGTGGGCCAGCAGTCGCTCGCGGACCTGGCGATTCAGAGCTTCGAGCTGCTTCTGGCCAGGCGGGCTGATGGACCAGGACTCGCTCGTGGGAAAGGGCGCAGGCGCGAAGAGGGTCGAGGGCGGAGGCAGGATGTGCAGGCACAGGCCGGGGAAATTGAGAGTGTAAGGATCGAAATCGAAGAGAGCGGGGCCGGTTGCTTTTGCGCTGTGCATATGTCAGCCGGTGTGCTGGTATTGGATAACGTGCATGGGCAATGCCTGCTGACACAACGTACTTAGCTTCTTTGACGCTCCGCAGCAGCTCACGCAGTGCAAGCTCGGTGGCTTTGGCCGTGTCTGCATCGTCCACCTGCCGCTGTCGTTGATCTAGGTCTACCTTCTGCAGCTGCCTCGACACATCTCGCCGCACCTCGGGGGTCTTGGAACCCAGAGACCTAGGTGGGTGACCATTTCCATTCACGGCTGCAATTGCATTCACGCCTACGTCTGCCCAGCTCACGTCCTTGAAGGCCCGTGGCTTGCCTGAGCTCAGCTCCAGCGGCTCGTCGTCGTCCTGCGGGCTCTGTCCCGTGGGCGATATGTCGCTGGCCACCGAGTGCTTTTTGGCTGGGGTGCCGAGCTTCTTGATGGGCTTGACCTGGCGGCGTGTGATGGCTCCCCGGATCTTCTTGATCTCGTCGACGACGTGGATGCCATCCGGGGGCTTGGGGTTCTTCTCGCGGATGTACAGGTCGAGATGGCGGCCGAGACTGCTCGAGGTGAAGGCCTGGCCGCAGAAGGGGCAGTTCTTGTCCTTGGGGGCCTTGAGGGAGGAGGGCTGCTGGGGTTCGCTGGAAGGGGTGTCGTGGGGAGTGGTAGCTGCCGTCATGGCCATGGACATGGACGCTGTGGATGGATACGGCGACGGGCAGCTAAGGCATAATAATCATGACCATGTCTAGATACAAGCAACACAACAGAAGGTCATTCTGCGCGCACAGCCAGCAAAAGGAGGACGCACAGCGCAGCATGGGACGGCTGCTGCCCCCTGTCGCGCGTTGGCGGGCGAGCTAGCGGAGCTCTGGCTGGGATCCGCGCGCAGCTACCGCGACGCGTCCCCAGCCCGCAGCGGCTGCAGGGATATTTTGCACGCCCCCTCCAGGCCCGCCCAACGCAGAACCCATCGCTCCAGGCCGACAGCATGGCCTCAGTATTGCCCTCATTTCACCTGCGTCTTCCCCAGCTTCGCGGCTGCGCGTGCTGCAATCTCCTCGTACTGCTCCATGCCGCCGTCCAGCTTCTTCAGCCGGCCCTTGGCCAGGCGATACACGCTGCCTGCCTGCCGCCCATCCTCCGCCTCCTCCTCCGACGATGATTCGCCCTCCGCATCGTCGTCTGTCGGTGCCCCTGGCGCTAGACGGAATGGGCTCCCGCCCTCTACTGCTGTCCTAGAATGCTACGTCAACATACGTCTCCTGCTGTCCTGACCGCCCTGTTGCGAACCCACCTCATGAAGAACCGGTCGTGCGTGACCACCAGCAACGCCCCGTCGTACCCTCGCAGTGCTACCACCAGGCCCGTGATCGTGTCCGCATCCAGATGCGTCGTGACTTCATCGAGAATCAGCAACTGCGGTGGCGGCCAGAGCAGCTTAGCCAAGGCCACCCGAACCTTCTGCCCTCCAGATAGCAGCCCGAGAGGCACGTCTGACGCCGCTGCTCCTTGTAAGCCCAGGCCGCCCAATAATTGCCTCGCATTCTTGTCATCCATGTCCTCGCCGCAATGCTGCTTTAGATGTGCCAGAGCTGTCAACGAGGGATTGGCCGCCGCAACACCAGTCAGCTCCTCGACAGACTGTTGGGAGAAGCGCCCGAATCTGGCACGGGCATGGCGCGTAATGGACCCCGACGTTGCTGCCAGTCCTCCGCTCGCATCGTCTTCGGTCCCCATGATCAGCGAGACCAGTGTCGTTTTGCCGGACCCATTGAGCCCGGCCAGCCCGATCCTCTGTCCCGGTTGAATGCTTAGGGTGATGTCTTCCAGAATCCGCTCCTTCTTTCGGCCAGGGTAAGCAAAGCATACCTTTTCCAGACTCACCAGGGACCCTGGAAACCGAAGATCTGCGGGCTGCTGCGGGAACGACATCTTGACGGGCGGATCGAAGTCGGGAATTTCAATTTCAGCTCGGTTGCTGAGGTGGTATCCAGCAAGGTCCCTGTTGAGCTTGAACCTACCTCCTTTTAGACCCACTTCCATGCCCATGCGCTCGTCAAGCTTCTTCTTACGCGATGCCGCCTGCTTCAACTTCTTGTCGTCTCCTTTATCCCGAGCAGCCTTGATGTTGTTGGCAACCGTCTTCTCCATGTGCTTCTTCTGCTTGTCCTGCGCTTCTTTCATCTTCGTCAGATATCGAGCTTTCTTGTAACGCTCCCGTTCGTACAAGCTCAGATTCCCACGGAAGGTCTCTAGGGTTTGGTGGCGCAGCACGATGAGTTCTTCTGCTACGGCATCGCCAAAATCTCGGTCATGCGTCGTAATGAGTACCGTGGTGTCCTTCAAACCACGGATGTAGTCCTGAAGCCAGATGATGGAAGGCAAGTCCAAAAAATTGGTAGGTTCGTCCAAGAGCAGCACGTCTGCATATTGGCATAGGGCGCAAGCAAGATCGCACCGCGTTCTCCATCCACCAGACAGTTGCGACATTGGCTTATCGATCTTCTCGCTTTGGAATCCCAAGCCTAGCAACACTGACCTGGCTTTGGCTTCTGCCTCTGACGCATCCATCAACTCGAGTGTAGCCTGGACACTTGAAAGCATATCAGCAGCTGCATGCGTCTCTTCGCTCAGTCTCGTAGGATCGATGTCAGCTTCGCTCTGAACTAACTTCGCCTTCGATTCTTCGAACCGCTCCTCAAGCTTGATGAGTTCCTTCCTAGCCAGCTTTCCTCGCGCCCCACTCCTGCGTTCAGCGATCCTATGAGCTTCCTTCAACTGCAGTGCCAGCCGATCATGTGCCAGCTGTCTATAAGCCCTAACCGGCGCCATGGGATCCGTAGAATCCTCCACTGCTTTGCTCAGTATCTGCGCCTCTTTCATATGCCTTTCTCGCACCCTATCGCTCCGCACAACGTGCTGCAGCACCGTCTCTTCCTCCACCTTCATCCCAGCCACGCCTTCGCTGACATCGACGTCCCGTGTCTGCCCGAGGAGGAGGATCCTCGTGCTCCACGGTATCCCTGGGATGAGCCCGTCGCCGATGGCTTTTAGCAGCGTGGACTTCCCGGTGCCGTTCCGCCCGACGAGAACGTAGTGTCTCGCTTCGACGAGATGGAGCGTCACATGACTGAGCAGTTCGCGGTTCGACACGCTGAGGGAAAGGTCCTTGACCAGGATCTAGCTCTTGTCAGGAAAGCGGACGACATGCTGCGCGTTCGAGGTAACTCGCCTCTTTGGATGCGGGTGCATCGACGGCGTCGAGCGCATAGCGAGACTGCTGCGCCGTCACCGAAATGTGTCCGCCGCCCGGGTGCTCTTCCACGGTCGCGGCTGCTGCTGCTGCTTCTTTGCCTTTTCGGACCATTGTACTGTGTGACTTGAAAGCCGGAATGGTATGGCGAGGGGGAAAACAGCTTTATAGACGCATCGCGACCTCTTTTATTTTTCTTTTCTTCCGTTCAACGTCGCTGCCGTTTTGGAGCCACTGGCCCTGAGCGGGCTAGCGCTCCCAGCAGAGTGAACGAGTGGGTGCGGGTACGGCGATCTGCAAGCCAAGCGAGGGCCCGGCGCCCTAGCTCAGGATGAGTCGAAGTGAGTTGGTGGGATGGGGTGCGGGGATGACTCAGGCAGACATGAGGGCAGACAGACAGACAAAAGTTGCCGAGTTGCAAAACCTCGGGGTAATAACCTTGCAGCTGAAACGGACTTTTTTTTTGCACCGCCACACGCGGGGGTGCTGGGCTTGGGGAAGGCGGTGGAATGTGGAAAGCTGGCTTGCGAGGCTGAGAGTTTGACTAACGGTCCCGGTCAAACAGGTTTTACATGTTCGTCTGGAAATGCCAACGTGGGAAGCTGACATATTATACAGTCCGGGAGTGAATTTGATATCGACTGATTGTTCTCTCCGTATGATTCGTAGCAGATATCCGGGCGGCACAGGATGACTGAAGGAACTAGAAAGATAGCGAGATCGAAGGGGTTTTCGTTCCATGATCGAGGGACTCCACGTAGTTGTTCTCTTCGACTCTTGATACCGAAGACTGGCTGGATGCTACCCAGACCGCATTCGTCGTCGCTTCGTTCACTATCTTGAACTGAACGACTCCCCGCAGGTTAGAGGCTGATGTATTCGCCTGCGTCTCGACACGTCTCTCCAACTTTGCCAGAGGACTTCTGAGGGCCACAATTGTCTAGCTGGTGGACTATTATCCCTCGTCTTATAATTCTTATTGCAAATAATGAGACTGTGTCTGGTCGGCTGCTCTCCAGCCGGTAAGTAGGCGTCTGTTATCCTGGACGTCCCCGCCTTGGGAAAAGGTGTGGGAAGGTAACAATCGATAACAAAAAGAAACACCCCCGTTGAATCACAGTAGCTACAAATTCCTTTCTCAAGCACTCCGTTCTCGTCATCCTCGTCAGAGTCGGGAACCGCTCGCGTCTCGATTGGCTTCTGGTTTTCAATTTTTTTTTGGTGAAGGTGGACGTAATCAACGACGGGTCGATCGCCAATGCCGCGCTCTCTAGAGCTCAAGCGACCCCCCGAAGGAGCCACCGTCGAACTGGAAGAAGATTCCGGATGGCGAGCTACATGGCAATGCCTTGACGAAGGCGAAGCTTTTCAAAAGCACTTCCTCGCTCCTGGCACGTACGGCACCATAGAGGGAAAACCTACCTCAGGGACTCTGCCTCGTTTTGCCGACGACTTTATCGCCTCAAGGCGAACTCCGAAGCTCTGATGGATGCCGCCCGCGCCCAACAGGTTCCTGCGCGCCTCCTCACTACTACCGCCCGCCTTCGGGACGAGTCCACTCCGCTTTCGGTCGGTAGCTTCGATTTTTCCTCAGGCTTTAGTTGCGCAGATGACGTCTCTCGGCTGCTACTTGTCGAAACTTACTTGAGTCTGGATGTACTCGGTAACAGAAACCATACGTAAACAACCTCACAGAGTACAGCAGCCCTTTCGAAGCTGGAACTATCGAGGGGAATGGTAGCTATCATACAGGAGCATCCCGTTAGCGAGTCATGGACGCTGAGCTTCTTAAATCCTGTACCTGGCGAATTCACTGGAACTCGAATAGGCAGAGAGGTTCAGCTCTCCGCAAGCTGCTCCAGCATGTCTCGCGGGTCTTTTGCCAAGGACACCGTGTCGCGCCCAGGTACATCGCGCGCAGCTCTTCCTTGCGCGCTTCTGGCTCAGCCCTTTAAGAGACTTGATTCTGATGCCGGAACCTCAGTCTTCCGCTCCTTAGAACGACCGGAGCCTCAGTCTTCCGTTCCTAGTCTTCCTCTCCTTAGAACGGGACCGGAACTCTAGGAGCTCCGGCCCCTCTATATATAGCTTCTACTCAGCTCTCTTTCTATCGAATCAACCCTTTCACTCTGCTTCCTCTGCTCGCTTCCACGCACCGGTATATACATTTCCATAGAAGGTGGAGGCTAAGAGGTTTTGGCTATAGAGTTTCTATCAGACGATGAACTCTAAAAAGAAGTAGAAAAGGGTACTATCACCAAAGCAACGCCATTCCAATACAGATGGTCATGGCTGTTCACGGGATTAGGCGGACTTTTAGGCCGTAAGACCGGCGAGCTAAAGAGATCAGTGCTATTAAACGCCTTAGTATTTATAGTTCTATCTGATCGGCACCTTGGGAGTTTCGCCAGCCTGTGGACATTCTTACGTCGCCTGTAGAGCAGATGCGTCAGTGAGTAGAGGTGGACAAAGACTATGGTCTTCAACACAGAACCAAGAACTATCACCCTGATGGCAACAGTCTACCCAAGCATATCCGACTAGCCTTTAAAAGAGGATATATGGTTTCCCATGTTAGACCTCCTATAGGACTGGTTCCTACAATCCGTGGACGCATCTTAGCTTTCGAGGCATACTTCGGTTTTATTTTGCATACTGGTTTTCGCAAGAGTACCGACTTCTACATCCAAGAGTTCCTTCTTTGACCCCAATAACGGAATGCGTCTACAATCGATAATCAATAATCATCTAGTAACCAGGAGGTTACCAGCAGCGCTCGCTATCTTAAAGCTATAATGCGGTCTCTCGGTTATCTTTCCATCCATCATCGAGATATAATCCACTGTTTTCTCCGTTTACTGCTGACAATGTGTTCTCAGCCTCTCTGGTACTGTCGTGGAAATGCTCGTGTTTAGGATCAGTCGCCGATTTTTATGCTTGGCAGCGTTTACGGCCTAGCAAATCAATGCTTTGCTGGTAGGCACTTCCTCTTGGTGCCCTTGGTGTCTGCCAGCTACTCAGGGAGGCATGGGAAAAGCGTCCCGAGCAGTGAGTTGAAAGCTAGATCCGTAACGTTGAGAAGTAAATTCTCTCGAAGGTGAGGCTAGCGCCCACGTTTCACAATAGGGGTAGTTGGATCTCTAGGGTGGGGGCTGCATACACAAAGTTGGGTTTGTTTTGGACATCTTCGTACGTTTGGCCTGGAATCCGGTTGATCACCTGTGTTCCATCTTTCTATTAGCTGAAGAAGAGGTGTTCACTCTCTTGATTCAACTTCTTTACCGTGAGCCGAAGATCTTAATTAAATCTTTTAAGCTAGCAACTACTTTTATACTATACTGTAGACTATTAAATACTTTTGGGAAGAAGCAGTTTACTACTGCCCGAATCTGTCGTTCAAGCCTAATATCGACGAGAGGTGGAGATATAAGAATAAGTGCTTTATATTAGTTGCCTTACTATCGGCGTTCGCTGAGAGCGTAACGCTGGTTGAAGCAAACTAAATAGTTATTATTGAGCCACAAGATAGGATTGCAAGGAAGGACCAATTTATATTTAGATCTATACAATCCTGACAGTTAGCTTGAGGTTGAGGTTTTCGAAAAGCAAGCTCCCAGCCTGTATATTCCAAGCTCGTATCTGATTTCTCTACTCCTCTATCTCATTCTCCTCCGTCTTAAGTTCCTTAATATACTCGGTGACGGAGAATCTCATCACACCTGAAATCCTGAATAAACAACCCCATAGAGTACAGTAGCCCTTTCGAAGCTAGAGCTGTCGAGGGTAATAGTGACTATCATACAAATGCATCCTATTAACGAGTTATAGACGCTAATCTTCTCTGAAACCCTTGCTCTATAAGGTCCTCAAATTCCGTGCCTAGAGAATTCACTGGAACTCGAATAGGTTGAGAAGCTCCGCTCCCCGCAAACTGCTTTAGCATGTCTCACGGGTCTCTTGCCAAGAGTTCAACCCCTTTTACGATTCTTTCAATATAGTAGCATAACTCCTCTTGAACATAACAATAGGAACTCGCCATAGTGGCCACAGCATTTTGAAACACGTGAGTCACTATGGAGGGCCTCGGATGATAGGCTCAGAGGTTAGTTTTAAAACGAATACAAAGAACCTGTCGATTGTTTCTTCTTCGACTGCTTCACTGCACGTTGCGGAGGAGATCGAGAACTGACTGGGCTCGGACGCCCCATCGACGGCAGAATCTCGATTAAAGCAGCTGAGTGGTATTTTGGAACCAAGAACTTTCGGTTCGTCATTGAGGAGCGGCATCACTTGGATGCCTTTCCCATGATTTGCGAGGAGGAACCCCCGGGCGCACGTATCGACGATGAGATTGAGAGAGCCAACAGCTCAGCCAGTGTGGCCGAGTAGTTATGCATCATACTGATGTGCTGCTGTTGGAAATACATCATTGCAAACCGCTCCTAGAGTGTTCGACAAAGCTTTCCCCCAGTTACATGCCCATAGTCCTCCTGCAGCGGGACGACGACCGCCTGGTAGAAAGCCTCTCGAAATTCCCGATTATCGAAATCGAACGCAAATGTATCGAATGTACATGTGATACATCGAAGTACGGCTCGCGCATAGTTCTCAGACTCGTAATTGTTCAGCTCTCTCGCTAGACGAGTAGCGATCGAAACTTCCGTCATGCTGTCTTCTTTACCATCCTCACTAAGATCTTCGGGCTCTATGAACGCGAGAATTGAGGCACCATGGGCTAGCTCAAGAAGCGCGACGCCGAGAGCAAAGACTGTCTCGTTTCTTACCAGCCGTCGACGTTTGGCAGCGGCAGCGACTTGCGAAGCCGACATGAATGTCTGCGAGACGTAGAACTCTGACGTGATCGCCTTGCCGCCATGATTCTTTAAAAAGAAGATATCTTTCGTCTCCCAAGCGCAGGGAAGCCAGGGGGTACCGTGCAGTTGCAATACCGAGGACGCAAGAGTCAGAGCCAACATACACTTCTGCCGGGGCGCAATCCTCTTCGCGCCATGTATGATGTCTTTCAATGAGACTGCTTCGAATATCTGTAACTTTGACGCAGGACCGGTGATTGAGTAGACATGATGCTGCCAGGCTTCGTCCTCGAGCACTCCAAGGTAGCAGTCTTGTTGATGGGTCGTTACCAGCGCTCGGCACAGGCTATTAATTTTCGTAGCGAGACCTGATGAGGGAGAGCGCGATATTAAAGGTTGTGGGGAGGATGACACAGTTACGGACGGCGTAAAGTGGGCGGTCCTCTTTCCTGACATCTGGACTTGGGGTGCGGTAACTGCAACTGCCATGCCAGCTACCCGCGAGGATTCGATCTCGACGTCTCTCCAGTCCCACGGTGGAGATGAAGCAGGTTGAGAACACTTCTCGAACGTCAACAAAAAGGTGAACCTTGTCACATCTTCTTCTGCACCACGATCTTCCCTAATATCTAAACGTAAGTTTGCTTGGTGAGGATGCGTACAAGCACATGGTGAAAACCGTGAGCTAAGGCTATAGAAAAGTCGTTGAGCCTGGTCTCTGGTGTCCTGCCAATACGCACACTGGAGCTTGTTTTTCTTCTCTGTCTTAATTGGCTCAAGCTGGATGGCTCCATTAGTCAGTTTCGACAGCTTCTCAATATCGCGATCGATGTCAGCAAGTAAAGCCCCATACTTTTCAGTGTTAAAACCACCCCTCGTCTTCAGCCAGAAGCTTTTAAAAAATTTCTTACGGGCCTTCTGGTCAATCGTCCCGTCTGACGCAATCCAGGGCGGCTGGCCGTTCTTCTCCAATTTCAGCTTCTCGCAAAAGAGCAGGATGCGCCTGTTCAGTTTGTCTTGAAGGGATGCATATCTGTTATAATTCTTTCCCAATCGGACTTTGAGTGCGGCTTGCAGGTCT
>Ga0247757_10001720_pt1 | contig 13315 bp, 15 predicted proteins | sample UWRJL126311R4_FD_180929 | JGI IMG/M metagenome (GOLD analysis project Ga0247757, IMG submission 180929) | Plant litter microbial communities from Arlington Agricultural Research Station in Wisconsin, United States - UWRJ-L126-311R-4 | ecosystem: Environmental > Terrestrial > Plant litter >...
ACTTATTTCTTCATATTCATCAAGTGTGAGTTATGGTTCGTTCTTAGTTGAGCGTCATCACCCTGCATCTCAAGTACAGCTAAGCCTCTTTCTATAGCAGGGTCAACCTTCTCGACTAAGATTGCAGTCAGCAGTATTTCGAACCGCCCAATCGATCAGGAATCATCCCTGTCGCATGCGGACAGGAGATCGCCCCACATTAGCCTTGCAATGCGAACACTCATGCAAAAAACTAAAACGCATAGACAACGCGCACCACTTTATGCGTTCATTACCAAGCATTGGCGTTTACACTACATATTTACCTACACTGCATGAATCAATGATAGCGGAAGGCATACGGAGATGGCGCGGACTTTTCAAACACATTCGGTGATTAGCACTACGTCAGCGGTTCACAATACGGCGTCTCAGATTTCTCATCCAGCTAATCCAGGACAGGAAGGAGATTGGGTGCTGCATGTATAGGCGAGGAGTCGGAGCTGCATGGTGGAGCCTACGACACCTGGAAATCGAGGGTCGTAGTAATTAGAAAAGCGCCGCTAGTTCTCCACGGAAGCCGCATAGTCAGGTCTGTTAGTGCATACTGGGGTGCCACTAGAGCTATTACAGACTCATAGGTGTGACATAGTCTTCGTTATTGCTTGTTATGGTTTTCCGTGAATGATGGTTCGTCTAAGCACAACTCTAGCATATAGAAGTCGGCTCGTAAGTTATCTACGAGAACCAGGTCAATATTCAACGGTAGTCATTGTCCTAGATTACTTAGGATGACTGCTTGTAGATGGAGCGTCTGGAGGATTAATATCCATCCAGGCGATCTATTTAGATATCAAGGTTGTTTTTTTGGAAAAATTTTTACAGATTTCCATTCGAATATGAAAATTACCTTTCCCGCTGACAGCCCTTTATAATAGTATTCTGCATTTGGCTGGCGGAATTTGAGTCCGTTTCTTATTGTCCTTATAAGAGGGTAGCTACTTATAAGGCTCTAGATTCTACATCATGTAAATATTCAACTTGCTCAGCATGCCACTTGACGTTCATTTTTAAGAGCATCTTATCCATTTTACCCAGCTCAATCGGTCCTCCTGTGATTGGATAGTCAGCCATTCGGAACGCGCTCCGACATGAAGGTGCTAGATCCGAGCGGGGGGTAAAGATCCAAATACTATCGAAAACATGCCAATAAATCATTAAAGCAGATGTGAGAACAGCTGTTAAGAAAAATTGACTTGTTGGAGCACATCGACCCAGTCAACTTGCAGATCGCCACCTCCACGCAAAGCCCTTATCGCCATCACTTCAGCCCATGCTCTGCTCTATCTAGAAAGCAAAGAAAATAAGCATACCTTTCAAATTCCATGTAAAGCCATTTGGATGGCTTTAAAACCCCCCCGCGCAAGTCTCTCCATAACCGAAGCATTACACCCCTTTCAGCTCTTCGCTCTGCCAACTTCACTGCCGACCATGTTTCCGAAACGGAAATCACCCTTCCAATTACCTCAGTACGATGGATTTGTGGCTCCCTCCAGAAGCCGGCACACACTACGAAGACCGCGGCCGTGAATTCTGCTCTGCGTTGGACAGATTGCTCAACCCCCTCGGATGTCGACTGCAAAGAGTACGGCCTTCTTCCTCGCCTCTACCTACAGGACATGCCTCCCTCTTTGGCTTGTCCCAAACTCTAGAGGCCTCCAGCGCTTTGCCTCGCGGATGTACTCCGAAAAACAGAGGGATCCTAAGCGCGGCGTGCCGTGGCGGGGTCATTATTTCCGGCATTTTACATCCAGCGACAGGGAAGCCTGCTGTCATAGAGAAACGCGCAACGAGATTCATGACGAAAAGGGAAGTAGAAGAGGGCTGATTATACACGATCGAATCGAGGGGTAGTCCGACTATCGGGGTGGGCGCGGAGGGGTGTGGAGCCACATATATGAGCTCACACAAGCCGTGGGATGTATTTGCTGTGATTGACAAGAGGGTCGTCACTGAGGCTAATCCAGCGAGCGCGAGGAAGAAAGCAGAAGATGTAGATTAAGCCCATGGAAGCCTATAGCAAAAGAAGGAGATAGCTTAGTGAAGGGAGGAAAAAATGGCAAAAAAGAACATAAGAAAAAAGGTGACGAGAGCAAAAATCGAACCGCCCCCTCGTAACCCCCAACTCCTTGGAGCTGCTTTCAAGAGAGGCCCTAGCCCGAGGTGCGTTTATACGAATTTGTGGATAATTGGTTCGATGGGTATTTGTCCATCAGAATATTATTTTTATGGGCTAATGTGACCCCGAAGAGAGGGCTCTTGTTTTTTTTTTTTTTTTTTTTTTTTTTTTTTTTTTTTTAAAAAATTTTTTTTTGGTGTTTGTTTTGGTCAAACAATATTTTCCGCACGGAGCCAAATCTAAAGTCACTCTGGAGAACCATGACCTGTACCTGGCTGGAATCCTTTTCATGTGCAATCGCACTCCACTATCGTACGCCTGACCTTTAGCAAGACAATGAAGTTCTATCGAGCTTTTTGGATGCTTTTGTCGTGTGTACGTTTCCATCAACGCACTTCCGTGAAGGCATCATTCTCAGATGGGCAAAAGCGAGCTGAGGCCTAGACGACCAGCCTTGACACTGGAAGATAATGTTCACAAGTGCTCCAAGCTACTTTCGAGGGCCTAGAGATAAGCATAGAAGGACCTTTGAAGCCATCTATTATGCACTTCCGCCCAGCCCGAACCGTAGGTGAAGTCCTTCAGCCACTTCCTATCACCAGTGCAACCGCTTCTCTTCAACACACCCAATGGACTCATTCACTCTAGCCCAGAAAGACCGCCTGCTTTCCCTCAATTCGATACCCCGTTTGTCCCGCCTCCACCCATACCTTCTCCTCTACTACTCCTTCAATCCCACATAAACACCAACCCCCCAACCCACCCTCCGCCCGCCCCCTCGAGATGGTCTTCAAACCCATGCGCCTCGCAAACAGCGCCCGCCCCATCGACCAACCGCCTCCCTATGGCTTCTTCCAAGGCGCTTTCCACGACCCGTCTCTCGGCGAGATGGCTCCTCCACCACCGCCGCCCCCCTCGTCAGTCCATCGTCCCTCTCCCCCACTGTCCACCTCTCGATACTTACTCCCAGCAGTCCCTTCATCGAGATAACCGTTGGCCCGTCCCCCTCAACACCAGCAGAAACAACAACGACAACGACGCCAACAACAACAAGCCACACCTTCCTCCTCCGCAAAGCCCTCCTAACCACACACTCCCCCCTCATCCGCACACTATGCGCCTCCTCCTCCAACCCCTCCCTAGCCCTCCCCTCAACCAGCCCCTCCGCCTTCCAGAACTTCGTCGACTACACCCACAGCAGCATCTACACGCCCAACAAGCACGCCCGCGACTACCACTGCGTGCAGACGCACCTCGACGCCTGGCTGCTGGGCGCGGAGCTGCACGCGCCCGCGTACCAGACGGCCGCGCTCAACGCGCTGTACCAGCAAGTCGAGCCGGTCGCGCGCTCTGGCGGCTTTGGCGGAGGAGGAGGAGGAGGAGGAGGAGGCATGCAGCGCAGCCCGATCCGCGCCGCGGACGTCGACGCCGTGTGTCGGCTGGCGCCGCCGGACAGCCTGCTGCGCGCCGTGGTGTTCGACGCGGTCGCGAGCCACTGGACTGAAGCGGACGTGCTGGCCCTCGGGGCGGAGTGGCATGCAACGAAGGCTGCGGAGGAGGGCTGGGCGGAGACGGCGACGGCGACGGCGACGCCCTCGTGGCTGGGTGTGTATGGCCGGTACCAGGATTTTCGGGCGAGGATGGTGAACAGTCTCAAGGTGGTGGGGGGGCTTCGCGGGGAGCTGTTGCGGCCTGCTGAGGACTACCGCGCGGGGAAGAAGAGGATGAAGGAGGATGAGCTGTGGGGTGAGGAGAGCGATGGAGGGGGGGAAAGGGGGAGGCGGACGAGGAGGAGGGCTGGGTCTGGGTTGGTGATGCGTGCGAGGAGGTCGAGTAATGCTGGGTTCAGGAGGAGGAGTCACAGCGCGGGGAGCGAGGACTCGGGGAGTGGTGCGTCGGCTGAGCAGGAGACTGGAGAGGAGGAGTGGATGATGGCTGGTTGATGGGATGCCTGGTTTCAGGGAAGACGTGGCAGAAGACATGGAGGAGTAATGGCATGATGATGGAGCGGGCTATGACACCTGGAAGACGGAATAGAATGTGCCTGGAAAGAACTGCGCTTTCGTAAGAACATGGTCTCTGAGGGGTAACGTCGCGTCGTGCATTGGAAACGACGTGCTCTTGACCTCAATACATTACAGATAGTATGTAGTGGTGCCCCTAATCAAAGCAGACCGGCATACTCGGTGTGATCCCATATACCTCCACTTGTGATTCCTTTGTGATGAATGTTCCATGATAGGCTTCTCGTGCCATACCGGTTTATGCTGCCATCTCATCTGAGCTACGACTCCATGGTCGAATGGACGATTTTGAAAGGAGCAATTGATGACGCTCGTTTAGCATCGTGTCTCCCACTGTCTCACTGTCTCTCGCAGGGGCGAGATAAGAATAGGCACTCAACGCAAGATGGAGACACCCTACAGCACCATATCCTCACAGACGTACGAACAGGCCATCGCAAAACACCCTCAAGACGATACTTAGCGGCGTATAATTTTCTTAGTTGGTCGAATGACTATCATAATCTACAACACAGTCATGTTAGCCTCAGCAATATCAACTCAGCAACCAAGATAGGGTAGCGTCCGCTGGAAGAAGGCGGTGTCAGTCAAACCAACATGATGACTCTCGTGTTGGTTTGGAGCTGGCTCAGTCGAGGCCTTCATTGATTCTAAAGTAACAGGCAAGGAAAAAGTGTTGAAACAACTGCGGCTGTTAATGACTTGCAGCAGCGAGCACGCGCGAGCGTGGCGGTGACGGTCTCGGCCTTTCTTTCTTTTTTTATTTTATTTTAATTCCAACAATGACAAGAATGATCCCTCCTATCTGCTATAACAGTCCGTTCCCAAGAGCACGGTGCATGTGGTGCATGTCGACGGACAACAAAAAAACGCTTTGCCTCACAAGAATGGCACATGCACGTCGAAATGGACAATTCCAGGCGTCCCATCCCAACGCACCTGCAATTCTGATTGTCCATCTTGAGACCATTTCCCCAGAATAGTGCCCTTCCCAACGCCGACCGCGCGGTAACTCAACAAGAAAAGAACGGCATGTCGGCGCATGGTGTAAGCATGTGCACTATCTCCAAAATAGCAACGGTAACTGCTGTTTCCGAGGCAGTCCGTCCCCAACTGACGAGGAAACAACACTCATCCACTATTTTGAGGTTTCCTCCATCATGTTTCAACCAAATGACCTGCCGCCGCACCAACGGCGCACACCCATCCAGACCGACCCCAAGGCCGTGCCACCATCGCACGGTCGCCAGGGAGGCCGGCAGATGGAGGCCATTCCTCTTAGCAGGGTCACCCCATCCTTCCATCCCAGATGCCATACATACTCCACACCGTTTTACGAAATGGCTGTCCTCAGTTCCAAACAAAGACTTCGTATGGCACCTGCCTGCGGCGTAGGTCTGCATCTGTCGCGCGTAATGGCATCGCAATAAGCATCCGAGCCATTCGCATGGATTCAACTCCTCAGAGATAAGTCGATCCTTGGGAGCCCAGGTACCATGGTAATCGGCGAGGCACGCCGTTAGGCGAAGCGTTGGTGGAGGCGGCGTGGGTATCCAGCGTTCAAGTTCCTTCGTACTAGTCACTTGCTCGAGTGCGGTTAATACTCATCATCATCATCATCTCTTCTTCGGGCGGAATACCGTCAGCTGGACTGTTCCTACAGCCCACAAGCGCACGCATCCGGCTGCGCCGCAGACCTCCTCCGTTTCACGGGTCGCCGTCGTGGAGCGCCTGGTGGCTACGCAGAAGCCCTAACCCAACACGGCATGCACGCAATGGTTGCTCGTGGCTATGTTCTGCACATACCCGACGGCATTGAATGAAACGGATACCGGCCGTACGCTGATGCTGTACGGACCCCATGATGCTCAAGCGCCTCAAACTGATCCATTTCGAAAGCGCTTAGGTGGATGGCCGGGAAGGGGGCTCGGACAGAAGGCACTACACGGTCGGAGGATGGATCGTATAGACCGTAATGCTGACACGGAATCCTCGCTGACCGAATCACGAACCAGACAGCGCAAAGGAGGATACACGACAATCTTACCTGCACTGCAATAGTAAGAATGGTGACTCCACAGATTCCGAATCAAGAATATTAGGTTCGATTAGGCAGCGCGTCCAACGAATAATCTAGGGTACTACATGGAGGTAGAGGTGTATGCTTCTGACTGGGTTTGGGGGCTATCGGATAGTCGCTTGTGGCGGAATGTAAGGTCAGAGCAAAACAGGGAAGTAGGAAAGCGAAGCGAGCCTACTCGCGGCGTCCGAAAAGAATGTCTTTGGAAGGCTCAGAACCGGAATGTGAATATGGGCGGCTATCGCGACTCTGGTCGAGCGCATTCAAGGTGCATGGGCTCACAGGAAGACCGAAAGAGTCTGGCGACGAGAACCGCAGGACCGGCAGATGGCCAACCTTCGGTGATAATCGATTCATGATGCAGACGCAGTGCAACACGGGCTCAAACCTTCACGTCACGATTTGGAGTCCAGCCTTTTCGAACCCAGAACAACAGCCTCGTACGGAAGCCCAGCCGGACGGATACTTCGTCGTTGACGCCGGCTTCTTGACTATGCTTTGAGGGTTGGTACGGGAGCGTTGCGGGCCGTCGGAAAGGCTCCATTGGTTCAAAGACGACGCATCGCCATTTGGCTACTATTTTAGCATATCACATGGCTCCACGACTTTGGTAACCTTTCGTATGGCGATTCACGCTCTGCAAATCTAATCTTGATGTCAGGGAGAAAAACGTTCTGTGCTGAGCCGGAAGTGCAGAGACGGGTGAACCACGGTGCAGCGCCGAGACTCCCATGGCTGGTTGAGCAATGCCACACGGTTCCATTGCTCCCGCCAGGCCACCGCTGCCTACTCATCAGATGAGATTGGACATGGCAAAAGCAGCGCCAGCATGGCAGCGAGCAACATTCGGTGAGCGCCTGGCTGATTAGAGAGTATGGCCTAGCAGGATCGCACTGCCGTTTGACCATCACAACATGCCTTGAACGGATGCGTCGAATACGGCCGTGGCTTGGGGCGAACTAGATTGCTGGATCTTCAAGCGTGGGGATGACGAGCAGTTTCCAGCGAGTGGAGTGCATGTATACAGGCGCGGAGCGAATAGACGCATTTACCTGCAGATCGATGAGCAGCAGGCAAATCACAGGGCGGCCAGGTTTGCTTCTTTCCACAGATTAAAGATCTGACCTCAGTCATAAGCGCAGATGGGAAAATGCAGGGTTCTTGCATCATCGATGCTGCCAGCAACCGCTCAGCTGCCCCAGCGTCAGCATGGGCGGTGGTCGATACGCGCAACACAGTACGCCAGGCCGAAAAATCATCCGCAAACACGGCACTGATTGCTAGGCAACTTTGGGGTCTATCATTTTCTTGGATGCCTCAGGACCTGCCCCGAGCCGCTGGGATCGCCACGGAATTAATTTTGGCTCAGCTGTGCTTGCATCTCGAATCCATGTGTGGAGTTGCATCCAAAGCATGATGAGCGAGAATAGAATGCTCCCCGGAACATGGAGGTTCCATCATTACGACGAAACATGGATGCCTTGGAGATGGATGGGGTGGTCGGAGGGTGGATGGTGGCGCGAGGGCCTGCTTGGTCGGTTTGGCGAATCGTCGGGCCAACGGTGGAGTGGAGTGGAGTGGCTGTGGAGCGGTTGGCCAAGGGAAAACAAGGGGCTCGGCAGATGAGCCAGCCACGCACTGCCGGGGCGGCTGTGACTCTTGCGTTGCGCTGCGCTGCGCTGCTCTGCTCTGCGCTGCAAGGGAAGGGAAAAGCCACAGACGGTGGCAGGCTAGGACCATCTCGATCGGCTCAACAAGGCAGGCTCAAGGAGGCTAGCGACGCTGGTGATGGCATAGGCCCATCACTTGCCCAACAAGGGAGTCGAGGAACGCGGTCTGGAAGTTCTACGGAGGCGCTGCGGAAGATCGTCGCCGCGACGGCGTCGTCGAGCCTGCCACGTTGCGAAAGCACTTGGTCATCGGACGGAAGTCGACGTGCCAATGGCAACTCGGCGTGCAGGTCAGGGCTACCGTGTTCTGTAGACCTGACTCCGTCGTTGGTCGGGCGACCCAATGCAATCATGGCGGGGCAGGCGGAGGCGCACCCCAGAGGGGGCTTGAGTCGTGGGCCGTATCGATAAACATGTCCCCCGATCCACATGCTGGTGTTGGTGTGCGAGGACCAAGCCTGAGGGCTTGCGGCAAATGTCACGCTAAGCCCAAACCCACTGGCCCGCCAGCTCCACTCGTCGAACAGCGGTGAGTGACATAGCCATTCCGCTGAGACAGTTGACGAGGTACCTGCTGTCCCAGTGGTGTGCGGAGCCTGTCCGTTTGAAGAGTCCGTCCTGCAACGCAACGGACATGGACGACGACAGCTAACCTTTTTTTTTTTTGACTGTGCCGCGCGATAGCCGTCCCACGCACCTATCGAACTCTTCGTCAAACTCTTGGATCGCCCAAGGGAAATTCAGGGGCAAGAGGAAGAATCGATGGAATCCGTCAGAAGCCGCCGTGACTCCCAAGAAGGGCATGTGGGTGCGCGACGAGGTGTATTGGCAGCTGCAGTTCTGAGCAACGGCTGCATCCCACGGCCACGCCCCTGGGAAGTCGGCCAGCTGCTTCTAACGGGGCCATGAGTCTTGCAAGACTGGTATTGGCGGTACCATGGACGTGACAGAAAGTGCCAATGGCAGCAGCAGCAGCAATCTCGCTCGGACGTGATCAGCGGTGCCTTTGCCCACAGACTCCCGTTCTCGATGGAGTGTGGGCGGCGCTTGGCCGGCACCGACTGGGCTGCACGGATGACGGCGGCAGGGAAGCGATGGAGGGAAAAAAACCTTTTTTTTCTCCACGGCCGCTCGTTTCCCACCAGGAGGTGCAGTCCCTGGCCCGAACCCCGGTCCAGACGGTCGTCGACGAGCCAACGGGCGAGGATACGAAGGGAAATGAGGGTGTGGCACCGGCAAAAGTCCCTGGCACCATCTCGGAGGGGCGAGGGTTTCGATCGAGAGCAGCGCCCTCAACGATCGCTTAGCAGCGGTTCGCCGCTTCAGAGAGCAGCGTTCTCGCCATCCACCAACCGACTGGCAGGCAGACGGATAGGTCGAGGGTGGACGGGAACGGAAATTGCGCAAGCGCCACGTTTGCAGCGGATAGAGGGTCGCCAACGCAACGGGCTAGCGAGGAATGCGGATGGCGTCACTTGACCTCGGTGAAACACAAAGGTTGAATGGGCTCGCGGTGCAGGCATGAGTCAGAAATAGCGATGGGCAGCAGGGCGGGCGGCGATTGGCGGGCGGCGGGGGGGACGGTGGTGGAAAAATCAGAAAATTCGACGGCGGTTAGTCAGCGGGTGCGCGCGCGCATCGTTGCCGCTCCTGCTCTCCTGCCCTCCTGCTGGTGGGCGACACAGGCGACGCAGCTGCGGGTGCGCAAGATTGGCAATATATTGGCGGGGCCAATCAGGGCCGGCGTGGGCCGGGGCGGTGACCAGGGCCCGACCGGTACGGCTGCTGGTGGGCGTGTGGCCGTGGTTTGGGCACCAGGACACCAGCTTCGTCTGCGTCATGGCCCGCCAACGCTCCTCCTGCTGCTGCTGCTGGCTGCCGGCTTCTGGCGCGGTCGAGGTTCGAGACAGCTCGCCGCGGGCATTTTGCTGCATTCTGGCGCATTTTGCACGCGGGCGAGCTGGCCGAAACGCGCGCAGTCCGACACAGGCCGGGACGAGCATGCCATGCCATGGCATGGAATGGCAGCCGGGCAGGGCTTCCAAAGGCAGGGCGTGGGCGATGGCAGCATGACAGTCAGTCAGAACAGTGCCGCAGGCGTTGCAAGATCGACGCTGGTTTCGTCCACGTCCAAGCCGGGGCGCGCTCCATCGAACGCGGGCCGTGCGCGAGTGGAAGAGAGAGAGAGAGAGAGCGTGTGTGCAGCACTCGACCGGCACTGGCGTGCTGGGCACCTGGGCTGCACAAGACGTCGTAAGCTCGCAGGCTTTGCGGGCCTTTTTGGCAGCGCTAGCCGGCAACGGCGCACCGCCTGTGCTTTCAGCCTTCTTGCTGGGGCGACTGGTAGCCATGCTATTATGCTCTGCAGCCTGGAGCATCTCCCTGCCTCCCTGCCCAGCGAGTGGCGGGTGGTGGACGAGGGACGGTGGACACTGGACGGTGGACGCTGGACGCGTGAGCACGGCGAGGCTGGGGGAGGGCAGCGGGCAGCGCCGGCGATTCGCCTGCCGGACCCCGCCAGAGCTGAGCGGCCGTCGTTTTGGCTCGGCTTGGGCAAGACGCAGCAGAAGGCCCGGCAGCGAGCAGTAACCACGCAGCAGCAAGACGCAGCAGCGCAGCAGCAAATGTGGCGAGACTGGCTCTGCTGCTGCACGCGGCGGTTTGCTGACCACGGCGCCCTGGTTGGCTGCAGCGAAACGCAGCGGAGCGTGAGCGGCCATAGCATGATTCAGGGCCCGGACGGCGGCTTTTTTCGCTCGACGGCGCTAGCCCGGCGGCCCACAGCCAGCAGAGCAGCAGAGCAGCAAAGCAGGCGACCAGCAGGAAGCACGGATCGTTTCTTCCTTCGTTCGCGGCTGCTGGCTGGCTGGTCGGCTGGCTGCTCGCTCTCCTCCCCCTCCCTCCCGGCCAGGCTCCCTGGCGCCCTGGCTCCTGGCGCACGCCCTGGCTGGCCGCCCCGTCGCAGAAGCCAGCCAGCAGCGATGCCTCGCCGGGCCCGTGTGCGCCGCTGCACACGCGCCCCCTGTCGCCGTCCCCCTGTCCGACGGGGCGCCCCCAGCACGGACGGTTGCAGAGCGTGGAGCCAGGCGGTTTTAGCAGCGCCCACCAGCGTGGCCTCCGTGGCCTGTATCGTCTGTGGGCTCGGTGTGGCCTGTGGCCTGTGTCGCTGATGGGCCGCCTGCGGCCTGCCTGCGCTGCCCATCTCGTCATAGCGCCGCGACTGGGTCCATCCTTCCCTATATTTACAGAAACCGGGGCGGCATGCAGCCAATACAACGCCGCGGCCCAAAGACACGACCAGCCTGCACCCACCCTGGCCTGCCACTGCTCATTCTGCATACATCATATCCCGCCTCACCCTTCACTTCATATACCTACTCCACCGCCGGCCACCAGAGCCCGCTCCTCACCATTCACCACTCCAGGCCTCGCTCTCTATCCACCGCTGCCGTCCATCCATCCAACCAGCCACCTAGCCACCTAGCCACCCATCCACCCATCTGTCCTTTGTCCGTTGGCACGAAGAACAGCCTTGCTGCCGCTTCCGGATTGGCCTTGATGTCCGCAGGATCTCTGTTGTTTTAATACGTTGCTGTCTCTTTGCCAGGCCCTGTCACGGGACCCCTTCTTGACACTCCCTCCAGCCAGCTCTTTCCCGTCCTTGAGGCCTTCAGTGGACCTTCCAAGGACTCTCCCTCTGACCACCCCTCCACCCCAGCATGTTGCCGACCCCTCCAGCCTCCCCAACCATCAATGGATTCTGTGCCCCCGAGGACCGTATAAACCAGGTTCTTGCCGGGAGACTTCAGCTTACTGGCATCCTCGGTGTGGGAGCCTACGGCGTCGTCTACACGGCCGTGGACATCCAGACGAACACGCCCTATGCCGTCAAGGCACTCAACAAGATTGGCTTGGAGCCCAGGCAACGCAAGTTCCAGCAACGGGAAATCCAGCTCCACCACCAGGCCAGTGCCCATCCCAATGTGGTTTCTTTGGTAAAGATCATGGACGCCCCCGACTGCACCTACGTTGTCATTGAGTACTGCCCCGAGGGTGACTTGTTCTCCAACATCACCGAGCAGGGCAAGTACGTTGGTAATGATGCTCTTGCCAAGAGGGCCTTCCTCCAGATCTTAGACGCCGTGGAGTACTGCCATTCCATTGGAATCTACCACAGGGACCTGAAACCGGAGAACATTTTGGTGACTGACCAAGGAATGACCTGCAAGCTCGCCGACTTTGGTCTTGCCACCAACGACCACATCACCTCCGACTTTGGGTGTGGCTCCACCTTCTACATGTCACCCGGTACGTTTCACGTTGCCGCATCCCAATCCATGTCACGTGCTAACTGCCTGCTTCAGAATGCCAGACTTCGGCACCCAAGGCCTACTCGTGCTATGCTTCGGCACCCAACGATGTATGGAGTCTTGGTGTCATCCTGGTGAACCTGACCTGTGGCCGCAACCCATGGAAGCGGGCTTCCTTCGACGACAGCACCTTCCGTGCGTACATGAAGGATCCCAAGTTCCTCAGGACCATCCTGCCCATTTCCCCGGAGCTGGATTCCATCATGAGGCGCATCTTCGAGTTCAACCCAGTCAAGAGGATTACCATCCCAGAGCTCCGTGACTTGATCATGCGCTGCCCCAGGTTCACGGCTACCAAGTCGGCGGCTCCCACGCCACTGCCTTCTCCGCCGTTTACCCCCGTAGACTACGTCCAGGAGGTTGCCTACAACGGATGCTACCCTGTGGTTCCTTCTGTGGCTCCTCTTCCTGGCCCTGTCTACTCTCCGTCCTGGGAGCTACCTTCACCCCAACACTCCATCTCTTCTGGCAGCTCGGCCTCGGACAACGAGTCCGTGTTCTCTGCTTGCTCTTCTGCTTCCTCAGCTTCCTCTACATCCTCGTTCACCCATGCCCCGGCTCAGAAGCTTCCTGCTTCTCGTGTCCCCCCTCCTTCTGCATACGTTTCTCCACCTACCAACGCGTGGTTCCATCCCTTCATCCAGGCGGCCAACCTAGTCAAGCATGTTTCGTTCCAGCCACCGATGATGGCGCCGGTTCATGTTTACTAGGTTGTCTTGTCCACCCTATGTGGATCATAGCTACGCTTCTCGATGTGTTGATATTTCCTTTCACCACTCCCGAAAAAAAAATTACGATGAGATGATATATTCAAGCGGGAGTTATTACACGTTGGCGCGGACCAGGATCTTACCGGCGTTTTCCAAAATAGAGCTTCAGCATTAAAACCTACCCCAGCACCGGATCCATTGTAGTCCCTTTCCGGACCCTGCGCTACGAACTTAGAATATTCTGGCCATAATGGTGTCGTATTACGTTTAACTATGGAGGCCGAAGCCTTGATGGTGGAGTAG
>Ga0247757_10001721_pt1 | contig 13307 bp, 12 predicted proteins | sample UWRJL126311R4_FD_180929 | JGI IMG/M metagenome (GOLD analysis project Ga0247757, IMG submission 180929) | Plant litter microbial communities from Arlington Agricultural Research Station in Wisconsin, United States - UWRJ-L126-311R-4 | ecosystem: Environmental > Terrestrial > Plant litter >...
CTTATAAAAATTATCAAAAAAAAAAAAAAAGAAAAAAAAAGAATCTCGAAGAAGTAGAGGGTTCATATGACATCTAGAAAAGGTAGAAACCCGCCACGCTCAAACGAAAGATGCCTGATCTTTATTGTCGGAATGTGATCATTCCGTTTGATACCCGATCTTAGATATTGCTGTCATGTGAATTGAAATTTGAGTATTAAATTAGATGGAAAGGCACTGGTGCTTATGTTAATCGACAAAATCTTTCCACAGACTGATTTTCTTTCGTTATTTCCCGTTGTTCAAAGGCTTTAATAGCTTCCAGTCAGCCCACATACGAACGTGATTCGCAATTCGGTGGGAGTTGGTGCATGATGACAGTTTTAAGATAGTAACTTCCATTCTCTCAGTCGAATATGGCTATAGAGGAATTCATTTGAAGGCGGAGGGTATCCCAGTGATATAGAGGGCTAGAGTGACACGATCCAGAGTTACTGGTAACTAAATTATGTATGAAGCATGGAGACTCTGTTCATAAAAAATTAAATACTATTTTAAAAGAGTACAAAAGGACTGCCATTGAGTGATGGTGCCATACTATGAGGTGTTTTGGCAGCGGACGCGGGCATGGGTGGGGCGGCGGATGAGTCATCACCGTGGCTGAAACTAAGCTGGTTCCTAGAATTCCGATGCGTCCTCACTACAATTACGCACGCCACGGTTCGAATGGCAGCCCCACGTCTGCCATTCCTATGGCCCATGCTATTCAAACCTTCGCGAACCATAAGAACACGAGCAAGAATAGTACCACGTCGCTCTACAACCAAAGCTTGCAGAATCTTCTCCACCAGCTTGCATCCCTACGAAGAGTCCATCTCCCAACGCTATGGCACCGCGCACGAACCGGCGCCGCACCTCCGCGAACAGGATGTGAAGAAGCAGGGCTCCGAGTTGAAGAAAGACCCTTCAAACACAATGACGGAGGACGAAGAAGATGACGAACCACCGCCTTCAACCATCCCCCCTACGCAACCCAGAATGCCAGAGCCCGAGAGCGTCGACCCCACACCGCGCACACCACTACCCGATCCCCCCAAGACACCCGAAGCTAAGCCATTGGAGACGGTGCTGCACATGCCTTCGCCACAGGAAGAGGAGCAACGCAGGCCACCCCATCTCAAGACGCCCCCCTATGTGCACCACTTCGATACGTACAGTCTCGTAAAGGACCTTACAACCTCGGGCTTTACGCAGGATCAATCTGTCACCGTCATGAAGGCAGTACGCGGAATTTTGACGGACAACATGAACTTAGCGCGGGAGGGACTGGTCAGCAAGTCCAATGTGGAGAATGAGGCATATCTTTTCCGCGCGGCGTGTAGTGAGCTGCGAACTGAGATGGGAAATTCCCGTAAAGCAGAGATTGAGCGCATGCGCTCGGAGCGGAATCAGTTGCAGCACGAGTTAGACATTCTGGGACAGAAGATGGGTCAGGAGACGAGTCATTTGAAGGATGAACTTAAGGGCCTGTTTGACGATCGAAAGATGGCGGTGCGGCAAGAGCAGAGGCACATGGAAACAAAGGTATGCAGGACCTTGGCCGTGATGAGATTCACTACTCACGCTACGTAGATTCAAGAACTCGGCTACAAGATCACAATCGCGCTCAATTCGGATGCGCGCAGCGAAGTCGAGGGGCTGCGCTGGATCCTGACGCGGAGAGCAGCGCTCACGGTTGGCATATCCGCATTCATGCTGTTCGCTTCGCTACGGTACTCGAGCTACGTAGCTCATCGAGAGAAAGAGCAGAAGAAGAAGGATGAGCAGAACAACTCTCCCGACGGCGGAGATCATACGCCATCCATGGGCAAACCGCTTCTCGGTAAAGACAACCCTCTTGGTGGCGAGCTACTCACTACCGAGGGTGGCGTTCCACTCGCCTAACACGCAATAGATTTGTGTATTACTCCAACTTACTCCAACCTCCTACAGCTTGTGCTTCTTCTCCCCACTCGCAATCTTCATAAACTCCTTTTGTGGGATACCCTGCACGAAACGTTCCAGCCCCGCAAGTACTTCCACGGCACCCTGTTTATCCAGTGTCTCCATCTCTGGTCTCCGGATCAGCGCCTTGATCTGGATTAAGCTGTCCGAGTTGAGATGACTACCCAACCTGTTGTCCACCTCCTTGAGCACCTCCTCTAGGAACTTGGGACTATCCTTACTCCCCACATCGATGACTCCGTTGACGAAGCCCGTTTGCACCAGGTCCTCGATGGCGATCCTCTTGCTCATGATGAGAGCCTCGTTCGCCTTGCTAATGCCGAGGCGGCGGACGAAGCCCACGGACGCGTTCCCCTCGGTAACGAGGCCCAGGGAACTGAAGGGTGTGAGCAGGAAGGCATGTGGGGCAGCGTAAATGAAGTCGGAGAAGGCAATGAGGGCGGCGGACAGGCCGACGACGGGGCCATTGAGAGCGGTAACGAGGATTTTAGGGTGGGTGTAGAAGGCGTGGGTGATGTGTAGATTGTTGGCGACGAAGCTCTTGAGCCATTGACTGCGCGTGTCGCCGTTGTCGGTGTCTGATGTAGACGTGGAGCCGATGGAGACGTCGGCGCCGCTATATTTACTGTAAGCCGATACGTCACTGGATATGTAGAGGGAGGCATGACTTGCGCTGAGAAGAAGCGCCCCTTGCCCGTCAGCACGGTGATGTATATGTCGTCACGCTTGGCGACCTGGTGTAGGGCGACGGCAAGCTGGTAGTATCCGTCCTGGTTGAGGGCATTGAGCTTCTTGGGTTGGTTGAGCGTGATGACGGCCACGCCATTGCTCTTGTATTCAATGAGGACAGGAGCTTCGGCCATGATCCTAGCAGTTGCGTTCGTTTGACAGCGAGGATCAGGGAGGAGAGTGAATGCGCGAGGTGAGAGTCCGGGGAAAAGAGAGTCGTTGCAAGCTTGTCTTCGCTCGTTCCTCCCGAACATTACCGAGGCAACAGAACCGCAGCCAGTCAGATTAGATCAGATCTCGATAATTCTTATCGATAAGATCATCTGCGAGATCATCTGCAGGGCATGTTCCGAATCGTTACCGAACCATCTCCTGATAAATCCCCACTGCCGACCTCGTCGAACCATAATCGAATACGACCGCTCCAGCGCCAGAGCCAAAGCTAGTCCCCGCGACGCACAGCAAGAAACTAACCAGATCTCACGCACAATGGCAGGTCCCAATCTCGAGGTCTTCAAGGTACCCCTTCCCCAATTCCTCTGCCCAGTGTCAGTCTGCTGACTCTCGCGTCTTCGCATGCCATCAGTTCGGCATGTACATTCTCTTCCCCATCGGCATCATGTACTACTTTGGCACGAACCTCGACGGCAAATTCTCGGTACCGGATTTCTGGCCCAAGCCTGAGCAGACGCACCGCATTCCGTACGAGCGCGACGAGATCAAGAAGGAGCTTGAGAGGCTCAAGGCGCGAAACCTGGAGCTGAAGAAGATGCGGGAGATGGGCGGTCAGGAGGAGAAGAAGGACTAGCGCAGATGGAGGGAGAGGGAGTCGACACAAGACAGAAAGTGTACGATAACGCGAGGAAGTGAGCGTAATGCATTGGACGGGTCTATTGGGTATCGGGTGGCGGATGCTATGGTACACTACAGTACAGTTAAGGTCCATTCTATCCCATGTACAACAGAAAAGTACGACGCTTTGTATAATACACTGGCGCGAGAAGGGTGGAACAAGAAGAAAGTTATACGACGGTTTTATTCTGCAGGTCGGCCCACAGTTCCTCGTCGATGGCGCCCTTGGCCCAGTTCAGATACACGCCCTGCACGCCCGGAAGCTGCTGGACCCTTTCCAGGAAGTCGCCAAGTCCTGCCGCTGCAGAGTCGTCTATGGCTACCTTAGTGTCTTCGTTCGGGTCGTAGATGATATTCGTATCCTCGATCTCCACGCTCAGGGCCTGAGCGACTGTCTCGGCGGTCGTCTTGGTGTCAGCCGGCTCCGTGAATAGTACCACGCGGCCCTCATCGTCCTCGACCACGTCCAACGCCCCAGCTTCGAGCGCGGCATCCAGGGCTTGATCTGCGCACACGCCCTCCTTCTTTTGTAGCGTGATACGTCCCTTCTTCTCAAACATGTATCCAATAGGTGACACACTACCGCCGGCGTTCTTCACCAAGATGCGCAGGTCGGCCAGAGTGCGGATCTTGTTGTCCGTTTGGCACTCGATGACGGCCGCCACCGACGGCGGCAGCATGGCCTCGAGCACAACCGACTCAAGGGCGGCACCTGTAACGGATAGGCCCTGCCCACGAGCAATGGCCGCCTCAATGGCGGCTTTAGGGACGGCGTTCTTCTTTGCGTTGGCAATGGTCAGGGCAAGCCGTGGATTCATGTTTGGATCGGGACCGCCGCCGAGGCGCACCGCCAGCGAAATGTCCTTGGTTAGCAGTGAGCGCTGCCGGGATTTGGCGACATCATTTTTTCCCTTGTCATGCTTGATAGAGGCCCATTTCCTAAGAAACAGTAAAATAGCTGGTAAAGAGAAAGGCAGGTGGGGTGAACGTACGAGTGGCCGGAGAAGAGCGACGCTGAGCTGGTGAAGCACCGCGCCCGTGTTGCTGGCGAACGATGGCAGGCGTGCAGTATGAGCACGTCGAAGACGTGTAAGGGGCTGGCCAACCGTCTGAAGGGAGCTGACATGGGCGTCAATGGGCGCGGGCGCGGGCGATGCTCGTGGGATGTGATGCTCTAGAGTTGAGAAATTGACGCGGGCGCCAAGCACGGGGAAGAGCTGCACCTCCGCCCTCCGCTTTAGAACATTCACTCACACCAGCCCTATCCAGGACGCCACGACGCCATGCTGCCAACACCTGCTACGTTTTACCCCTGAACCTGTTACCTTCCTCTCCGAGCTCGCTCGAGTCGAACCAAACCTCTGCTCCCCTTTTTCTCACATGGCGACACCGACACCAGCGCCTGAGCCCATCCCCGCCAACGGGGCTGTCTCCAACCCTGAACTGGACGTCAAGAAGCTGCATGCGCTGCCCACCGAGCAGCAAGAGCTCTACTTACTTACCTTCTCCGCCGAGCTCGCCCGCCATGTCGACGCACTCGACGCCGACGGCGCTTCTGCCCACCAGATCTACCTCAAGAAGGAGCTATTCCAGATCATCTCCCTCGCTTCGCCGCCCCCCACCCGCGTTATACGCCACAACTTGAGTCGCGCATTCTTCGGCATCTTTGCAAAGGGCGACCGCAAGTTGCTGTTCGAGTCCATCAATGAGCTCACCTCCATCCTCAATGGCCCTGCTAGGGCGGACAAGGACCTCAGGGCGAAGCATGCCGCCGCCGACTGTCTGGGCTCCGTGTTTGAAGCTGCTGGCGATAGTGCCATAGGTCTGGCGCCTCCGGCTACGACAGCTCTATTGCGACTCGTCAAAACTGCTCAGAACCACGCGGGGCTGCGCGCGACAGTCGTCAGAGCCGCTGCCAAGGTGTTCAAGGGCGTGGGTAGATCGGCCGAAGAAGCTGTCGCAAGGGACGCTTGGAAGCAGGCGCGCGCACTCTCCATTGGAGATAAGTCAACCCTTGTGCAGACGAGCGCCTGCTACCTGCTCGAGCAGCTCGTGCGATACACGCCTTTCTTCGATAATTCCACCGACTTGGACAAGCTGCAGAATGCCGTCTGGAAGACTGTCGACAGTGCTTCAGCGTCCGTTCGCCAGGCTGGTGCTTCTTGTCTCGCTGCCTCGCTGGTCAAGAACTACTCTGAAACTGCGCCCTTAGACATGCCGCTTGCAAGGTCCAAAACAATGAAGAAGAAAAGCAGAAAAACGACCGATGTCGAAGGTGATGAAGACATTATTGAGCGGCCAGACTCCCCCGCCCCTAAGAAATCGGCGACTCGTCTCTCATTCACGCTTCCTGCTCTGCTCAGGCAACTTTCAGTCCAGTACTGTAAGCCGGCAACAAGTAGTCGTGCACGAGCTAGCATTGTTCACTGCTACTTGAAGGTACTGAGGGGGCTTGGAGAGCAAATAGTCGAGTCCAAGTACGCCGATATATCACGGCACTTTTTCCTCGACATTCTCAGTAACCCGGTCATAATTCAAAACCGATATCGCACGCTTACCAGCAGAAAATACGTAGCCGTTATTCTGGAAACCGTCGTTGGCCGCGAAATGCTGGGAGAATCGGGCCAGTTGAATGCTGCGCGTCTTCTAGTTAACGACATCCTGAAAGACTATCCTCAAGTACTCAAGGAAAGACCTGAACCTTCAAAGCAGACTTTAATCGGTGCGCTTAGTACATTGTCTTCACTGTTAGAGAGTCTCGGCTCGGTAACAAATGCCATTGCGGATGCTTGTCGGGACGCATTGATACAAGTTCTGCAGCATCCAAGCTACACTGTTCAGGTGTATGCATCGTCTTGCTTGAGATCCTTTGTCCTGGCGTGCCCACTTCAGCTTTTACCCTCAGTCACAATTTGTATGAACAGCGTAAACCGGGAGCTCAGCCTCCTAGGAGGGCCACGGCAATCGCCGAGGAGATGCGTTGGTCTTGCCAATGGACTTTCCGCTGTACTAAGCACTTCTACTTCGCAACCGCTGCATGGATCCGTGGACGTAAATTCAAGAGTGCTATCGCAGGCTACTTCTCTGCTGAAGTCGAGTGGCAACTCTGACCTTAGAATATCATCCACACAGATTCAAGTGGCCTGGATCCTGATAGGAGGGCTGATGACACTGGGCCCCAACTTCGTGAAGATACATCTATCCCAGCTCCTGCTGCTGTGGAAAAATGCACTACCTAAGCCGCTAAATAAGGACAACATGGTACAGCGGAATGTCCTTGAGCTTAGCTTTCTTGCCCATGTGCGTGAATGCGCCCTTGGATCGGTACTGACCTTCTTGGAGTTCAATAGCAGGCTCCTCACATTAGATGTGACCAAGAGACTAGCTGCGATGCTACAGAATACGACCCTGTTTTTAAACACACTGCCGTCTAAGAAGATTACTGATGATGTCTCACAACGCTTGTCACCAGCGCTTCAGCTCCATGACTTCGACCTCATGGTGCGGAGAAGAGTGTTGCAGTGCTACACAAAGCTGGTTGACCTTAGTCCCGCTGGTAGCGGTGAAGTCCTTCTGCAGACGAATTTGCTTCCTTTTGCCGTAGCTTCATTTGCCGATCCAGACAACTACACACCAAGCTCGCTAGGTATTGCCATTGCAAGTTCTGCAGGCAATTTTGAGAGCATCTGGGATGTCGCAGATAACTATGGTTTCGGCGTGACGGGCTTAGTGCAGGGCTACGACATCCAGCCTTTGCCTGGAGAGCATGAATCAGAAAGCCGGAGCCACTGGGTCACAAGGCGTGGACCTGAAGCCACTGTCGACCGCACGGTATGTGCCTATGTATAGTGTTATTATGATTGACTGACAAGAGTACAGCTTCTGTCCCCGGTATGCGGCGCGCGAGAACACGATTCCATCTCATTGTACGTCCGAAAGTCTAATGATCCCTTCCATCTACCCAATCCACCGGCCACCGAGGTTGTCAACTCCGCTTTACAACTCTTCGCCATATGTTTGCCACTACAGACGCCTAAAGTTCAAGAGAGTATCTTGGAGCAAATTACATCCTTCTTGTCGGCTGGGAGTCTGCAGCGAGACGTGCATCGCAAGTCGGCCATGATGGTTAATATCGCATATGCCCTGCTAGGTGCTTTGAAGGTGTCTGTCAAAGAAACGAGATCTGCCTCCGGTGACCTCAAAGGCTCAGCCGTAGAAAAAGTCATACAGGAGCTTCTACATCTATTCGTCGTCATGCCCGATCCCTACGTGCGCAACCTAGCGGCCGAGGCGCTAGGCCGCCTGTGCAACAGTTCCGGGAATATCTTGACCTCCACCGAAGTAAATTACTTAGTGGATCAAATCGTGGCGAACCGTGAGCCTAATGCGCGATCTGGCTATGCGGTTGCACTTGGCTGCATACACTCACAGCTTGGCGGTATGGCTGCAGGCTATCATCTAAAGAATATTCTTGGCATACTGATGTCCCTTGGGAACGACCCACATCCCGTTGTGCATTTCTGGGCGCTGGATAGCATTTCCAAAGTTGCGGAATCTGCAGGCCTTACCTTTTCTAGTTATGTTACAAGTACCCTGGGTATGCTTGCTCAGCTTTATGGAGCGGATACACATAATGCAGAATCTGCTTCGCTACCTTACTCAAATATTGAGCTCGATCTTCCCACCCCAGCCGTTATTGCACGTTGTATAGATGGCACGGTCAACGTTCTCGGCCCTGATCTTCAGGATATGGCCAAGGCGCGGGACATGATCATGACGCTCATCGGACTCTTCAAGACGGAATCGGACGTCCTTATCACTATCGAAAGCCTCAAGTGCCAAGAGCATTTGTCGCTCTACGCGCCCGGTCACATGGATTTCTCCGGCTATGTCAAGGAACTACAGAAGGCCATTGAAAGTAGCTCAGAAGAAGTCCGGGATATGGCTGTTGACGGGCTGCACAATCTTATGCGACGAGACACAGAGGAAGTGATAAGAGCTGGCGAGCCAGGGCTCGAGGACCAGCTTTGGCACGTGCTTGATAGAGATTCCGACCATGAAGTTGTGCGAAACATCATTCGCAATTGGCTGCATCAGACTGGGCTCACTGACACGGCGACCTGGGTGCAGCGCTGTCATTCGGTACTTACCAAGACGAAGAAGGTGGCCGAGACTCAAGAGAGCACAGACGCAAGACCAAAAGCTAGACAGACCGACTTACAGGATGAGGAGGTTGCTGGATTCGCCGCAGCGGCGAATGCTCCAGGCGACGATGGCAATGCAACTCAGTCGAGTCAGGAGCTTTTGAAGTGGCAAGTCCGGACATTCGGCATGGATTGTCTGAGCGAGCTGCTTGCTATGGTAAGTAAAGAGGCTGCATTCCGTGAGGAGGCGCCTTGCGTTATGGCGCTCCAGCGACGGGTGGCTGATGTAGTCCGCATCGCCTTCTCAGCTTCCACTGCTGGTGTCGTACAGTTGCGGATACGCGGTCTTAAGATCATCGATCAAGTACTCAAAGTAAGCTCCCCAAGTTGTCCAGGTCAGTACCCATGCTTACGCGAAACGTAGCTATTTGGCAAAACACCAGATCCAGACTTTCCTGAGGCCACACTACTCGAGCAGTATCAAGCTCAGATTGGGTCCGCACTGACGCCTGCTTTTGCTGCCGACTCGTCTCCAGAGCTGGCAGCGCAGGCGGTGAATGTGTGCGCTACTTTCATTGCCACTGGGATCGTCACGGACGTTGAGCGCATGGGGCGTATACTCAAGCTGCTTGTCTCTGCCCTTGAGAATTTTTCCAGTATGTAAAAAAAACATGTCTCGTAAGGAAGCTTCTAACATGAACACACAGGTGAGACCGAAGCCGCTGCTATTGGCGACCTCAAAGGACTCAGCTCTAATGCACAGGTCATGGTTAAAATGTCAGTGTTCTCAGCCTGGGCGGAGCTGCAGATCGCAAGTGCAGAGCAGAAATACCTTGTAGATGTTCTGAAGCCGCACATTGCGCGTTTGACACCCCTTTGGCTCTCTTCGCTCCGGGAGTATGCCCGCCTAAGATTTGAGCCCGACATCTCGTCCATGGGATCGGCAACCCTCTCGGGGAGTCTAGATACTATGTATGCTGCCTTAAACCGCGAAACATTGCTCAAGGTCAGTCTAGCTCTGTGACGGAAGAATTTGCAGCTAATCCATGCAGTTTTACCAGGAATCGTGGCTGAACCTTGTGGATGCCATTGCCAGTTTGATTGACGAAGATAGCGAATTCGTTTTCGACGCGTTGGACGGCAAAACTGAGTTCTCAGAATCACAGTCAAGCAGCAAGGCTGCTCTTATCAACTACCGGGATGAACCTGTGGCATTCTTCTTCGTGCTGTTTGGCCTGGCGTTCGAAGCACTGGCAGGCCGGCCAGGGGACTTGCAAGCGTCCAAAGAGCAGATATTGGAAATACTGCAGGCTCTCAAGAAGATTCTGAGGCCGTCAGTATCTGGTCATGCCATCTACAAGGAGGTTGTCTTCTCGGAAACAATGGACATGCTTGATCGACTTGTTCTTACCGAAGGTTTACAAGTGCAGACCGTAATTGTGGAGATTGCAAGGAATCTCTGCTTAGGTCATCCATCGGCGAAAAGAGAGCAAAGGTATGAGACTTACGTTCGCTTGTGGACGTCGCTGATCGAATTGTGTAGTGCTTCCGCTGTTGATGAGCATCTTTCCGACGATATCGAGCAGCTTTTCGAGCTTACTAGGATTATGGTCCTTGTTTTGACTGGACTTGTACCTGGCCTCGACGATGCTAACAGCAAAGGTGAGCATTGTATTATTGTATAGTTATTCGTTACTCTGCTGACGTCTCCAGTACGCCATGAACTCAATGAAGAAGCTGTCGCTTTGCTTACCACTGCACTCTCTGCCCTGGTGGATGCTGCGCAGGTCTTTCCTTCAATTATCAAAACCGATCTACACGCATGCGTCTTACACATCTTCGCCGCTATACTTAAGACAGGCGCTTGTCAGGCCACAGTCATACCTCGCGCTCTGCCCATTTTCAAGCGCTTTGTTACCAGCATAAGCCAGCATGCCGAACAAGGATCAGACACGAGTAAACAACTCCGTGCAACCTTAATGCGCTTTCTCCAAATTCTCAAGCACGCGCAACAGCGTGAATTCGACGCTGCACTTGCCTGCGAGAAGAACACCATCCTCACCACAACGATCCTTCTCAGCTCCGCGTCGTCCGTTTTCACAGTTGACGATCCTCTGGTGAAGCGCTTCGTAGATGAGCTATTCGACTGTCTCGGCAATCGTATGACCAGCAAAGTCGCGGCTGGCTGCTGCCGCTCCCTCCTGCTGCTCCCCAAGAAATCCTCCTTCGAAACCTCTATTGCCTCACAGCTCCTTCCCCAGCTCCTCTCCTTCTTAGCAAACCCCTCCAACATCGAAGGCCTAGATGAGTCTCGCTCCGCAGTCGCACTCTCCCTCGTCGCTTTCATCACCGCGACACTCGCTACGGCACAACAGCGCCTCCTCGCTGCCAAGATGATCGTCCCCGCGCTGCTGGGGCGCGCGCAAAAGGAACCTTCCACGGGACAGGAAACAAGTGCGAGATTGTTGGAGATCGCAACAGCGGACCAGGCGGCGTTCAGGGACGTTGTTGGCGGGTTAGGAAGTGGTGATCGGGGGTTCTTAGAAGAGGTACTGAGGAGAGGGCAAGGTGCGGGTGGGGGTACAAAGAAGGTGGATGGAGAAGAGGAGCCGAGGATAGCGTTGAGGATGGATTTTGGGTAGTGTACATGTTAGTCCTTTTTGGGGGAGGATCGGAGAGGTGATGTGATGATGTGACATGAGAAGGAACTACGCATACTATTAGACGGAATAATAGGAGTGTTGGACGCATTGGAAAGGATCAGGCGGCTTGGTCATGATATGACTGCAACCACGGATTTTGTCGATAGAAGCACTAGCAGCTGGCACCTGCCTTTATGAGGGCATCTCTTGTGAATAGCGGCTCCACCGTCCCATAGGGCATGTCCGGCTCCTGCTTTCCTCCCCTTCATCCTAGAGCTTCCATACGGCAGTCTTTCTTACACTATCGAAGACTACGACTTCGCGGCCTCAGCACTGCGACTTATTATAGATATTTGCATTCTACAAGTATGCGTGCGGAACAGGACCTGTCCTTCGCGACGGCCAACCTACGATCCACACATCTTCCATACTTATCACCATTTGCAGAGTGTACAGTACCGTCAGGTGCCGTCGCAGCTAGTGTCCTTGGAGAAACTTGGTCACGCCCACAGGTGGTACGCCTTTGATAGAGTAAATGCAGTGGTATATTTTTGATCCAGTAAGTCTCTCTTTAGTTACATGAATGCTTGAGTTTCGCGTACCAAAGCACCTGTCTCTTGCATAATGAAAATGTTGATTCGCTCTTGTGAATGTGGCGCAGCAGCTGGCGGCCAGAACGAGCTATGGGTCGCGATACATCATTCTCCTAGAAGGGCGCTATTGGAGCCTCCAGAAAAGGGCGGCCTCGTAAAGCGCCCTGACAAGCCTGTACTTCTATATTATTGTTAACCCGGTAGCTGTTGTACGCTCACTGCATACAGCATCTATCTCGTCTGGATCTCCTCGGCCATGCAGCAAAACAACACCGACACCCATCCATCTTGGCTCGCGCTCTCAGAGGAAGAGTTTCTGGCCAGTTTACACGCACACGCCAAAGTAAAACAGCGCTCTAGAGACACGTTGCACCACGTCCACTTCCCCGAGCTCAACCAGCGCCTGCATCTGAATCTCGACATTCCTCCACGGCCTAGCTCAAGCAACGATGACGAGGACCCCTTCGCTTCGCACGCTGACTTATCTAATCCACGGAAAATAGAGATCGTGTACCTCGGCCACTCCTTTCTTGAGCGCTTCAAGACGACAGGAAGAGCTACGCGACTCGGGAATCTGGGCGCGGAGGGGACGGCATGGAATGCAGGGTGCGGCGGCGACAAGATTGAAAACATCGTGTGGAGAATGAGCCAAGGGATGTATGAACATTTGAAATCGGTGAGTGATTGGACTCTTTCTTCCATCCGACCATCTACCTGGAAAATCATTTGATTATAAATACTGATTTTACGGCATTTGCTTTTTCAGGCACAAGAGGGCGCCGATTCCAAAGCGGATATCAAGCTCTGGGTTCTCGCTGCAGGCACCAACGACGTCGAGCGGAAACGCGCTTTTCGGCAGAGAGATCGGGATGCCTATCGCGTTTTAGTGCAGAGCTGCTTGCGTATCGCGCCTGAGAGCAGAGTCCTTGCGTGCGATATTTCCTATCGGACAGATCGGACCAAGGAAATCGTAGATCAGTGTAACGATCTGCAAAAGGGGTTGGTGGACGAGATTAATCTGCAGCTGGGTGAGGAGAAGGTAATCTGGGTAGAGTCAAGGCATCACTTGAGGAAGGAATTGTTGGATGATCATGTGCATTTGAATGAAGAGGGGTATCGAGAATGGGATGCTCTGTTGTGGCCGTTATGTCAGGCAGTACTTGAAGATACGCTGGCGATGAGATAGAAGGGGTAGAGGGGTGGTCTGTACTCTTATACTTTGTAAAAATGTTTGGACGAGCGCTGAAGATCAGTACTACGCATCTCCAATAGAAATCGTCCCATCCTCGTGATAACCATATTTATGGTATCGGTACTATTTTATTAGTGACAGGTGAAAACGTTTTGACCCATTGGTGTAGTGG
>Ga0247757_10001722_pt1 | contig 13303 bp, 11 predicted proteins | sample UWRJL126311R4_FD_180929 | JGI IMG/M metagenome (GOLD analysis project Ga0247757, IMG submission 180929) | Plant litter microbial communities from Arlington Agricultural Research Station in Wisconsin, United States - UWRJ-L126-311R-4 | ecosystem: Environmental > Terrestrial > Plant litter >...
CTCGGCCACGTTGCATATTCCGCCCGGTTATCGACTCTTGCATGCCTCGGGCGCAGACGAAGTACCCGGCACCTGGGTCCGCCATTGGACCTTGCTCGAGTTGTTCCTCGTGCTCGTGCTCTCGCTGTCCTTCGCGAAGTTGTTCGGTCGCGCGTGGGGTGCCCTCGCTTGCTTGACCTTCACGCTCGTGTTCCCCGAGACCGATGCCGCGCGCTGGATGTGGGCCGCCGCGCTTGCAACCGAAGCCTTGGCGCGCGTAATCCCCGCCGGCAAAGCGCGCGTGGCTTGCACGGTGCTCCGTCTGGGCACGCTCTTGGTCCTGTTGCTCAACGCGCTGCCCTTCGTCGTACAGCACGTGCGCGAAGGCATCTATCCTGCGCTCGCCGCGAGCGCCGAGGGCGACTACTCGGTGCCGCACGGGGCAGATGCCTTCGGAGCCAAGCGTGAAGCCGCGCCCGCTCAAGCCGGTGCCCCCGCGCCCCCGCCAATGGACGCGCCCGCCGAGGAGCTGAGCGACGTCGCGCAAGCGCGTGGCGGCGGCATGCAGCTCCTCGGCAGCCTTTCGAAATCGGGCCCCGCGTCGTCGTCGCCGGGAGTCGCGCAATATCGCCAATTCAACGAAGCGTACGACCCCAACGCGATGGTTCAAACCGGCCCCGGCCTCCCCAAATGGCGCTGGTCGACGACCAGTGTGACCTTCAGCGGCCCGGTCGAGCGCTCGCAGCGGCTGCACTTCTACTTTCTATCGCCGTCGATCAATCTGTTGCTCGCGTTCGTGCGCGCGCTGCTGCTGACCTTGCTCTTCGCTCGCTTGTTGCCCTTTGGCACGGCGCGACTCCCGGGCTTTGGACGTCCCGCGGCGGCGTTGGCGGCACTCGGTTTGGTATTCTTGTTGGCCCCCGCGGCGCACGCGGAAATTCCCACCGACTCACTACTCGACCAATACAAAGAGCGGCTACTCGTCGCGCCGAGTTGCATGCCCACCTGCGCGTCGAGCTCACGCATGCTGCTCGACGTGCACGCGAACGTGCTGCGCGCTCGTCTCTCGATCGAAGTGAGCGCCACCACCGCGGTGCCGCTTCCCGGTGGCGCCGCGCAGTGGCTGCCTGAACGCGTGTTGGTCGAGGGCAAGCCAGCCGAAGCCCTGCTGCGCTCGGAAGACGGCCAGCTCTGGATCCGCCTCTCGCCCGGCGTGCATGACGTCAGCGTCGAGGGCGCGCTCCCGAGCCGAGAATCCCTGCAAATCGCGCTGCCGCTGAAGCCGCATCACGTCGAGGTCAGCGTCGACGGCTGGTCGCTCGAGGGTGTGCACGAAGACGGCCTGGCCGACGACCATCTACAACTCACCCGCGCGGTCCGCGAGGGCGAGGGCGAGGGCAAAGGTGCGGCGCTCGCGGCCGGCAGTCTGCCGCCGTTCGTGCGCGTCGAACGCACGCTCTTGATCGGCCTCAATTGGCAGATCAGCACGCGCGTCGTGCGCGTCACGCCGGTGGGGAGCGCGGTCGTGCTCGAGGTGCCACTCCTGCGCGGTGAGTCGGTCACGACGCCGGATGTGCGCGTGGCGCAGGGCAAAGCGTTGGTCAACATGGCCCCCGACGCGACCGAAGTCAGCTGGCAATCGGTGCTCGAACAACGCTCGCCGGTCACATTGCTCGCGCCCAAAGCCATCGGCTGGGCGGAAGTGTGGCGACTGGATTTGAGCCCGATCTGGCATGCAACCCTGGAGGGGATCCCGGTCGTGCACGGCGAAGCGTTAGTGCGCATCCCCGAGTGGCGCCCTTGGCCTGGCGAGACCGTGAGCATTCAGCTCCTGCGGCCTGCGGGCATCAGCGGGCAAACGCTGACCATCGACAACAGCAGCTATGAGCTGCGGCCCGGGCTACGCGCGACCGACGCGACCCTGAGCTTCAGTTTGCGCTCGAGCCGCGGCGGCGAGCACGTGTTGCATTTGCCCGAGGGCGCCGCGCTCGAATCCGTGACCGTGAATGGCTCGCCCCAACCACTCCGCCAACAAGGCCGCCATGTCACCTTGGCGATTGTGCCCGGCCTACAAAACGAACAACTCGCGTTTCGCCTACCACAAGGGATCTCGGCGTCTTACCACGCGCCCCCGTTCGACTTCGGCACCAAAACCGTAAACGCGACCACCAGCATTCGCTTGTCGGACGCGCGCTGGGTGCTCTTCGCCCAAGGCCCGCGTCTCGGCCCGGCCGTGTTGTTCTGGAGCCTGCTCCTCGTGCTCTTGCTCGTCGCCATTGGCCTCGGACAAATCCGTTGGGTGCCCCTGAAACGCTACGAGTGGATGCTGCTCGCGATCGGCCTCTCCCAGATCCCGCTGCCCGCCGCGGCCCTGGTCATCGGTTGGCTCGTCGCGCTCGGCTTCCGGCGCGCTCACCCCGTGGAGCGTCCGTACCTGTTCGACTTTGGACAGGTCATCCTCGTCGGCTGGACCCTGACCGCGCTCGGCATTTTGGTCTACGCCGTACAACAAGGGTTGATGGGCACGCCCGAAATGCAAATCCAAGGCAACGGCTCATCCCCCGCGCTGCTGCAGTGGTTCGACGACCGCACCGGGCCGATCCCCGAACCACCGTACGTACTGTCCGTCCCCATGCTCGCCTATCGCGGCGTGATGCTGGCGTGGGCACTCTGGCTCGCGGTTTCGCTACTGCGCTGGCTGCGTTGGGCTTGGCTCAGCTTCTCCAGCGGCGGCTTCTGGAAGCGCGCTCCGAAGCGCCAGCCCCCAACGCCAATCGCGCCAATCGCGCCAATCGCGCCAATCGCGCCTACGCCGCCTACCCCGCCCCCCGCGGCCGCACCTCCGACTCCACCCGCCTGAGGGAGCACCACCGCCGGCACGCCCTGCGTGCGCCACCTCGTTGGCAAGCGGCGAACCACGCACGCCCGGCACGTACTGTGTTTACACGGTACAATTTCTGCGGGCAGGGGCGACTGCTTGCGCCGGACAGGTACTGTGTTTGCACAATACAATTCTGCGGGCAGGGCGACTGCTCGCGCCAGACAGGTACTGTGTTTGCACAGGATGATTTCAGTTTGCCGAGCCACGACGTCGGCGCTGACGCGGGCTCGACCGCGCGCCGGCCAGCAACGCGGAGCGAGGGCCTAAGCCGCGTTCAGAAAGCGCCCGCGCTCCTGCGCCGTCGGCACGAGGCACGACTGAGCGCGTAGCCGATAGCGGATCTTGGCAAAGGCGCGGTAACCCGAGTCGCGCAAGAACGACGGCACGACACGCAGCGCGAGCAGCAAACGCCAAGGGCCGCCCACATAGTCAATCACCCGCAACAGGGCCGACGAACGCATGTCCGCGCGCACGCGCCCGTCACGCAGCTCGGTCCAGAGCATCGAGTCGACCTCGTCGGGAATGCCGGCCCGCGCGCGCAACTCGCGGCCGACCGCGCTCTCCAGCGGCGCGAAGCGCAGCGAGTGCGAACGCTCGTGCGCGAGCACCCACTGCACAGCCTGGCTGCACACCCCGCAGCTCCCGTCATAAAGCAGGATCGGTCCGTCTTGCAGCACGTCAGAGGCAGTCATCGCTCGGCTCCCCAGTCTGGAACCATTCGCGACGTTTGCCCAGTCGAGCGCGTCTTTGCCGGTTTTCAGCGGCTCTTGCCGTCCACGTGCCTCACTTGGAGCGCCAGCGGATCGACGCCTTCGAGACAGCGTACGTTGATCATGCACATGGCCACGTTACCCGGGCCCGTGCCACGCGCAAAGGAACGCACGCCGCAGTTGCTGCAGAACAAGTGATGGATATTCTTCTTGTTGAACTGATAGTCGCTGAGCGACCCTTCACCTGCCGTGAGCGTGAACTTATCCTCCGGCACGAACGTCATCAACGAGCCTGTGCGCCCGCACATCGAACAGTTACAAGCCAACATCGGCCCGCTCAAGTCCAACGCGACCTCGTACTTCACGTTGCCACAGTGACACGATCCAAAATACCTCTCGTTCTCGCTCATTTCGTACTCCTCCGATGAGCCTCAGCGTAGCCCATCACGGTTCTCGTTCGCGCTCATTTTCGCCCGCATCACCCAACGCGATACGCAGCGCATCATAGCCGTAGCGCTTTCGCACGGTGTCCATCGCTCGATGCAGCGGCTCCCCCGGATCGAACAAGCTGAGCTGTGCGGCTTGGGGACGCAAATTCGAAAGCTTGATCCCGAGCAAGCGGATCGCCGTGCGTCGTGTTCGCGTACGTTGAAATAACTCACGGATCACGGGATAAAGCTCGAGCTCCGAGCAAGTGGGCGTGACCGTGCGCGAACGTTGCAACGTCTGAAAATCTGCGTACCTCAGCTTCAGCGTGACCGTGCGCGCCTTCACGCCGCGCTTACGCGCCCGCCAACAAACCCGCTCACATAGCGCGCACAACATCGCCTCGATACAAGCTGCATCGCGCACGTCTTCACGAAACGTCCGCTCGTTGGATAGCGTCCCCACCGCACAATCCTCATCGCTCGGATCATGCTCTTGAAATGCCGGCCGCTCGCGGCCCAGCTCGTGCGCGCCAAACCCGCGGCAACTGCGCTGAATCGGCTCTGCAAATCCACCCAAAGCGCGCTTCAACACCGTCAGGGGGACGGCCTCCACATCACCGAGCGTGAGCAGCCCAATCGCTTTCAATTTCTGCTCCGCCACCGGCCCAATGCCGGGAAATTCACGCACCGGCAGCGGGCTCACGAACGCGAGCTCACCCCCTGCGGGCACCAGCACCACCCCGCGCGGTTTCGCCAAGCCGCTCGCGACCTTCGCCAACGCGCGACTCGTGGCGATGCCCGCACTCGAAGGCAACCCCACGCGCGCCGCAATCTCGTCCGTGAGTCGACGCACCGTGCGCTCGATCGTCTGATCCGCACTCACATCCCCCGCCGCAGAATACAGCCGCTCACAGCCAGAAAAATCGAGAAACATCTCGTCGATACTCGCGACCTGCGAGACGGGCGTGTAACCCTCCGCAATCCGCCGCGTGCGCTCCGCGTATTCGCCGTACACGCCGTGCCTCGTCGGCAAATAGATGGCGCGCGGCGCCAGCTCGTACGCATTCTTGAGCGACATCCCCGCGCGCACGCCCAACGCTCGCACCTCGTAACTGGCCGCCGTCACCACGCCGCGCTGTCCCGGCAGACCACCCACAATTACCGGCTTGCCCACCAAGCGCGGATCCAACACGCGCTCGACCGACACGAAAAACGTATCGAGGTCCAAACAACAAATGCGCGGAGCCGCGAGCGCCATGCCTTCGGCGCCATCATGAGCTGAACGAATGTACAGTAAATCAAGAACTGCAACTGCCGGTAACTCCTCACGAATGCCTAGGTTGATGGCCACCAACCACGCCGGGCCGCGTCACAGCCTTCGGCGTCGCTGAGCGGTCGAGAGTTCACCCGCCGGCGGAGGTGGAGGCGGGTTCGCTCCAATCACACCCGCCGGCGGAGGTGAGTCGGGTTCGGGCTAGCCACACCCGCCGGCAGACGGAGTTCCCTCAATCACCCCCGCGGGCGGGGCACGAGCACCCGAGCTCGGCTATGCCAGAAACGCATTCAGCGCGCTCATGAACGGCGCTTCTTGGTCCTCGAACACACGTGCCCGGCGAAGGCCATGTTCGCGTCGTGTGCTCCTTCGATTTGACTCGCGAGTCCGGCGGAGCGCTGGCGCGTCGTCAAGTGGTCGTCGTCGCCGCGCGCGCTCACGATACGCCGTGAGGCCGCCGTCGCTGAAGTCGACGATGCTCACCTCGTCGAGTTGTTCGCCCGGCCTTTGTGGTAGGCAAGGCGCGTGCCCGCGTCTAAAGTCGGCGGTCCATGAGTGAAGGCGACTTTTTCAGCGCTGAGGCCAAGCGCGCCACTGCGGCTTCGGTGCGCAGCGCCGAGGCACAAACCTCCGCTGAGATCGTGGTCGCCGTGCGCAAGAGTTCAGGGCGCTATGGCGTGCTCGCTTATCACTTCGGCTTGGGGCTTGCCGCGCTCGTCGTGTCGTATTTGTTGATCACGCCGACCGAGTACAGCGTGGAGGCAATCGTGCTCGAGGGTGCGGTCGCATTCGTGATCGGCGCGTTGCTCGCGGCCAACTTGGACACCATCAAGCGCCTGCTCTCGCGTGGCGCGACGCTCGATGCGAACGTGAACAACGGCTCCCGCGCGGCATTCTTCGACCTCGGGATTTCACGCACCAGCGGGCGCAATGGGTTGCTCGTGTACGTATCACTCTTCGAGCGCCGCTGTGTCGTGCTGACGGACATCGGCATCCGCGAAGCAGAGCTCGGGCCGCGCTGGTCGGTGTGCGGGGCCCACTTGGCTGATGCCGTGAAGCGGCGCGATTTGACGCTATTTCAGCGCGCGATTGAAGAATTGGGCCGCGTGCTCGGCGCGGTCCATCCCCGCGCGGCGGACGATGTAAACGAGTTGCCGGACGAAGTTCAATGAGCCGCGCACGTCGACATAACGCCGGCGCCGCCCGGGCGCTGCTCGCGCTGGCCGCGCTGTTGATGCTCGGCCTGTTGCTATCGTACTCACTCGACGCATTTGCGCGGCCGGGAGGGGGTCACTCGTACTCGGGCGGTTCTCGCTCGAGCGGGAGATCGAGCAGCGGCAGTGGGGGCGGCGGCGGTGGGGGTGGCGACGCGTCGGGGCTGATCTTTCAGTTGATCTTGCTCTGCATCCAATACCCCGCGCTCGGCGTACCGCTGTTGATCGTGGTGGTCGTGTTTTTCATCGCCAAAGCGGCGGTGGGGGCGGGGCGCAAGAATTGGTCGACGACCACGCCCGAGGCAGTGCAAGCGGTGGAGCGCGTCGAACAGAGCCCGCTCGTGAGGCGCGCCGACATCGATCAGATCCGAACGCTCGATCCCGGCTTCTCGCTCGTGCTATTCGAGGACTTTGCGTACATGCTGTACGCGGCCGTGCAGCGGGGCCGCGCGATTGGCACGCAGGCTTTGACCGCGTATTTGGCCCCGCAGCTCGCGCCGGCCCTGGTCAATCCGCAGCTCGGGGATGTTCAAGGGATAGTGATTGGCGCCATGCGCTACGTGCGCTTCTCCGGCACGCAGGGCCCGATGCTCGAGCTCGAGCTCGAAATCGAGTCCAACTACTTGGAAGTGTTTCGCGCGGGCGGTTCGCGACGGTTCTACGGTGTCGACCGTATCGTGCTCACCCGCGCCGCGACCGCCCGGTCGCGGCCCAAGGCCCGCGCGCATACGCTCGATTGTCCGAACTGCGGCGCTCCGCTGGAAGCAGTGCGCGGGACCGAGTGCAGCTACTGTCGTCAGAACGTGGGCTTCGGGCGGTTCGACTGGATGATCGCCGATTTCAGGAGCATCGCCCGCGAAGAGCGTGGACCGCTGTTGACGAGCGATGTCGCGGAGACCGGCACCGAGCTGCCGACGATCGTCGATCGCGGCGCTGCCACTCGCTTCGAAGAACTGCAGCGCAAAGACCCAGCGGTCAGCTGGCAAGCCTTGCAAGGCCGCGTGGCGTTGATCTTTGCCGAGCTGCAAGTCGCTTGGGCGGGCCGCGAACCACTGCGCATTCGCCCCTTCGTTTCCGACAATCTGTTTCAATCCTTGTACTACTGGATTGATTTGTACACCCAAGCGCGTTGTCGCAACGTGACCGAGAACGCCAGCATTCTACGCGTCGATTTGGCCAACGTGCTGAGTGATGCCACCTTCGATGCCATCACTTTGCGCGTGTTCGCCAGCAGCATCGACTACACGATCTCGGACGATGGCAAGTTGCTCAGTGGTAGCCGCAGCCGCAGCCGCACCTACTCCGAGTATTGGACACTGATTCGCGGCAGCGAGCGCCGCGGCGAACCGCGCCGCGATCCGACGTGCTCCAATTGTGGCGCTCCCTTACGCATCGCCATGACCGGGCAGTGCGAATACTGCCGCGTGAAAATCACGAGCGGAGATTTCGACTGGGTCTTGTCGCGCATCGAGCAAGACGAGTCGTACGGTGGGTAACCAAGCCAGCTACCAGCTGGTTCGAGAGGTGACGTGTCGAACCCCACCATGGCTCGCCAGCCGCTCGCGGTCGATTGGCAACCGGCGGACCGCGGCGATCTCGAGGTCGGCATGAAGCGCGGGATTGCGGTCGTCGATAAATAGGCTCATCGCGCTGGCCGCGCCTAGATCAACTTTCGGAACAACTCGACCCGCGAGCTGGAGCCGGTTTTGCGCAGCACGTTTTCCTGGTGAAACTTGACGGTGCGCGGGCTGATGCCGAGGCGCAGGCCGATGTCGTCGTAGTTGCCGCCGAGGCAGAGCAGCTCGAGGATCTGCGCCTCGCGTTCGGTGAGCTTGGTGCTCTTGCCGAGGGTAGCGATGCGCTGTTGAATTTTGGTTTTCTGATCTTCCCGCAAGCTCGGCTCTTGGACGACGATTTGCGGGACTCGCCAGGGGTCGATCAGTTGGTCCCGCAGCGAACGCTCGCGGAATGGAAACGCGACGAGCGAGTATTCGTGCTCGCCCACATCGAAGGTCCCGACGACTTGGTGGTGGGTGTTGGCGGCATCCCACAGCGCGCTGTACGCCTGCGGATTTCGGTAAACACACAACGAATAAGCCAGCGGCGGGCCGGACATGACCAAGTGGGACTGGCGCGCGACTACATTCAGCACGCGAGCGGTAGGCTTTTGATAGTCTTCGCGGTTCAGGAACCAACGGAAGAGCGTGGCTTGCTCGCCGTTGACGAGCGGATTTTCCGCGATGAAGCGCGCGACCAGCCGCGCGACGGGATCTGACTCGGCGAGCTGGATGTTGGCCGTGCCGGTCAACCGAGTGCAATGGCAAATGGCTTCTGGATTGCCGCCGAGCATGTCGTTCCGAACGAGCTCGAAGGCGTGGGGGGCGATTCGAAAGGTGGCCTGCGCCAGCAGCGCGGACTCGTCGCCCTCGAGCTCGCGAATCAACTCGACGATCGATGCTTGATCGGCGCCATTCGCGGTCTCGAACGATGACGAGGCGCGGTCGCCCTCGCGCGCGCTGAATTGCTCGATGAACGGTAGGTCACGGTCCAGGTAGAATAAGTCGTTCAAACTCGACTTCCGCCGGCCACGGCCCGCCAGCTCGTTGACAAAGAACTCGCGAACCGGTCGGTAGACGGCTGGGTAGCCGCGGGGATTGTCGCGCTTCGCGCGGCCGGCGAGCGCAACGCGCGCCAACCGGTGAGGGCGGAGGCCGGTCGCGCTTCGTTGGATGAAGGGTCGCGTCGCAAGCCACTCGAGCAACGCCGGCGCGTCGTTTCGGGTCAGGCTCGGATCGGCCGCGAGCACGTGCTCGAGCAGCTCGCACGTCGTCGTCTGCGCCAGAGCACAGACATCGAGCGCCAGTTGCTGCGCGTGCGACGCCGCCCGCAACTCGAGCACCTGTGTCAGCTCCTGCCAAACGTCACTCGAATGTTGCGGGGTGAAGCTCGAGGCGACCGTTTTCTTCAGCGTTTCAGCGGCGATCGTGAGGCCCAGCGGATAACCGCCTACGAGACCCAAGATCTCGTCCTGCACGGTGGGGGGGACGTCGCGCAGTCCGAGAAATTTGCGCGCATCGCCGTCGAGCAACGGCTCCAGCTGCCAGCAGCGTGTCATCCCGGTCCAGCTCGAGTCGAGGTTCAGGCGGGGCGATGGCAGCTGCCGAGAGGCGAAGACGAGGAGCACGTTGCTCGGCAAGCCGAGCGCGAATTGTCCGAGCAGCCACGGCTCGAACGCAGCCAGTCGTTCGTAAGAATCGAGTAATAGCACCGGCCTTGCGGCGACGAGATTTACACGGGCCGACTCACCGAGGGCCGCCGCTTGGCGCGCGTACGAATGCTGGAGCTCGCTCGCCGAATGCTCAATCACCTCCGCGGCATCGACATAGCCGACCGGCCGAGATTGCCGTTGGCAGCGACGCGCGAACTCGAGGAGCAGTCCGGTCTTGCCGACGCCCGCCTGCCCGGTCACGTACAGCAGCGAACAACTCGGGTCGTCCAGCACGGAGTCGAGGAGCGCGAGGTCTGCCTCTCGCCCGACGAACCAGCGACTGCGCTCTTCGCGCAAGCGGTCTCCGAGTGTCGGTGACGCAGCCGAGATCGGAGAAACAGACTGCAAGTTGCCCTTATTCATCACACTGCTAGACCCCGCCTGCCACCGAGTTATCGAATTTGGATCGGGCCAGAATGGCACCGCCCTTCGACCGGCGTCAAGGCAGCATTCGATCGCGGGTGTTTGGCTCGCTCTACCTTGTGACTCGCTTGCGCAAGCTTTGCGCATGACGCGCTCAGCTGCCGACGGCGCGCTGGAGTGCGAGCCGCGCCGCGGCGATCAGCGCACGTTTCGCGTCTACGACGAGATAGACGAAGCAATTTGGAGTCGAGGGGATGAAGCGCACGAGGTGATAGCGTGTGTCGGTCACCACGATTGCATCTTCGACGCGCTCTTGGCGCGAAAGCACGTTGAGCGTTTGCAGGTGTGCCCAGGCGACATCGGGGTTCAGATCACAACCGCGGCGCATCAAGCAGACTCCCGTGAGACGATCGATCACCGCGGCGCCGAGCACGCCTTCGCCCAAGCACGCGTCGTCGAGCACGCGAACGATCTCCGTCTGAGTCGCGCCAGCCTCGGGCGTCGAAAACGCATCTTGCCAGAGGCGCGTTGCGGGGGGAGCCGGTGGACGGATCGATTTCGGAGCCGCCGGGTGCAGTTCGTCGCTCAGCAGGTCCTCGAGATCGAACAACAGATCGGCGGAACAACGCCGGCGCTGAGGGACGAAACCGTCTTTGACGATCAATTCGCCGTCGCCTTGGTCACGCGCGCGAAAGAGCGCTTTGGCCACCGCCCTCGATTGTGATTGACCCGGCACCGGTCGGTGACGCGCCGGCGATATCCGCGCGATCAGGGTATCCGGCGCTACGGGTTTCGATAGGAAGTCATCCGCGCCCACGCGCAACGCTTGGAGCGCTTCTTCATGCTTGCTCTTGGCGGTCAGCAGCACGATGTACGGTTGTAACGGCAAGCGCGACTCTCGCACCCGTGCGCAGACATCGGTGCCACTCATCCCGGGCATCATCCAATCCAAAAGCAATACATCCGGAGTGGGCTCGGCGAGCGCCAGCGCTAGTGCGTCCTCGCCGTTGTCGACGGCGGTGATGTCGTGATCAGTCCGGGCCCGAAGCATGCGGAGCACGAGTTCGCGGCTGAGGGGCTCGTCCTCGGCCAGAATGATGCGCATGGACACGGATGAGTGCCCCTCGGTACGGGCGCCACACGATGGCATTAGCGCTGTTGCGGATATGAACTCAGCTCGGCAGCGCTTTGGGCGGGGCGGACGAGTTGCTCGAACTGGCGGTGGCATCCGCCAACATTTGCGTGAGCACATCCCACCTTGCCTCACCGGTCACCGGTCGCAATTCGAAGAATAGCGATAGCTCGTTTCCGTCGCGAAAAAGCTGCAAATTCATCCCGTCGGTGCGCAGCTTGCGGCCCGCAAGTAGTCGTCGACATTGACCGTTCGCAGACCGTTGACCGAAAGCACGATGTCTCCGTAGCGAACGCCGGCAACGGCGGCGGTGCTACCCGGGAGGCAACCCAGCACGGCGATACCTTGTACGGCCTCGGCCAATGCTTCGAGCTGACGAGGGTGAATCATGGATTTAGCTTCACTGATTGCATGCAAAAGTCCAGCCCAGATTCAGGGTCAGGGGATGCATTGCTCCGGCGCGGCCGGCAGATTTCCCTCGTTACGAGTCGCGGAGCCTCGTCGTTCGGGAGGGAGTCGCGAGCGGTTCGGCGGGAGCACTGTGAATTTGGAGCCGGATCAGTCGAAGCAGTACGGTACAGAGACGCGCTCCTGCCCTATTGTGGGAGTACATGCCAGCAGGCGATGAGATCCCGCGGGACCTTCCGCAAATCGGTGACGAGCTTGCGGGGCAATACGAGATCCTCGGCGTGATCGCCGCGGGCGGTCGGGGAACCTTGCTGCAGGCTCGGCAAAAATCGCTCCGGCGCACGGTGGCGATCAAGGTCCTCACCGAAGTCGCCAAAGACCGCAGCGCGGTCGAACGCTTCTTGCGCGAGGCGCGTGCGGCTGGGCAAATCAGTGAGCCGCACGTCGTCAGCATCTACGACTGCGGCTTTGCCGCACCGGGCCCGCGCGCCAAAGAGTGGCTACGCACCGAGGCCGGCGTTCCATTCCTGGTGATGGAGTGCATGCGCGGCTTAGAAGACATGGTGTCTCGCCTTCATGCGCGCCTGATCGTCTCCCGACACAGCGTCGAGATCGAACACTTGTCGACCAGCCATGGGACATTCGTCAATGGGCTACAAGTCCAGGGTAAACGCACTTTGAAGGAAAATGACCGTATCTTGATTGGTACCTCGATCATGAAACTGACCAAAAAGGGCAGCCCACAACCCGCCAAAATCGGATAGCCTGACACTGGGTCGGACGGGCACGGGTCGCATCGCAAAACCCCTGGGCGGGAGGTGACGCGCAATGATCAAGCTGTACAAGGCAACGCCGGGTGGGGCGCTCTATCACGAGGCCTGGACCACGGATGCCGCGATCACCGAGCATTGGGGCAAGCTGGGCGATCGCGGCAGCACACGTGACCACGCGCTGACCGAAGATCAAGATCCCGACGACGCGTTGGAAGAGGTGCTCGCCCCCGCCCGCAGCGCCGGCTTCGCCGAGTTCGACGATGACGACTTGCGCATCCTACTCATCGAATATCGCATCGATGGCGTGGGCAACAGCGCAGATCTGAGCAAGCGCCACGCGCTCGAGGACCGCATGAACGAAGTATTGGGCTGGGTAGGACTCGGCCACTGTGATGGCGGCAGCATCGGAGCCGGCACGATGGAAGTATGCTGCCGGGTCATCGACTTCGAACTCGCCCGCACCGCGATTGAAGCCGACCTTGCCGGCTCCACCTTCAGCGACTACAGCCGCATCTTCGACGAAGCCGCGCGGTGAGCGCTTCGGTGTTTGGACAGCGGGCGCGGAAGGCGCGCGGCGGCTCAAAGCTTTCAACGCGTCCGCCGTGCCGTCAGAGCCAGCGCTCCGCCACGCGGAGTTCGCACGCAGCTGTCCCCGATGCGACGGGTGCCTTGCGCACAAAGTACCGGCCCCGCGCCGTGACCCATCAGCGATGGCGGGATGATCTCAGGAAAGGCCGCAATCAAGCTGGAGCGCACCAAGGAGGTTGCGATTGGCAGTTGGACGAAAGATCGAGGATGAGCGCGACGCGCTTCGATGCCTGCGTAAAGTTGGACATGCTGGGCTGACCGTGGGCGAATGGGCGCGGGCACACGG
>Ga0247757_10001723_pt1 | contig 13300 bp, 10 predicted proteins | sample UWRJL126311R4_FD_180929 | JGI IMG/M metagenome (GOLD analysis project Ga0247757, IMG submission 180929) | Plant litter microbial communities from Arlington Agricultural Research Station in Wisconsin, United States - UWRJ-L126-311R-4 | ecosystem: Environmental > Terrestrial > Plant litter >...
GACCAACGTAGGTGATGCGCCCGCCACGGGTGTGAGCGGCACCGTATCGATCAATGGCAACGTGCTGAGCGGCGCGCTCTACCAATACTACGGCGGCACGGCGACCACCGCGAACACCGTAAACCCCGGACAACGCGGGTACATCAAGGTGGAGGTTCCGACGAGCTGGATGTCGCCGTGCACCGCGTACACGGTCAAAATCGACCTGGGCCACACCATGCAAGGCGGCGACGCTTCGGTGTTCAACAACGACACGGCCAGCGTGACGACGGTCTGTGCGCTCACCTGGACCGCGCCGATCGAAGCCAAGCACCTCGGTCATGTGCCCGATGCCGCGATCGCCGGTAAGCGACTCGGGGACATCGTGAGCAGCGTGGTCTCGGGGCGGCCGGATGGCGCGCTCTGCTCCTCCTGTCACCACTCGAGCGCGAGCTACCCGTATCACCCCAATGTGCCTCAAGGGGTTGCCCAAACCATCGACCCGTTCACGAACATCAGCGGCAACGAGAGCTGGGGCTGCTCGAGCAACACCTGGGCGGCGCAGTTCATCTACCTGCCCGTCAGCACGTTCCCTCACACCGAGGTGCTGAAGGAGACCGTGGCCAAGTGGCGATCGGACGGGGCGCTGCGCTGAGGCGACCCCAACGATTGGCCGCGAGTTGCGCTCGGCCTGCTCACGGCTGCACGATGTCCCACTTGGGGCGTTCGCAAGTCGCGGCCAGCGCTTCTGCGTTGGCCACGATGGCGTGCTGCTCTTTCTCGCGCCCTTCGAGGAAGTAGACGAAATCGAGTTGCTGTTCGGGCTTACCCAGGTGATTGCGAAAATGCCGCGCGATCTCGGTGGGGGGGGACGGCGCGCCTGCCCACGAGCTCAACGTAAGGCAACAGCAACCCTGTTGAGTCTGCGCTGCTTTCGTAGGCCTTGGCCACCAACTCGGAGCACACCACCGCGTCGTCCGTGGTGAAGTCGAAGTTGAAGTCGTAGGGCCGAGCCCAATAGCGGAGCGCGCGTTCGATGGCGAGCGCGCGCATCACGGGCGGCAAGCGCGGGCGGAGCGCCGCCACGTAATCGGCGGCGCATGAATGTTCGAGAGAGGCGGAGCTGACGCCCTCACTGACGGCTTCGATCACACACCGCTCGTGCCCGTCGTGATCACGCTCCGCGAGGCTCGCCCACGCTTTCGGGTAGTGCTTGCCGAAGTACGCGCTTAGCTCTCCGAAGCGCAACTTCACGTTCGTGTCATTGCCGAGCGCGCCCAGGATCTGAGCCTGCGAGCCGACGAACAGCGCGGTGTGCGGCCAAAAGCCGGGCAGCCCGATGTTCGACAGGTACCAATTGCGGCGCTCCAAAATGATGTCGCCTGGCTCGAGCTTGGCTTTGAGCTCAGCCAGCTGCAGATCGCTGATCAGCCGCCGATCGAGCGCGGTCACTCGGGTATCGCCCGCCCAAGTCGCGAGGTTTCGTTGCAGCGGGAACCAGCGCTCGAACAGCACGCTCTTGACGAGATCGAGCTTATTTTCGAGCCCGGTGGCGGTCGGGGTGAGCACGCGCGTGCGCGCGTTGCGTCGGAGTGGCTCGAGCTTCTGGATGAGAGGCGTGAACGGCGCATCCAAAGCGAGGTGAGCCGAGATCCAACGGTCGTACCAATCATTGCCCAGGGGCACCAGCAGCAGATCACTGGCCCGACCCAGGTGCTGCCGCAGACCGCTGAAGGTGCGAGCGGGCAAGCCGAGCTGCGGCATGGCTTCGTCGAACAGCACGGGCAGCAGCGGTTTTTTCTCGAGTGCGGCGAGCAGGCGGAGACCCGCGTTGACCTGAGCACAGAGCGCACTGAAGCTGAGCGCAAAACAGCGCGCGTGCAGTAGCGGGTACTTCTGATAGTCGACCCCGTACCAACCTGCGTAGCGGCCTTTGAGCTCGTCGGTGGCCAAGAGCGGTTCGAATACCTGCCACCAGCCCTCTCGCAGCCGCTCGCGTTCTTCCGCGGTCAGCTCTCCGGTCTTGGCGTTGGCCAGGTGGGGCTCGAGCGTTTCCAGACGTTGGCTTCCGTCGTCCAGTAACGGGAGAAGCCGCCGAAGGCGCTGCGCGTCTTCGGCCGTTGCCGCGAGCAGCTTTTCGGGTGGGAGGCGCCAGAGGGGGTCTGAGGCGCCGCCCACTCGGCGCGCGAATGGGTAAGCGGCCAGCTTTTCGGACGAAGGCCAAAACCAGACGCCGGCGGCCGCGCCGGCCAGGCCCGCCGCCCCCGCCAAGATCGCGCTTCGCCTCGCCAACGGAAGAATTGCCACTCTGAACCGGGCACTATACACGGGTTTGCCGATGCCCGAAGCCCTCGAAGAAACGCCGCACACGCGGACGGTCCGTAGCCGGCAGCGCTTGCTCGCTCGAGTCGTGCGTTTCTTCGCGCGGCTGGAGCTCGCGTTCGATCGCGCGGTCTGGGGTTTCCGCCAGCGCTTTGGCCGGCTCGGCCCGTTGCAAGTCGTAGCGTATCGCAGCTTCGGCACCACCGCGCGCGCCGTGCTGCGCGGTCGGGTGCTCGAGGCCTCGGTGCTCGAGCGCTCGCTGCCGACGGACTCGACGTTTCGCAGCGTTCGGCGCATGTTGCACCGCTTCTTTTCGCGCGAGCTTCCCGACGCGAACGTGCGGGCCGCGCTTGGTCCGAACACCGTGCTCGGGCTCACCGACGACGAAGGCTACTTCGAACTGCCGGTCGCGTCCTCGGAGACGGTAGCGGCGGGCGATTGGCGGAGCGCGGAGGTCGAGGTCGTGGGCGCCAAGGTGCGCGGCTTTTCCCCGGCCCGCGCCACGGCCGAGCTGTTGATTCCAGGGCCCAGCGCGTGCCTCGGCATCATCAGCGACATCGACGACACGGTGCTGCAGACGCACGTCACGCAAACACTCAAGATGATTTGGCTCACCTTGTCGGGCAACGCGTTCACGCGCATGCCCTTCGAAGGCACGAGCGACCTCTACCATGCACTCACCGAGGGCGCGTCGGGTCAGGCGAATAACCCGGTGTTCTACGTGTCGAAGAGTCCCTGGAACCTGTACGATTTTCTGGTCGATTTTCTCGACTATCACGGGCTGCCGCGCGGTCCACTTTTGCTGCGCGACATCGGCTTGCGTGAAGCCCCGCCGGTCGACCACAAGACCGCGGCCGTGCAAGAGCTCTTGCAGATGTACCCCGAGCTGCCGTTCGTGCTGATCGGTGACAGCGGCGAACGGGATCCGGAAATCTACTTGGAGGCCGCGGCCCGCTTTCCCGGGCGCATCGTGGCCATCTATCTCCGCGACCTGCACGCCAAGAACCGCAAAGACGACGGCGGAGCGAGGGTACGCACGCTGTGCGCCCGCGCGCGCGCCTACGGGACCGAGATGCTGTGGATGGATCACGCGAACCAGGCCCTCGCGCACGCTCGCGAGCACGGGCTCGCGTTGCGCCCGCCCGCCTGACGCCGAAGTGCGTGCGTGATTTTTTGATGGTCACGCGCCAATGCGCGACCGGCCCAGCCTTCGGCGTCATGGTCCGTGGCAAGCTCGCCCGCGTTTGCCGACGCGGTCCGGCTGTGCAAGCGTTTGCACAGGTTGCAAAGCCGAGCACCGCGGCTTGTGCAAGGCGCTGCACGGCCGCTCGGCTGAAGGTCGATTCGCGCCCGGATCCTCGGTAAATAGCCGCGTTTCGTGCGAACGAGCTGCTGGCATGCCGGTTGCTGAAGGGGCGGTCATGACCATTCAATCCGTCCGCTCCCGTCACCGCTTTTCTTGTGCTTCGGCCCTCGCCACCTTGTGCCTGGGGCTCGTGGCTTGCTCGGGCGATGCCAACGATGCTGCGTCCACGAGCGGCGCGGCCGGCCAGTCCGCGACCGCGGGTCGCTCGAACGATGCCGACAGCGCGAACGCCATCGGCAAAGCCGGCAGTGGCGCTGGTGACGAGCGCACGGGCGATGCGCACGACGCGGGTGCCGCTGGCAGCTCGGATTCGGACGGCGCGGGTGGCACCGCGAACGGAACGGGCGGCACGGGGAGCACGGGCCCGAGTGGCCCCTGCGCGAACGACCCCGTGTGCACGTCGCTGAACGCGCTGGGCGTCGATACGACGAAGGTGCCGCGCATTGGGCCGACCGGCAGTGAGCTGCCCGCTTCTTTCAATCCGTTCGGCGGTAAAGTGACGGCGCTCTACCCCAAGCAGGAGCTGTACATCGGTGGCTTGAAGCTCGCTTCCTCGAACAAGACCTCGGCGATCGTGGAGCGCCACGCCGACAAGTCCGGAGACCCCGCCAATCAGGTACTATTTCAGGCGGCCGAAGACTGGACCTCCGCCGCCTTGCACACGGCCGTCGCCGGTGACTTCGACGGCAATGGGCGCCAAGAAATCGTCGGGATTTACGCCAAAGAGGGCGCGCTCTGGCTGCACTCGATCGGCGACGAAAAGTCGAAGTTTGCGACGCAAGACGTGCAGCTCGGAAAGTACGAGCTGAGCGCGCTGAGCGCGGCCGCGGGCGACTTCGATGGTGATGGCAAGGACGAACTCGCGATTGCCATTGCGCAGACCACCGGGACCAAACTCTTGTTCGCAGACGACGCAGCGGCGCTGTACGAGATCGACGGCAAACTGAGCAAGAGCATCCCGCGTGACACGGCGGGTAGCGCGCTGAGCCTGCGTTTGGCCGCCGGCAACCTGGACTACGACGACGCGAAGGAGATCGTGCTCGTGAGCAATGAAGCCGTCGGCGCGTTCGACGCGGGTCAAGGCAGCGCGCACTACTTCGTGTTCGACGATGAGGGCTCGCAGTTCGCCCTGCAAAAGGACGGCTATGTTCAAGGCAAAGACGGCTCGCTGTACTCCGCGCTCGTCGCGGCTCCGGCCGTGATCGACGTGGATGCCGATGGCGTCGGCGAGGTGGTGCTCGCCGGGCTCGTCTCGCACGATGCTTCGAGTCCAGTTGAAACGATCTTGGTCGCGCTCGACGATGCCGCGCGAAAATTCGCGCCGCTCGCGGCCAAGCACACGACGGACAATCGGGATCTGAGCGATAACACGTCCGCGCCGCGCTACGAGAACATCATCGTCAACGGCTTGGATTTCGACGGCGATCTGGCCGCGGACATCCAAGTGAACCAGACCGTGTTCTCGAATTTTGCCAAGAGCGCCGCGCCGTTCAGCAAACTGTTCGAAATCGACGCTCAGGAATTCCAGGGCAAGAGCTCGTTCGCATTCCGCGCTGACAACTCCACGATTGCAGTGGGCGACGTGAACGGCGACAAGCACGCCGACATCGTGGCGCTGTCGGCCGATCGCAATCAACTCGTAGCCTGGGGCTTCCAAGGCTTGAGCGCGAGCAAGAAGCCGCTCTTCGGCAAGATCGACTCCCTGAAATTAGAGCAGACGCAGATGGACTGGAAGGGCACGCCGATGCTGGTACCCGTGAACGTGGACGATGACACGTCACGGCTCTCGTTCTCGGAATCGAAGTCGGATTTCGTGTTCACGCAGCCGCTCGTGATCGCCGCCATCGCGGCGCCGCCTTGCCAAGCCGACATTGGTCAGCGCTTGGACGTCTGCCAAACCTCGTTCGGGACCTCGCAAACGCAGCAGGTTTCGAAGGAAAACTCGGTCACCGTGTCGGCCAGCATCTCCGTCGGCGTCAGTTTCGAAGATCGCACGTTCACGCAGAGCGCGCTCGAAATCGAAGCGACGGCTACCGTGGCCGCGACCGCGACGCGGGGCTCGAGCTACTCGCTCGAAAAGTCGATTACCTTCACCACGGGCAGCATGGAAGACAGCGTCGTGTTCACGACCATCCCGTACGACCGCTACACGTACACCATCATCAGTGACCCGCACCCGGAACTGATCGGCACGACTGCGACCATCTCGGTGCCGCGAGAGCCAGTCACGTTCATGGTCGAGCGTACGTTCTACAACGAACACGTGTCCCCCGGTTCGATCAAGATCGACGACGAAGTGTTCGGTCACACGATTGGCGAACGCGCGACTTACCCGAACCCGGCCAAGCGCGACCAGCTGTTGTCTTTGTACAAGGGCATCTACTCGAACGAGGTGACCGTAGGTCAAGGCGGCGGCCAGATCGGCGTGGGCTTGAACGTCTCGAACGAAATCAGCTCGGGCCAAGAACTGGAGCTCAGCTACGAAATGTCGGTCAAGCTGACCGCTGGTGGCGTGATGGGCGGCTTCAAAGTGGGCGCCGGCACCGGTTCCAACCTGACGGTGGTGAGTGGCAAATCCACCAGCTACTCCGGCACGGTGGGCTCGATCGACGGCGCTCATCTGGCCAAAAATCAGTACAACTTCGGACTGTTCACTTACCCCTTCAAGACGGCGAGCGGCGTGCAGTTCGAGGTCTTGAACTATTGGGTGAAGTGAAGCGCTGAACGCTCCTGCTCGAACCCGCCGCGGAGTCGCCGAATGCCGGTGACCCCGCGGCGCTGTTTTGTGATGCGCGTTCTCGCGAGCCGGCGGAGCGCTTGCAACCTGCGCGACGCGTGGACTCAGCGCGCGTTCGGTGCTGGCCGTCGCGGTGAGTTATTGGCCTGCGTCGCCAAGGCCAGCGCACTCGGCTCGTCGCCGAAATGGGCTGAGCGCGTCGACTAAAACCGAGTATCGTCGACCGTGAGGGCAGGGTTGGGTACGGGCGCGGTGTTGCAAGAGACCTTGCCAGCAGCGTCGACCAGCGTGGTGATGTCCGCCGCGCGCCACATCACACCGAAACCCCCGGGGTTGGGGGCCAGGAAATTGCTCGGGCGGGGCGGTGGGTCGAACGCGCCCGCGCGTTGTCCTCCGCAATACACGAACACGTGCGGTCGCGCCGGTAGGTTACTGAAATTTTGGACCATGATCCGGAACTGCTGGCCCGACAGCGGGTCGTCGAGCTGCATGCGCTCGGTCGTGCCAGTGGCAATGAATTGATTGTTGTCATCCGCCGCGCGCGGGTTGGGGCAGCGCCCGAGCCCCAAGAACGCATCGAACGCCGGAGTATTGCAGGCGCCGAGCGGCGAATCGCCGAAACCCCAGTCGACGCGCGTTTCGCCGCGCAACAGGGCCGTCGCGTTCGAGGTATTGCAGGTCGCGTCGTCGAGGCCGCCGATGACCTGGGTAGCGCCCGGAGCAAACCAAGGCCGTCGGTCGAACGGGTTGTGCAGGTAGAGGTCTAGGTCGGTGGTCGTGCTCGTGTCCCAACACAGCTCGACGCGCAAGCCAGCGCCTTCGACCGGGACCTCGAGCTTGCAAGCGGAACGGTCCCCCGCGACGCCGGTGACCTCGAGCGTGAAATGATAGAAAGCCGGGCGCGAGGGTTGAAACCTGACGATACGCGAATCGACGCCTTGCAGGATGAATTGGGCATCGCTCACCACCGCGTCGCAGTCCTCCATCTGCAAGCTCCAGTGATAAGATTGTACGTCACCGGAGACGAAGTCGGCGCCGTCGAGGCTGGCCACTTCGTCGGGCCGGATGCCACGCACCCGCGGGTCGTCACCCGTCAACTGACAATGAGTGCTGACCGGCTCCTTGCCGGGCGGTGCGGGCGGAGCCACCACCGTGCCGGCAGAGCCGGCACTGCCAGGACGGTTGGAGCTGGTCGATGATTGCAGCTCGCCATCCGAGAGCAACCCCGTTCGTGCACCGCAGCCCGACGCGAGCAACATCAGCCCCAAGCACGAACCCGCCCGTTTCCGATGCATCCAGGGCAAAGGGTAGCTTGCTTTTTTGGTGTCGGCCACGGGCCCCACGGCTCGCAGGGACCGCCGGCAAACATGCTAGGCATGCTGCCTATGGCGCGCTTCTTTCAATATCACCTGCGCACGACCGATGTGAGCGCGGCCCGGGCCTTTTACGCAGCCGTGCTCGGAACCGTCGAAGTCGAAATCTTTCAGTTGCACGAACAGGCGCTGGCGCGCGGAGCGCGCCCGCACTGGCTCGGCTACATCGACGTCGCCGACGTCGATGCCACGGCCTCAGCCTTCGCCGCGCGAGGCGCGACGCCGCTCGGCCCCAAATGGGTGAACCCTCAAGGGTTGGAAGCGGCCGTGATGCGCGATCCCGGAGGAGCGATCTTGGCGCTGGCCAAGCCCGCGGCGTCTAACGCCGCACCCGGGCCGGAAGTGGCTTGGCATGCGCTCAACACGCGCGATCTCGAGGGCGCGCGGGCGAACTACCAAGCGCTGTTTGGCTGGCAGTTCGCGGAGCCGATCGAGATCGACGGAATCGGCTCGGTGTTTCCGTTCGCGTGGGGCCTCGAAGATGAAATCCTGGGTTCGATCTCCGACGTCACCGAGCGACCCGCCGTTCATCCCCACTGGACATTCCACTTTCGCGTTCCGGATCTCGAGCCGGCGCTGGCGGCCGTTCGGGCTCACGGCGGCGTGGCGCTCGATCCGCTCGTGCTGCCGAGTGGAGATCGCGTCGCGGTGTGCGACGACGCTCAGGGCGCAGCGTTTGCCTTGTTTGCGCCCGCCTGACTGAGTCGTCCATATCACGCCCGGCTGCGTCCGAGCACGCCGGCCAGGGCGCGGTACCAGACCAGCTTCTTTTCGAAGCCCGGGAAGGCACGGTTTCGGCCGCTCGGGTTCGGCAGCACGAACACGGGTGCGTTGGCGACGGTATCGGTTTTCAGACCTGGTCCGCGCTCTCGCCCCAAGGGAAGGAAGACCGGATAGAGCGTGAGCCCGAGCAGCGCCACGTAGCGCGGTTGGAATGCCGTCAGCAGGTGCGCCACGCGCTGCGCCCCGCGACGCTGCTCGGCCGCGCTGAGTTCGGCGGCGGCGCGAGTTGCGCGCCGCACGCCCGACACCAGACCTAGCCCGAACTGCAGCAGCCGTCGCTCGTCTTCTGGCGCGAGCAGCTCTGGCGTCAGGCCCGACTCATGGAGCAAGCGCCAGAACGGATTCCCTCGCGACGAAAATGAGTGCCCCGCATTCTCGGAGTGCAACGACGGATTGATCGCGACGATGACCAAGTCGAGCTTCTTTGCCAGGATGTCTTGCAACGGTCTCGGCATGGGCGGGGCGGAACTTTAGACTACGTTTCGCAATTGGGCGAGCGCGTCGAACCGCAGCAATAGGGCGCGGGGGCCGGGCCGAGTACGCAGCCTCCGCTGTCATTGGGGACGCGGTCATCATCGCTCGACGAGGAAGGCAATGACCGTCAACGATTTTCGAGGTGCCGGAAACGGCGAGCTGCGGCGCTTGCTCGGGCGCGCCTCACGATCGCTAAAGCATGCCGTATTTTCGCAGGAGGTACGAGTGGGTGAGCTCGGTGTCGGCTTCCGAAAGCGCGCTCTCGTACACCAGAATCTCCGCCAAGTCGCCGACCATGAAGTCACTCGAGAACCAACCGCCGACTTGCCCGATCTGCCACGGGCCGGTGGTCACGAACTGCGCGTTGCCCACTTGCGTGCCGTTCCTAGCCACCGTGAGTCGGGTGCCATCGTAGCGGGCGGCAAGCACGTGAAAGGCACGCGTGTCTCCGAACGCGAACACGGTCTCGGGCAAGTTGTTTCCCAGGCCCACGATCAGGACGCTCGTGCCATCTTCCCAGCGCAACTGATTGTTGGCGGTCTCGCCGCCGGGCCCGAGGAAGATGCCGTGCGCGTCGGTCGGATTGCGATTTCTGCCGGCCACGAACACGGTGAAGGTGGTCGGCGCGATTGGCTGGCGCAAGTACAGTGACTGCGCGCCGCCGAAGCGAATCACGGGGAGCCCGTTCCATTCGTCGGGAACCAATGTGGGCTCGCGGGACGGAAGATCCATGACCCCGTCCAGGTCGTGCCCGCTCTGATCGAGCCAGGCCGTGACCTGGCGATTGGTCTCGGTAACTCCCTGATCGGCCCGCAGCCAAAGCAACGATCCGCTCGCGGGCACCTCACGGCCAGAGTTTTGTTCTCCGGCGCTGCCTGCCGCTCCCAACTCGCTCGCGCCCGCTTCGCCAGCGGCGGCCCATGTGGCACCCGCTCCGGCTCCGCCCGCCCCACCGCGTGAGCTCGTGGGCGCGCCGGCGGCGCCAGCGCCGCTCGCGTCGACACACAGATTCGACAAGCAGCTGAGCGAGCCGTTGCAAGTGTTGTTCGGGTAACACTGGCAAGTCTCTTCGCCCTGACACGGCGGGTCCGAAGTCACGTTGCCGCAAGCAGAGATCAGCCCATAACCCAACCCGAAAATCAGTACAGTGCGAGTCATTCCCATTCCCCAGAAGCGTCTTTCGGTAAGCGGCGCTCGCAGCCTTCGAGCGCGACGAGACCCTACGCGGCGGGCGCGTGAGGACACAAGCGCTGGCGATTTTGCAGCCTGAATCTACGGGGTTCGAGCGAGCGGGCCGCCGGACTGGAAAGTTGAAAGGAGCGCGCGCGGGAAAGCTCGCCAATCGCCAGCGGCCGCGGCGCACTAGCGGTTGCCATTGGCCGCGCTGATCGCTCGTCAGTCATGGCGGGGGAGCGGGAGTCCAATGACCCATTTGAACCGAAGCATCGTTTTGCGCGGTCCCGGCGGAGCCGTCGTGGCGGCGCCGTTCCTCGGCTCGCTCTTCGAGCGCTCGCTGAAGGCCGAAGTGACGCCCGCACGCAAGCGAACGATCGTGAGGTTCACCCACGACGGCTGCATCACCGAACGATGGTTCCGCGCAAGCTCGACGGTGAGCTCACCGTCGCCGACCTCACCGCGACCAGCCTTGCTCCCCTCGCGCCGTTCGCCAAGAAGCTGCTGCTGCTGCAACATCATGAACGCCATGGGCATCGAAGCCGACGCCAATGGCTATGCGGCCCAAGATGGCCCCAATAGCGAAGTCCCCCACTACGGCTACTCGGACAAAACCGAAGATTTCTCGGGTGGCAAAGGCGCCGTTCCCGGGGCGACCCTTCGTGATCCGGGCGGGTTCACGGCGCTCAGGGCCTGAGTGCTCGCTGAGCTCGACGCCCCTCGAAAATTCGCTACATTGCACCGGCTGATGGAAGTGATCTTCAGGCGCACGGGTGAGCGTCGCTACGCCGTCAATCTCGAAATTGGCGGCAAGGCACCGCAAGTGATGGATCCGGCACCCGGGTTCGATCCTCACATCCCGCACGATCTCGTACACTACGTGGTCGAGGCCGAGCTCGCCCTCGAGCAGGGCGTGTTCGGTCGCGCGGCGAGTGGGGGTGGCACCTTCATTGCGACGCGCAGTGGTTCGTCGGGGGCTCGTGAGCAGGCGCGGCAGCGCCGCAAACAACAGCGCCGTGAAGCGAGCTTGCGCGCTGCGGACGAGACGCGTGGGCTGGAGATGTCCACTTCCGAGCGCCTAGCGGGGATCTGTGATTTGGCTTGGCGCCGTCGCCAGGGTCAGCGCCCCGATCCTGCGCGCTGGCACGAGCCACCGTCAATCTCGAGTGATGATTCCGAGCGCGTGGCGCGCGTCGTTGCTCGCCTGGATCAGCTGGCGCCGCTTTGGCACGAGCTGCCCGTGGGAGGCGCGCTGGTTTTCAGGTGGCCAGCACTTCAGCCCACGCGCGCTTGAGCGCCTGCGACTGTAAATACGCGGTTCGGCTGGAAATGGACCGTCATCAGCGTCGGCGACACGCGTCAAAGCGATAGCCGACCTGCGGGGGCGCCCTTAGGCTGCGAGGCCACGGGGTCGCCACTTGAACAACTGTCTCTTCACTGCGAAGCACGAGCATCGGCGGTCGCGGACACGCGCTTCATGGCTCGTGATCGTGGTGCTGAGCGGCGGAGCATGCGGCGGTCGCACCGCGATCGATCTCGATCGCTCACTGCCTTCGGAGGCGCCCGCGGGTGGCGCGGGAGGGGTGAGCGCTTTGCCTCGCGTGTCATGGGATGAGATCACCTGGGATACGGTGCTGGATCGCTCCGCGGTGTACTTGTGGACGGGAAGCCCGAACGATACCTGGGCGGTGACTTCGGCAGGAGCTTCGGATGTGCCGGGCCTCGGCGCGTTCTATCGCGATCACTGGGACGGCTCGGGCTGGGCGCGCACGGTGGCGGAGTTCGATCCGAGTCAGCGCTTCGGCGAACAGCAGGTTTGGGCAGCACCGAGTGGGCAGGCTTTTTCAGGCTCGAGCCGCAACGGACAGCGCTGGTCGGGCCAGACCTGGAGCGATTGGCCGAGCGCGCCGAACTGCCGCGCATTTGGCGGCAGCGCGGAGAACGATCTCTGGTGCGCCACCGAAAGCGAGCTCTGGCGCTTCGACGGGGCCCAGTGGACACATCAGACCATGAGCGGCATTCGCGGCATCTTGGCCAACGAGCGCGATGATGTTTGGGTTTGGGGAACCGAGGGCGCCCATCATTTCGACGGTACGCGCTGGAGCGTCGAGCGGATGGGGCTCGTGCGACGGGTGTCCGCGAGCGAACGCACGGACGTGTGGGCGTTGCAGGACGGAGATCTGTTTCACAGCGGCGGGCCTGGCACGATCTGGACTCGGCAAAACCCGACCGGTAGTCAGATCTCCGGACTTTGGAGCGAGGCGAAGGACAATACGTGGATCGCCGCTGCGGGCGCCGTGATGCGCTGGGAGGGTGCGGCCTGGACGCTCGTGCCCCTGCCGACTCAAGACGAGTGGCTGCTGATCTCCGGCTCGCACGAGGACGTGTGGATCGCCGGTACGCTGATGCTCATTCACGGTCGCCCGCGGCGCACGTTTTAGGTCGATTGAGCCTTGCTCGCGACTACCCGGTCGCGCGCTCCACGTGCGCGTCGTTCAAGATGTAGGGCACGAAGTAGAAGTCGCGGATGAAGCGCACTTTGCCGCCCTCCAGCGTCAACTCGATGAAGTAGCGGGGCTGTGCGTCGCCCGCGCTGCGATACACCAGGATCACTTCGTGGCCGTCCACGAAGCCGGGAACCAAGTGCCAGCCGCTCAAGGCGGAGTAGTTGGAGAAGTAGGTCGACACATTGGGTCCACGCCGCTGCGCGCGCGAGACGAGGTCGAGCTCCACGTCGGAGGCGAGCTGAGTGCGCAGCGCGTCCCAATCACGAGCATTGAACAGCGTGACGAAGCGGATGAGGGCAGGTGACGCGCGACGCGCTTGGCTCTCGAGCGGGGCCTCGAGGGCGAGCTCGGCGAGCCGTTTGCGACCGCGGTGCAGCGCGGCTTTGACCGCGGGCACGCCCAGCTCGAGCAAATCGGCGATTTCTTCGACCGAGTGTCCGAGCACGTCTTTCAGGATCACGGAGCTGCGCTGCGAAGGGGCGAGCTCCGAGAAACGCGAGATGGCGAGCGCGGTGGCTTGTTCGCGCGCCAGTGCCGCTTCGGGATCCGACTCTTCTGGGCTCGCGTTTGGCAGGGTTTGCAGCGG
>Ga0247757_10001724_pt1 | contig 13297 bp, 10 predicted proteins | sample UWRJL126311R4_FD_180929 | JGI IMG/M metagenome (GOLD analysis project Ga0247757, IMG submission 180929) | Plant litter microbial communities from Arlington Agricultural Research Station in Wisconsin, United States - UWRJ-L126-311R-4 | ecosystem: Environmental > Terrestrial > Plant litter >...
GCCCTCGATCGCCTTGGCCGGGTCGGCCGACAGCGATCCGCTGTCCATCAGCAGCTGCGCCCTGGTCATCAACTGGGTGTCGATGTCGTCGTAGAGCGCCCGTGACACCACCGCGTAGACGGCCACACCCATCAGCACGACGGCCATCAGCACCATCGACATCGCCAACAGCATCACCCGCCACCGCAATGACACCGAACTGCCGGCAGGAGGCGGAACCGCACTCGGCTGCCCCGGCCAGGCGGCGTCATGGTGCGGGTGCATCAGGGCGGGGTTTCCCGCAGGACGTAACCCACTCCGCGCACGGTGTGGATGAGTCTGGGCTCGCCCTCGGCCGCGGTCTTGCGGCGCAGGTACCCGACGTACACCTCGAGCGCGTTGCCCGACGTCGGGAAGTCGAAGCCCCAGACCTCCTCGAGGATGCGGCTGCGGGTCAGCACCCGACGAGGATTGGCGATCAGCATCTCCAGCAGCGCGAACTCCGTGCGCGTCAGGCTGATCGGGCGATCTCCGCGGGTGACCTCCCGGGTGACCGGGTCCAGCGACAGATCGGCGAATGTCATCGCCGCGGAGTCGCCGCTGTCGTCGAGGGTGGTGCGGCGCAGCAGTGCCCTCATCCGCGCGAGCAACTCCTCGAGCGCGAACGGTTTGGGCAGGTAGTCATCGGCGCCGGCGTCCAGACCAGCCACCCGCTCGGACACCGAGTCGCGCGCCGTCAACACCAGGATCGGGAGATCGTCACCTGTGCTGCGCAGTTGCCTGCACACCTCGAGACCGTCGAGTCGGGGCATCATCACGTCGAGCACCACCGCGTCGGGGCGGTCGCTGGCGATCAGATCCAGCGCCTCCCGGCCGTCCTGGGCCAACTCGACCGAGTAACCGTTGAAAGAAAGGGAGCGGCGCAGCGATTCGCGTACCGCGCGATCGTCGTCGACGACAAGTATCCGCACGGCCACAGTCTTGACCCCGTGTCTGAGAGATTGCTGAGAGGCGCGCCGCGACGATCCTGAGCGTTTCAGCGACGAAACCGCGCGCCGTGGACCAGCAAGCTCAGCGGCGGTCCAGGTCGATCAGACCGAGGCGGGCCGCCTTCTGCAGACGCCGCGGCACCTTGTGCTGCTGACCTGCGACGGTCACGTTGACCAGTCCGGTGGCGGTGGCCTTCCACTGCGCGCGCCGGCTACGGGTGTTCGCGCGCGACATCCTGCGCTTGGGCACAGCCATGATCGAGCTCTCCATCTATCGGGGATCTACACTGCCGGCAAGCCTGGACGGACCTGGCGCTGACAATCGTCGTCCAGAATAGCCGGTACGCGCGACGGGCTCCAAACTCCGTCGCCGCGCGGAGCTCGGCCGACACGCTGGTGGGGTGCGGAAGGCTTGACGTGGGACCGCGAGTACCCGCTAACCTACCGGTTGGTTGGTCGACTCCGTACCAGTCGGACAACTCCAGGTCATCGACGACGGGAGAGCGCGTGACGACGGTGTCGGATCGCGCGCCGGTGCGCATCGGCAACTGCTCCGGCTTCTACGGCGACCGGTTCGCCGCGATGCAGGAGATGCTCACCGGGGGTGAACTCGACTATCTGACCGGCGACTACCTAGCCGAACTCACGATGCTCATCCTCGGCCGCGACCGCATGAAGGATCCCGAGCGTGGCTACGCCAAGACGTTCCTGCGCCAGCTCGAGGACTGCCTCGGCATCGCCGTGGACCGCGGTGTCCGCATCGTCACGAACGCGGGTGGCCTCAACCCCGCGGGCCTGGCCGACGCCGTCCGGGCGCTGGCCGACCGACTCGGCGTGCCCGCCACGGTCGCCCACGTCGAAGGCGACGACCTGATCGCGCGTGCCGGGGAACTCGGGCTGGGTCAGCCGCTGACCGCCAACGCCTACCTGGGTGCCTGGGGCATCGCGGAGTGCCTTCGCTCGGGCGCCGACATCGTGGTGACGGGACGGGTCACCGACGCATCGGTGATCGTCGGCCCCGCCGCCGCCCACTTCGGATGGGCCCGCACCGACTACGACCGCATCGCCGGCGCGATCGCCGCGGGACACGTGATCGAATGCGGCACTCAGGCCACCGGCGGCAACTACTCGTTCTTCGCGGAGATCGCCGACATGACCCGTCCCGGCTTCCCGATCGCCGAGATCCACGCCGACGGGTCGTCGGTGATCACCAAGCACCCGGGCACCGGCGGCGCGGTCACCGTCGGCACCGTCACCGCCCAGCTGCTCTACGAGATCGGCGGCCCCCGGTACGCCAACCCCGACGCCACCCTGCGGGTGGACAGCATCGCGCTGACCGACGAGGGGCCCGACCGGGTCCGCATCAGCGGCGTCACCGGCGAACCCCCACCGCCGACGCTCAAGGTCAGCCTGAACAGCCTCGGCGGCTTCCGCAACGAGATGACGTTCGTGCTGACCGGGCTCGACATCGACGCCAAGGCAGCACTCGTGCGCCGTCAACTGGAAAGCAGCCTCGACGTCAGGCCGGCCGAACTGGACTGGTCGCTGGCGCGCACCGACCACCCCGACGCCGACACCGAGCAGACCGCCAGCGCCCTGCTGCGCTGCGTCGCGAGGGATCCCGACGCCGCCGTCGTCGGACGCCGGTTCTCCGCTGCCGCCGTGGAACTGGCGCTGGCGAGCTATCCCGGTTTCACCAGCACCGCACCGCCCGGCGACGGCCAGGTCTACGGCGTGTTCACCGCCGGGTTCGTCCCCGCCGAGCAGGTGCCCCACGTCGCGGTGCTCGCCGACGGCACCCGCGTCGACGTGCCGCCCGCGGCGCACACCCGCGAACTCGAACCCCTCCCCCGACCCAGATCCGAAGCCGACGCCGCGCCGCCGGGTGTCGACGGCCCGACCCGCCGGACGCCGCTGGGCACCATCGCCGGCGCCCGCAGCGGAGACAAGGGCGGCAGCGCGAACATCGGCGTCTGGGTCCGCGCTCGGGCGAGCGAAGCGACGGGAAACAGGGCCGACGACGAATACCGTTGGCTGGCATCGACACTGACCACCGACCTGCTGCGTGAACTGCTGCCGGAAACGGCCACGCTGCCCGTGACCCGCCACCTGCTGCCCAACCTGCGCGCCGTGAACTTCGTCATCGAGGACATCCTGGGCAAGGGTGTCGCGTACCAGGCGCGCTTCGACCCGCAGGCCAAAGGACTGGGCGAGTGGCTGCGCAGTCGCACGGTCGACATACCGGAGGAGTTGCTCTCGTGACCATCTGGACCACCCCGGAGCGCGAAGAGCTGCGCAAGACCGTGCGCGCCTTCGCCGAACGCGAGGTACTGCCCCACGTCGACGACTGGGAGCGGGTCGGTGAACTCCCCCGCGACCTGCACCGCAAGGCCGCCGCCGCAGGGCTGCTCGGCGCGGGGTTCCCCGAATCGGTCGGCGGCGAGGGTGGCGACGGCGCCGACGCCGTCGTCATCTGCGAGGAGATGCACCAGTCCGGCGCGCCAGGAGGCGTGTTCGCCTCGCTGTTCACCTGCGGCATCGCCGTGCCCCACATGATCGCCTCGGGCGACGAGCACCTCATCGAAACCTATGTGCGGCCGACGTTGCGCGGCGAGAAGATCGGCTCGCTGGCGATCACCGAACCCGGCGGCGGCTCCGACGTCGGGCACCTGACGACGCGTGCTGAGCTCGTTTCGGGCGGTGACGGGCCGTATTACGTACTCAACGGAGCCAAGACCTACATCACCTCGGGCGTGCGGGCCGATTACGTCGTCACCGCCGCGCGCACCGGTGGACCGGGTGCGGCGGGCGTCTCGCTGATCGTCGTCGACAAGGGCACACCGGGATTCGAGGTCAGCCGCAAGCTCGACAAGATGGGCTGGCGGTCGTCGGACACCGCCGAACTCTCCTACACCGACGTCCGCGTTCCGGTCGCCAATCTCGTCGGCGTCGAGAACACCGGCTTCCTGCAGATCGCCGCCGCCTTCGTGTCCGAGCGTGTCGGGCTTGCCGCACAGGCGTATTCGAGCGCACAGCGCTGCCTGGATCTCGCCGTCGACTGGTGCCGCAACCGCGAGACGTTCGGCAAACCGCTGATCGCGCGCCAGTCCGTGCAGAACACGCTGGCCGAGATGGCACGCCGCATCGACGTCGCCCGCGTCTACACGCGGCACGTCGTCGAACGCCAGCTCGCCGGCGAGACGAACCTCATCACCGAGGTCTGCTTCGCGAAGAACACCGCGGTCGAGGCCGGTGAATGGGTGGCCAACCAGGCGGTGCAACTGTTCGGCGGGATGGGGTACATGGCCGAGTCCGAGATCGAACGGCAGTATCGCGACATGCGCATCCTCGGCATCGGTGGCGGCACCACCGAGATCCTGACCGCACTGGCCGCCAAGACGCTGGGCCTGCAGGCATGACGTCGACGATCGACACCGGGTCGCCCTCGTACCGCGAAGCGGCCGAGGCCATGTCGGCCAAGCTCGCCGAACTCGACGCCGAACACGCGAAGGCGCTGGCCGGCGGTGGCGAGAAATACGTGAGCCGCCACCACGCTCGCGGCAAGCTGACCGCCAGGGAACGCATCGAGGCGCTGGTCGACCCCGACTCGCCGTTCCTGGAGCTCAGCCCGCTCGCCGCGTGGGGCACCGACTTCGCGGTGGGGGCCAGCGCGGTCACCGGCATCGGCGCGGTCAGCGGTGTCGAGTGCATGATCGTGGCCAACGACCCCACCGTCAAGGGTGGGACCAGCAACCCGTGGACGCTGCGAAAGATATTGCGCGCGAACCAAATCGCGCTGGAGAACCGACTTCCGGTGATCTCACTGGTCGAGTCCGGCGGCGCGGATCTGCCCACCCAGAAGGAGATCTTCATTCCCGGCGGGCAGATGTTCCGGGACCTCACCCGGCTCTCAGCCGCAGGGATCCCGACGATCGCGCTGGTGTTCGGCAACTCGACCGCGGGGGGTGCCTACGTCCCCGGCATGTCCGACCATGTCGTGATGATCAAGGACCGGTCGAAGGTGTTCCTGGCCGGTCCACCCCTTGTCAAGATGGCCACCGGTGAGGAGTCCGACGACGAGTCCCGCGGCGGCGCCGAGATGCATGCCCGCACATCGGGTCTGGCGGACTACTTCGCCGTCGACGAGCTCGATGCGATGCGGATCGGCAGGCGCATCGTGGCGCGCCTGAACTGGCGCAAGCAAGGTCCCGCCCCGAAACCGTTCTGCCCGCCGGTGTTCGACGAGAACGAACTGCTCGGTATCGTTCCGCCCGACCTGCGCATCCCCTTCGACCCGCGCGACGTGATCGCCAGGATCGTGGACGGCTCCGAGTTCGACGAGTTCAAACCCCTCTACGGCGGCTCGCTGGTGACGGGCTGGGCACAGCTGCACGGATATCCGCTCGGCATCCTCGCCAATGCGCGCGGCGTGCTGTTCAGCGAGGAATCCCAGAAGGCCACCCAGTTCATCCAGCTGGCCAACCGCTCGAACACGCCATTGTTGTTCCTGCACAACACCACCGGCTACATGGTGGGTCGCGCCTACGAGGAAGGCGGCATGATCAAGCACGGCTCGATGATGATCAACGCCGTGTCGAATTCGACGGTGCCGCACATCTCGTTGCTCATCGGCGCCTCCTACGGCGCCGGGCACTACGGCATGTGCGGGCGCGCCTATGACCCGCGCTTCCTGTTCGCCTGGCCCAGCGCCAAGTCAGCCGTCATGGGCGGCACCCAATTGGCGGGGGTGCTGTCGATCGTCAGCCGGGCAGCAGCCGAGGCCCGCGGTCAGCAGATCGACGAGGCCGCCGACGCCGCCCTACGCGCAGCCGTCGAGGCGCAGATCGACGCCGAGTCGCTGCCGATGTTCCTGTCCGGGCGGCTCTATGACGACGGGGTCATCGATCCGCGCGACACTCGCACCGTGCTGGGCATGTGCCTGTCGGCGATCGCAGGCGCACCGATCGAGGGAACGTCGAACTTCGGCGTCTTCCGGATGTGAGGGGCAGATGATCACCCGAGTCCTGGTGGCCAACCGAGGCGAGATCGCGCGGCGCGTGTTCGCGACGTGCCGACGCCTCGGCATCGGTACGGTCGCCGTGTACACCGACCCCGACGCCGGCGCTCCGCACGTCGGCGAGGCCGACGCCCGGGTCCGCCTCGACGGTACCCGCGGTTACCTCGACGCCGGCCAGCTGATCGCGGCCGCCCGCGCAGCCGGTGCGGACGCCGTACATCCCGGATACGGATTCCTTTCGGAGAACCCTGATTTCGCGGCTGCGGTGATCGATGCGGGCCTGACGTGGATCGGGCCGCCGGTGGCGGCGGTCGCGGCGATGGGCTCCAAGATCGAAGCCAAGAAGATGATGGCAGCCGCCGGTGTCCCGGTGCTCGACGAACTCGATCCCGACACCGTGACCGCCGACATGCTGCCGGTGTTGATCAAGGCGTCGGCCGGGGGCGGTGGCCGCGGCATGCGCATCGTGCGCGATCTCGTCGACCTGCCCGCGCAGGTCGAGGCCGCGCGCCGGGAGGCGCAGTCGGCGTTCGGTGACCCGACCGTGTTCTGTGAGCGGTACCTCGACGCCGGGCACCACATCGAGGTGCAGGTGATGGCCGACGGGCACGGCACGGTCTGGGCGGTCGGCGAGCGGGAATGCTCGATCCAGCGCAGGCATCAGAAGGTCGTCGAGGAGGCACCCTCGCCTCTGGTCGAACGCGTGACGGGCATGCGGGACAGGCTCTTCGAGGCGGCCAGGCTGGCTGCCGGTGCGATCGGGTACACCGGCGCGGGCACCGTCGAGTTCATGGCCCCCTCGGACCCGTCGCAGGCCGGCGAATTCTTCTTCCTGGAGATGAACACCCGCCTGCAGGTCGAGCACCCGGTCACCGAACTCACCTCAGGCCTGGATCTGGTGGAACTGCAGCTGGCCGTCGCCGGCGGGGCAGCCCTTGACCCCGAGCCGCCGCTCCCCCACGGCACCTCCATCGAGGTGCGGCTGTACGCCGAGGACCCCGCCAAGAACTGGCAACCGCAGGCCGGCACGGTGCACCATTTCGACGTCCCCACGGCGACAACACAGTTCGGCCCGCTCGAGCGCGCGGGGGTGCGGCTGGATTCCGGTGTCGTCGACGGCTCGGTGATCTCGGTGTTCTACGACCCCATGCTCGCCAAGGTCATCTCCGTCGCGCCCACCCGCGCACAGGCCGCGGCCCTGCTCGCCGATGCGCTGACCCGCACCCGGCTGCACGGGGTACGCACCAACCGGGATCTGCTCGTCAACGTGTTGCGGCACCCCGCGTTCCTGGCGGGTGCCACCGACACCGCGTTCTTCGACACCCACGATCTCGCGGTGCTCGCCACGCCCTCCGGCGACGCCGGCCCCCTGTCCGCGGTGGCCGCCGCCTTGGCCGACGCCGCACACAACCGTTCCACCGCAACGGTTTTCGCCGGGATTCCCAGCGGGTGGCGCAACCTGGCGTCCGGCGGGCAGACCAAGGTCTACACCGACGGTGACCGGACCCACGAGGTCGGGTACCGCTTCAGCCGCGACGGGGTGCGCATCAGCGGGCACGACGACGTCGAGCTGGTGTCGGCGACGCCCGAGGAGGTGGTGCTCAGGGTCGGCGGGGTGGACCGGCCGTTCAGGGTCGCCCGCTACGGCACCGACGTGTTCGTCGATTCACCTTCGGGCTCGGTGCATCTGGTCGCGCAGCCGCGTTTCCCCGACCCCGACGGCGCGGTCGCGCACGGCTCGCTGCTGGCGCCGATGCCGGGCTCGGTGCTGCGGGTGGGCGCCGCCGTCGGCGACACCGTCACCGCGGGACAGCCCCTGGTCTGGCTCGAGGCGATGAAGATGGAGCACACCATCGCCGCACCGGCCGACGGCGTGCTGGCCGAACTCAACGTCACCGCCGGAACACAGGTGGAGGTAGGCGCCGTGCTGGCGCGCGTCGATTCAGGAGAGGCACCATGACCGGATTCATCGAGACCGAAGAACAGCAGGCGCTGCGCAAGGCGGTCGCCGCGATGGCCGCCACCTACGGTCAGGACTACTACCTCGAGAAGGCGCGCGCCGGTCAGCACACCGACGAGCTGTGGGCCGAGGCGGGCCGGCTCGGCTTCATCGGGGTGAACCTGCCCGAAGAGTACGGCGGCGGCGGCGCAGGCATGTACGAGCTGAGCCTGGTGATGGAAGAGATGGCCGCAGCGGGCGCGGCGCTGCTGATGATGGTGGTGTCCCCGGCCATCAACGGGACCATCATCTCCACCTTCGGCACCGAGGAGCAGAAGAAGCGCTGGATCCCCGGCATCGCCGACGGCACCATCACGATGGCGTTCGCGATCACCGAACCCGACGCCGGCTCCAATTCGCACCGGATCACCACCACGGCGCGCCGCGACGGCAGCGACTGGATCCTCTCCGGCCAGAAGGTGTACATCTCCGGCGTCGACCAGGCTCAGGCCGTCCTCGTCGTCGGCCGCACGGCCGATCACAAAACCGGCAACCTGAAGCCGGCACTGTTCGTGGTGCCGACCGACACCCCCGGATTCACGTTCACCAAGATCCCGATGGAGATCGTCAGCCCGGAGTTCCAGTTCCAGGTGTTCCTCGACGAGGTCAGGCTGCCCGCCGACGCACTCGTGGGGTCCGAGGACGCGGCCATCGCGCAGCTGTTCGCCGGGCTGAATCCCGAACGCATCATGGGCGCCGCGAGCGCGGTGGGCATGGGCCGCTTCGCGATCGACAAGGCGGTCGACTACGTCAAGACCCGACAGGTGTGGAAGACGCCGATCGGGGCGCATCAGGGCCTGTCACACCCGCTGGCGCAGAACCACATCGAGATCGAGCTGGCGAAGCTGATGATGCAGAAGGCCGCGAGCCTGTACGACTCCCGGGACGACGCGGGTGCCGCAGAGGCGGCGAACATGGCCAAGTACGCCGCAGGCGAGGCGTCGGTGCGCGCCGTCGACCAGGCCGTGCAGTGTCTCGGCGGCAACGGGCTGACCAAGGAGTACGGCATCGCGTCGGTGCTGACCGCATCGCGGCTGGCCCGCATCGCCCCCGTCAGCCGAGAGATGGTGCTCAACTTCGTCGCGCAGACCTCCCTCGGGCTCCCCCGGTCGTACTGATGGGGCCGGTCACCTACGAGCGCGACGGCGCGGTCGCGCGGCTGACGCTGGATTCGCCGCACAACCGCAATGCACTGTCGACGGCGCTGGTCGACGCACTGCACGACGGACTCGACCGGGCGGTCGCCGACCCGGACGTGCGGGTCGTGGTGCTCGGGCACACCGGTGGCACCTTCTGCGCGGGCGCCGATCTGAGCGAGGCGGCGGGCCGGGATCCGTCGGAGCTGGCGGTCGACCGGGCCCGGGAGATGACGCGGCTGCTGCGTCGTCTCCTGGAGACGCCGATGCCGGTGATCGGCGCGATCGACGGCCACGTCCGCGCCGGGGGTCTCGGCCTGGTGGGCGCCTGCGACATCGCGGTGGCGGGGCCGTCGAGCACGTTCGCGCTGACCGAGGCGCGCATCGGGGTCGCCCCGTCCATCATCTCGCTGACGTTGCTGCCGAAGATGACCGCGCGCGCCGCCGGCCGCTACTTCCTGACCGGCGAGAAGTTCGGCGCGGCCGAGGCCGCACACATGGGACTGGTAACCGAAGCCGCCGAGGACGTGGCGGCCCGGGTCGCCGATCTGGCGGCCGCCCTCACGTTGGGCTCGCCGCAGGGCCTGGCCGAATCGAAGGCGTTGACCACCGCCGCCGTGCTCGCCGACTTCGACCGACGGGCCGATGACCTGACCCAGCGCTCGGCTGCGCTGTTCGTCTCCGACGAGGCCCGCGAGGGCATGCTGGCGTTCCTCGAGCGACGCACCCCGCGCTGGGTGATCTGAGAGCTCACAGTTTGGCCAAGGGCCTTGCATGTACCGACGATCGTCGTAGCCTGGGGGACGATGTGCGGACGTAGGAGGAGGTCACGATGAGCAGCCCCACGGCGCGGAGTAGCTCGGTGCGGGCGGCCGACAACGACCGCATCGAGGTCGCGCAGTTGCTGACCGATGCCGCGGCGTCGGGAAAGCTCGACCTCCCCGAGTACGAGAACCGCCTCGCCCGGGTGTACGCGGCTCAGACGTGTGACGAACTCGACCGACTGTCGGCCGACCTCCCCGGCGTGGTGACGCGGGCCCGCAGGGGGTCCTGCCGGCCTGCCCCGTCGAGCATGCTGCTGGCGATCCTCAGCGGATACGAACGCCGTGGTCGCTGGAACGTGCCCAAGCGACTGACGACCTTCGCGCTGTGGGGCGGCGGCGTGGTGGATCTGCGCTACGCCGATTTCACTGCCCACGACGTCGAGATCCGGACCTATTCGGTGATGGGTGGGCAGACCATCCTGGTACCGCCGGAGGTGCACGTCGATCTGCGCGGCGTGGCGGTCATGGGTAGCTTCGAACACCGCGTCGACGGTGAGGGGGCACCGGGTGCACCGTGCGTGCGGATCTCCGGCTTCTCGCTGTGGGGCAGCGTGACCGTCAAGCGTAAGAAGCGCAAATCCGCCTGACGGGCACCAGGACTCACCGCCGCCGCTTGGATCCCAGGTAGTCGCCGACCACCGCGGCACCGAGCCCGTCGAGGTCGGGCACCACCACACGGCCCCCGACGCGTCGCGCCACCTGGTCGATGAATCGGGCCAGCCCCGGATCGCTGCCGAGCCGGAATATCGTGACCTGCGCGCCCAGCCGAGCCACCTCGTCGAAACCCTTGACGGTGTGGGCGATGGTGCGCGGATGCGGCGGGTAATCGAAGAACACTGCGGGACTTCCGTTTCGGTCGAAGTCCTCCAGGTGGGCGGTCGGCTCGCCGTCGGTGACGACGAGCACCACGGGCTGGGCGTTGGGGTGACGGCGCAGATGCCGGGTCGCCAGCGCCAGCGCATGGTGCAGGTTGGTGCCCTGCTCGTACACGCCTTCCATGCCGGTCAGCTCGGCCGCGCTGACGGTGCGTGCGTAGCGGCCGAACGCCACGATCTGCAGCGCGTCGGAGCGGAACCGGGTGCTCACCAGGTGGTTGAGGGCGAGCGCCGTGCGCTTCATCGGCAGCCAGCGGTTCTCCATCACCATGGAGAACGAGGTGTCGACCAGGAGCGCGACCGCGGCCTGGGTGCGGGTCTCGGTCTCGGAGATCTCCACGTCGTCGACGGTGATGCTGATTCGTCCGGTGCGTTCACCTGTCCCCGCCTCGCGCAGGACGGCGTTGGTGAGCGTGCGGGTGACGTTCCACGGCTCGGTGTCGCCGAACTGCCAGGGCCGCGTCGCGCCGGTCAGTTCGCCCGCCGCGCCGGCGCGGCGGGTGTCGCGCTCACCGTGGCGCCCCGAGAGTTGTTGGGCCACATCGCGCAGCGCGGTCTGACCGAGCTGGCGCATCGCCTTGGGTGAGAGCCGCCACTGACCGTCGGCGCCCCGGTCGAGGAAGCCCTGGTTCATCAGTGCGCGTTCGAGTTCAGCGAGGGTCCGCGCGTTGACGGCGGCCTCGTCACCGAGCTGGCGGGCCAGCATGTCGAGGTCGACGTCGTCCATCGTCGCACCCGAGTAACTCTGCGAGAGTTGCTCGGCGAGCTGTTCGAGTTCGGCGATGTCGGCCAGCGCCTGCGCACCCTGCCCCATGCCCAACGGGTCGTCACCGGAGAACTGCTGGGACCCGTCCCAGTCCTCCCCCGGCCGCGCCGCCTGCAGGTGCGCGTCGAGCCGGTTGAGCGCGTTCATCAGCGACGGCGAGCCGAACGCCTGCTGGGCCAGCGAATCCAGTTCGGCCCGTTGCTGTTCGGACAGGCTGTTGCGGAACCTCTGGGCGGCGGCGGCGCGCTGGGCCAGCGAGTCGAGCAGCTCGTCGATGTTCTGCGGGTTCTCGGGGAAGAACTCGCCGTGCTTGGCCATGAACTCCTCGAAATCTTCCGGGGTGTCCTGTCCTTGCGCATGCTTGTCCAGCAGACCGTTGAGGTCGTCGAGCATGTCGTTGACGCGCTGACGGTCCTCGTCGGTGGCGTTCTCCAGCGCCTCCTTCATCCCGGCGAACCGCTGGTCGAGCATCTCGCGGCCCATCAGATCCTTGATCTGCTCGTACTTCTGACGCGCCTCGGGCGAGCGCCACTCGTACTCGGCCAGCTCCTGCACGGCTTTGGCCGGCGATGGCGAGAGTGAATCGAGTTGCAGCTCACCGAATCTCGCGTCGTCGTCGAGGGCGCGCGCCAGCTCCTTGCGTTCGGCGAGCACCGCTTCGTCGAGGAGTTTCTTGATGTCGGCCAGCGTGCCGTCGAGGTTGTTGTTCTGCAGCAGCTCCCGGCGGCGCCGGTTCGCCTCGGCGGCCAACCGGTCGGCACCGGGCAGGTTCTTCGTGCCGCGGCGCAGCAACTCCGACAGCGCCCGGCGGGGCGAGGTGCCGTCCATGACGTCCTCACCGATGGCTTCGAGCGCGTCGCGCAGATCCACCGGAGGAGCCAGCGGATCCGGGCCTCCGGTGTATCGGGAGTACCGCGAAAAGTGCTTAACCATAGACCGTTTCACCGTCGTCGGACACTTTGTCGATGCGCTTGGCCAGGTAGAGCGCTTCGAGCGCCAGCTCGATCGCGGCGGCGCGCTGCCCGTCGGTGGTGGCTTCGAGCCGCTGCTGGATCTCGGCGACGGCCGGCACCTCGGGGACGGCGGCGAGCACCTCGCGGGCCGACACCCGATCACCGGTGGTCACGGGCGAGCCGCTCTCCACCGCCGTGACGATCGGGCCGACGTCGATACCCCCCAGCAACCGCTGCGCGGTCTCGGCCGTGGCACGCCGCAGCAGGTGTTCGAGCACCGCCTGCTCGCGGCCCTCCTCACCGGACTCGAATTCCAATTTGCCGCGCAGCACGTCGATCACGGTGCCCAGGTCCACCACCCGTGCCACCGGTTCGTGTTCGCCCAGCAGCGCTGCGCGGTGCCGCGCCGCGGCGGCGACCGTCTCGGCGGCGGCGATGGCGAAGCGGGCCGAGACACCGGAGCGCTGGTCGACGGCGGTGGACTCGCGTAGGCTGCGGGCGAAGCGGGCGAGGATGGCCAGCAGGTAGGCGGGCACCTCGGCGGCCAGATGCGCCTCTTGGATGATCACGCCTATCTCGGCGTCCAGTTCGAGCGGGTAGTGCGTGCGGATCTCGGCGCCGAAGCGGTCCTTCAGCGGGGTGATGATGCGTCCGCGGTTGGTGTAGTCCTCCGGGTTGGCGCTGGCGACCACGAGCACGTCCAGCGGCAACCGCAGCGTGTACCCGCGCACCTGGATGTCGCGTTCCTCCATCACGTTG
>Ga0247757_10001725_pt1 | contig 13289 bp, 5 predicted proteins | sample UWRJL126311R4_FD_180929 | JGI IMG/M metagenome (GOLD analysis project Ga0247757, IMG submission 180929) | Plant litter microbial communities from Arlington Agricultural Research Station in Wisconsin, United States - UWRJ-L126-311R-4 | ecosystem: Environmental > Terrestrial > Plant litter >...
CACCGAGATGCGGATGGTCCATGCGCCCGGCGACATGATCGTGGCGCTGCCCGCTTCCGCCCGCTCGCTGAAAATCTGGTATGGATTCACCGACCCGGCCATCGAGGAACCGTACCCCACCGACGGGGCGATGTTTTCCATCTGGCTGGTCGACGGCAAAAAAAGAACGCGGCTGCACTACCAGCAACTCGAGCCGACCCTGCGTCCGCAGGACCGGGGCCTGCATCTCGGCGAATTGTCCCTGCCCGAGCGCCGGCATCCCGACGATGCCTTCCTGGTTTTCTCCACCGATCCCCTGGGCAACACCTCCCGCGACTGGACCCACTGGTCCAAGCCGGAAATAAAGTGAGGCGCCCTTTTCCATGAACAAAACCGGGCGCGCCCTCCTCCTGCTCGCCGCGTTGCTCGCGGGTGTGTTCTGGCTGCGCGGCCCGTCGCTCGGTTTCCGCCAGTGGAATGTCGACGAGTCGATCCACGCGGTGATCGCCCGCACGTTGCTCGACGGCGGCGTGCTCTACCGCGATGCCGTCGACCTGCGCGCGCCGCTCACCTACTACGCCGAGGCGGCGGTGTTCGCCGTCGCCGGCGAGAACAATCTCTGGGCCGTGCGCGCCCTCGTGGCCGGGCTCATCGCCGGCACGGCGTGGTCGCTCTTCCTCGCCGCCCGGGCGCTCGGCCGGCCGGCCGGCGGACTCGCGGCGGCGGTGCTCTACGCCGTGCTGACGACCTGCCTGTTTCAGCCGGAGGACGCCTTTGCCTCGAACCCGGAGTGGTTCCTGGCGTTTTTCACCGCCGCCGCCGCCGCGGTGTTTCTCGGTGACGCGCGTCCGTCGGCGCGCCGGGTTTTCCTGACCGGCGCCCTGCTGGGTCTTGGCTTCCTGGCCAAGCAACCCGGGTTGCTGGAACTGGCGGCCCCGGCCGCCACCCTCGCGTGGTGGGGTGCGCGCCGCCGGCTCACCGTCCGGGAAACCGGCGTGCGCGCCGCCGCCCTCCTCGCCGGCTGGCTGGCGCCGGTGTTGCTGGCGGCGCTCTACTTCGCCGCGCACGGCGCGCTGGGCGATGCGATCTTCTACAGCTGGACCTACAATCTCCGTTACTACGGCCCGGAAATCGACACCGCCGCGCGGCTGGCCGCGCTCTTCGTGCCGTTCCGCCTGCTGCTCGGGCACGCGCAGATCGTCCTGCTGGCCCTGTGGCTGGCGGGGGCCGGCGTCCTGCGGTATCGGCTGATGCAGCGGGCGCCGACGCCGGAAGAGGAGGCCTCCAACCCGGCGGCCGTTTACCTGTTTGCCTGGTCGGCGGCGGCACTCGCAGGCGCGGCCTCGAGCGGCCGCGATTTCGGACACTACGTCATCCAGTTCCTGCCGGCATTCGCGCTCGGCGCCGGCCTGGCCTTCGGCCGCGTCGCCACCCTCGGTTTCTCCCCGGGCCGGCGCGCGTGGCGGCGGGCGGTTGCGCTCGTCATCGCCGTCGCCGCCGTCGTGGCGCTGGGCAGGATGATCCCGGGCCAACGCCACCGCACGCTGCCCGCCGACCCGTCGCTCCGGGTGGCCGCCTATGTGCGCGAGCACTCGGCGCCGGCGGACCGGATCTTCGCGTGGGGTTTCCAGCCCGAGATCTACCTCGAGGCCGACCGCCGCATGGCGACCCGCTTCGCCATCTGCTCGTTTCTCACCGGCCTGATCCCGTGGACCAATGTCGCCCCGGAACGCGACACCACTTATGCAATGGTCCCCGGCGGCATCGCCACGCTGGTGCGGGACCTGGAGAAATCGCCGCCGCTTTTCCTCGTCGACTGCAGCGCCGGGCCGAACCGCCACTGGCAGAAGTACCCGCCGGAAAAATATCCGGCGCTGCGCGACTTCATCGCGGCGCGCTACCGGTTCGTGGAGGCGGACCAGTTTGTGCCGCAGGGTTTCCGGCTCTACCGGCGCCTGGCGCCCGGAGAAACGGTGGCGGCCGGACCGGACCCCGAGTTGCCGCCCGAACAGGCCGCCCGTCTCGCCCTGGCCGCCCTCGGCCCGCCGCTGCGCCCGGTGTTCGCCCGCGCCCCGCATGGAGCCGACTTCAGCATGGTCGACGGCCGCGCGGAGTATTTCGCCCACGCCCCGTCGGAGCTGGTGTACGACGTCCCGGCGGGCGCCACGCATCTGCGCGGCGGGTTTGGCGTGCGACCGGCAGCCTATGCCCCGGACAACCGGGGGCCGACCGATGGCGCCGAGTTCATCGTCCGCTGGCGTGCCGCCGGCGGCGGCGAGGAGGTCCTTTTCCGCCGGCTCTTGAATCCTCGCCAAGAGGCCGGCGATCGCGGTATTCAATCCCTTCGCGTCGCCCTGCCCGGCGGCCCCGGCCGGCTTGCCCTCCAGATCACCCCCGGTCCGACAGGCAACCCGGCCAGCGACTGGACCTTCTGGACCGACTTGACCTTGGAAAATTTCCGCTAGACGCCCCGGCCTCCCCTTCTAAACAACTCCGAACCGCATCATGGATTCAGCACCTTCCGCCCCGGCGAGCACCCGGCCTTCCTCCCTTGATTGGACCTTCCGGGTCCTCGGTTTCGTGGTCCTGGTGGCCGCGGCTTTTTCGCAGCCCAATTTCCCGGCGGTCGAGCTCGACGCCTCCTGGCGCATGGCGCTCGGGAAGTTCTTCGTCGACGGCAAGCAGTTCGGCACCGAGGTCGTGTTCACCTACGGCCCGCTGGGCTGGGTGATGGGCAAGACCTACTGGGGCGGCCAATGGGCCAGCCTGATCGCCTGGCATGCGGTGCTCTCGGTCGCCTTTGTCATCATCCTCTACCGTCTGGGCTTCCGGCTGCACGGGTACCGGCGGATGTTCTTCTTTGTCTACTTTTTCCTGCTGGGCCTCGGCTACCAGGACGCCACGCACCAGATCATGGCGGTGTACGCCGGCCTCGAGCTGATTCAGCGCGCCGACAAGGCCTGGCGCTGGGACACGCTCGCCTGGATCTCCCTGCTGGCCGTGCTGGCGCTGGTGAAGTTCACCAATCTCGTGCTCTGCCTCGTGCTCGTGGTCCTGGCGGGCGGGCTCGAACTGACGGCGCGTCGCCGTTGGACCTGCGTGCGCGTCCCCCTGCTGTTCGCCGTGGCCTTTGTCGCGGGCTGGGCGCTGTGCGGACAAAATCCGGCCAATCTCCCCGCCTACTTCCACAGCTCGTGGGAAATCAGCGAAGGCTACCAGGACGCGATGGGGTTCAGCTGCCCGCCCCACCAGCTCGCCATCGGCCTGACCACGGCGCTCCTGATGCTCGCCTACCTTGCGATCAACTTCCTCACCCAGCCGAACCGGATCCGCGCCGGGGCGCTGACGCTCGCCATCGGGGCGGTCCTCTACCTCAACTGGAAGCACGGGTACATCCGGGCGGACGGCCACCAGATCAGCTTCTACTTTGTGGTCCTGGCGGTCGCCGTGGGCGCGCCGCTGCTCCTGGAGGACGACCCCAAGCTCGGGAAACTCAAATCCGCCCTGCTCGGCCTGACGGCTCTGTCCGCCCTGCTCGGCTGCGAATTCGTGCTGCCCGGCGTGACGCGCGGGGCCCTCGGCAACGCCCAGTACCGGGTGGACCAGAACTTCGCGTTCGCCCTCGGCCAGATCAACTCCCGCAAGATCTTCGACGGGCGCGTCGCCTCCGAGGAGTCCGCCGCCAGCCTCGCCCGCACCAAGGCCATCGTGAAGAACGCCTCGATCGACATCCTGGGTTTCGAGCAGGGCATTGCGATCGTCAACCACCTCAACTACCAGCCGCGGCCGATCTTCCAGAGCTACTCCGCCTACACGCCCTATCTCTCGCGCCTGAACTTCGACTATTACGCCTCCGACCAGGCCCCGGAGTACGTGCTCTTCAAGCTGCAGAGCATCGACAACCGCCTGATGACGATGGACGACGCCGACGTGCTGCGCCTGCTGGTCCACCGGTACTCCTACGTGACGACCGACCAGGGCTTCACGCTCTGGCAGCGCAGGCCGGGCGCCTTCGCCCCCGCCACGATCGCCCCGAAGCCGCTGAAGACTTTCACGATCAAGCGCGGGGAGAAACTCAAGCTCGGCGAACTCGCCGAGGACCAGGTCCTCTGGGCCGAGGTCGAGTACCAGCCGACGCTCATCGGCCGGCTGCGGCGCTTTCTCTTCCGGCCGCCGCTCGTCCAGCTGGCCCTGATGGACGACCACCAGTCCGAAACCGTCTACCGCCTGCCCCGGCCGATCGGCCGCGCCGGCTTTATTGTCAGCCCGATCATCGACAACATGCTCGAGTACATGCGCGCCGCCGGCGGCACGCCGCTGCGCCGCCTCACCACGCTCTCCGTCGACGTCGCCCCGGGCGAGCCGGCCTGCATCCAGGACGACATCAAGGTGTCGTTATACACGCTCCCGCCGTCCACCGCGGGCCAGACGTTCTTCAAGGACGCCGACAAGTCGAAGTTCAACATGTTCGTCGACACGCCGGTTTCCTACAGCGCGTTCAACCCGCCCAACGAGGACCTGATCGACCAGAAGAAGGTGATGATCATGCACGCGCCGAGCGAGATGGTCTTCGACGTCCCCGCGGGCGCGACCACGTTTAGCGGCGCCTACGGCTTCGTGCCCGGCGCGTACTCGAACGGCGGCAAGACCAACGGCGCCGAGTTCGTAATCAGCTGGAGCGACGGCAACGACCCGGTCATCCTGCACGAACGCTTCATGAACCCCGTCGTGAAGGCGAACGACCGCGGCCTGCAGACCTTCTCGCTCCGCCTGCCCAAGGGCACCGGCAAGGTGTTCTGTCGCGTGAACCCCGGCCCCTTCGGCGAATATGCGTTCGATTGGACCGGCTGGACCGCGATCGAATTCAAGTGAGTGTCCCGCGCGCCAGTCGGAGCTGGTTCTGGGCGGCCGTCGCCCTGACCGCCGCCAAGCTCTGGCTGGTCTCGGGCCTGCGGGTGTATGCGATCGGTCCGTCCTTTCATGACGACCGGCTGTTCATCGAGCTCGCCGAACACCTCATGAAGGGGGAGTGGCTCGGGCCCTACACCCAGTTCACCCTGGCGAAGGGGCCGATGTACTCGATGTTCATCGCCGCGGCGTTCAAGCTCGGCGTCCCGCTGTTCCTCGCGCAACACCTGCTGTACGCCGCCGCCTGCGGCGTGCTCACCTGGAGCCTGCGGCCGTGGCTGCGCGCGGGCGCGGCCCGCTTCACCTGTTATACGGTCCTCCTGTGGAACCCGATGAGCTACGAGGCCGAGAACCTCGGCCGGGTGCTCCGCCAGAATCTCTACGTTCCCCTCGCCATCCTGACGGTGGCCGGCCTCATCACGCTTTTCGCCCGCCGGCACGAGCGCGCATGGCGGCAGGCCGTCGCCGGCGGCGCCGCCGGCCTCGCCTTCGGCGCCTTCTGGCTCACCCGCGAGGAAAGCCTGTGGCTGGTGCCGGCCGTCGGCCTGCTCCTCCTCGCGCCGGCGCTCGCACTGCGCCGCGAACTGGCGCAGCGCTGGCGCGCCCTCGGCGCCGGCGTGGCGGCCTTTGTCGTCCTGGCGGGCCTGCCGCTCCTGTTCGTTTCCGCCATGAACCTGCGCCACTACGGCTGGTTCGGCACCGTCGAGTTTCGCGCGCCGGAATTCAACGACGCGTACGGGGCGCTGCTGCGCGTGCAAAGCGGGCCGAAAGTCGAGCACGTCACCATCACCCGCCAGACCCGCGAAAAGGCCTACGAGCTCAGTCCCGCCTTTGCGCGCCTGCGGCCCGCCTTCGAAGGCACGGTCGGCCAGCACTGGGCCGACCCCACCGTGGCGCCGGTCGGCGAGTTCCAGATCCGCGGCGGCTGGTTCATGTGGGCCCTCCGCGACGCGGTCCGCGAAGCCGGGCTGGCCCCTGATGCGGGCGCGGCCCTCCGCTACTACGGCCAGGTCGCGGCCGAACTCAATGCGGCGTGCGACGCCGGCCGCGTGGCCGCGCTCCCGCGGCGCAGCGGCTTCCTGCCGCCGCTAGGCCCCGAACTGGCGCGGCCGATCCTGGAGAACACGATCCTGTTCACGGACTATTTCTTCCGCTTCCGCGACTTCACCGCCCGGGCCCCGGCGAGCGAGGGCGACTACGCCGACCTGAAACCATTTCGCAATTTCGTCGGCACGCGCCTCAGCCCGGCGCCGCGTTCGCCGGAGCTGCCCACACCGGAGCAGGACCGGCGCGATGCCTGGAAAGTGGCCGTGCTCGAGCGCATCGGGCAGGCCACCGCGACCGTTTTCGGCTGGCTCGGGCCGCTGCTCCTGGCCGTGGGCCTCTTGCGCGGGATGGAAAGCGCGTTCGACCGCCGGGTTTCCTTCATGCTGGGCCTCGCCGCCGCACTGCTCGTCTCGTGCACCGCGTATGTGGCGATCAACATCCTCATCCAGGTCACGTCGTTCTTCAACATGACCCCGGCCGCGCTGGCGGCCGCCTATCCGCTCTACCTCGTGGCGGCGGGAGCGATCGCCGTGGACGCGGTCGCCTCCTTCCGCAACCGGGCCGCGACGGCCCCCGCGACGGCGGCGGTGCCGGTCGGGCCCGCCGCGCGGACGCAACTGGCCTGGTTGCCCGCGTGCGGCGTCGCCCTGGCGGTTTTCGGCGCCCGCCTCGCGTTGATCCACCACTACGCGAGCGACGTGCCGTACAACGATCAGTGGGTCATCGAAGCCGAGCAGATCCTCGTCCCGTGGCTCAACGGCACGCTCGGGCTGCGCGATTTCTTCATTCCTCATTTCGAACACCTGCCGGTCTTCACCCGCTTCCTCGCCTGGCTGCAGGTGGCGGTCACCGGCCGCTGGGATCCGCTGGTCCAGATGACGGTCAACGCCGCGCTGTATGCGGGCTTCATCGCCCTCGCGGCGCGATGGGTGTGGGCGAATTTCCGGCCCGTGGCCGCCGGCGCCGCAACCCTGCTCCTGCTCCTGGGCGGCGGCCTGCCGCACGCGTGGGAAAACACCGCGTGGGGTTTCCAATCCCAATTCCCGCTCGCGCTGATCCTGATGTTCGTGCACGTGGCCGGCGCCTGCACCCACCCGGCGGGCTCGCGCGGCTGGTGGCTGGCCCAGGCGGCCGCCGGCGCCGCGTTGTTCACCCTCGCCAGCACGTGGGTGGCGCCGCTGGCGGTCGTGATTTCCTGGCTCTGGACCGGGCCGCGCCGGCGGCAGGAGCTGCTCGTGCCCGGCGTGATCGCGGCCGCCGGCGCCCTGTTGCTCTGGATCGTGCACCGTTTCGGCGCGCACACCTTCGTGTACGTCGTGGCCAGCCCGAGTGAGTTGTTTCATTCCGCGCTCCACCTGCTGGGCTGGCCCAGCCCGCTGCCCGGAGCGGTGGCGCTGGTCCAACTCCCGTGGCTGGTGCATGCGTTGCGCCTGCGCGGCCGCACCGACACCGCGCCGGTCGATCGCGTGATTCTCGTGCTCGGGCTGTGGGGCGCGGCCCAGGCCGCCGCCATCGCCTTCGGGCGCGCCGGCGACAACAGCGATTTCGTCTCGCGCTACGGCGACCTGTTCTTCGTCTCCACCCTCGCGGGCGCGCTCGCCCTGGCGCGACTGGCGCCCGCCGGGGGACGCGAGCGCACGGCCTTCCTCGCCGCCTCCGTCCTTTGGTCCGTCGTCGTGGTCGGCGGACTCGTCCGCGACAGCACGGAGGGACACGCGCTCTACTTCCAGCTGCACGCTGCCGAACGCCGCGAGACCGGCCGCACGGCCGTGCAGAATTACCTCCGCTCCGGCGATCGCACCGTGCTCGACAGCCGCGCGGGCAAGGCGGTTTTCCTCGAGGACACCCCGCTGGTCGGCCGCCTGCTGGACGACCCGAAGCTGCGGGCGCTGCTCCCGCCCCCGGTCAATCCGGCGACGGCACCGGACGCCGTCGGCTCCCAGGTCCGCGCGCTGCAGGCGCATTGGAACTGGCTGATGCTTGCCGGCGTTCTCGTGCTGGCCGCCGGCGCCGGTACGCAAGCCTGGCGCAACCGCCATTCCCCTGCTCCCGCCCCCTTGGTGCCGGCGGCCGATCCCTGGCGGTGGCGCGTGGCCGCGGTGATCGGGTTGACGGCGCTCGTCATGTCGATGGCCTGGTCGAATCCCCTGCTCTTCGATCCGGCGCGCCGCTGGCAGCGCTGCCTCGGAGCCGCGGAGGCGATTCACGACCTCCGCTTCACTATTGTCGGGCCCTCGGAGTATGGACCCGAGCGGCTGCAAGGCGCGGCGATGCTCCAGCCCGTGCCGTTGCGAAACCAATTCTACGGCACCGCGCCGGATGGACCGTCGATGACGGGCACGGTCCTCAGCTCGCCCTTTGCGCTGACCAAACCCTGGCTGGTTGTCCCCTACTCGGGCTACCCGGTCGGCAACGGCAACGGACTCCGGCTGCGCGTGCTCGACGCCCAAGGCAACCAAGCGGGTAACGAGATCGGGTGTGACGGCCCCAACACCGACGGCGTCCTCTTTTGGACCGTCGACACCCACGCCCTGATCGGCCGGCGCGTCCAATTGGTCCTCTACGATGGGCGCACGGCCGGGGAAGGCTGGGTCGCCGCCGCCGCTCCGATTCCCACTTCCGATCCGACCCTGGCGGAGACCCTGGCCCGCCGCCTCGCGGAGGAGCAGAAAGGGCCGGTGCGCATCGCCGTGCTCGTCATCGCCGGCGTGGCCCTGCTTTGCGCCCTGCTCGGGTGGCTGGGCCACCGGCGAGCCGTGCGTGTGGCTTCACCCTTGTAGGCCGGGCTTTACGTTTGGCCCGGCCGTCCCCCCGGGGCAAACGGGAGCGCCAGTCCGGCCCGGCGCGATATTTCCTTTTTCCGATGGTGGGATTCGCCATCCCGGTTGTCAGAAACAGGTGAAGTGTTACAAGAAATCGTCATGTCCGAACAGCCGCCCCCGCCCCCGCGGAGCTTCACGAGCCTTTACCAGGCGACCGTGGCACCCCTGCGCCGGCATCTGGCGCGCATCCTGGGGGACCGCAAGGAGGCCGAGGACGTCGCCCACGACGCCTACCTCCGCGTGTACCCGGTGATGGAGAAAAACCAGGCGGAGAAACCCGAGGCCGTGCTTTACACCACCGCCCGCCGGCTCGCTTTCAACCGCCTGAAGCGCCGCCGTATCGCCCCCTTTGCCCCGGAACCGCCCGTCGAGGAGCTCAACGCCTCCTCCGCCCCCGGGGTGGTCCAGCAGGTCATGGCGCGCCAGGAGCTGCAGCAGCTCGAACAGGCGATCGCCGGCCTCCCCGAGGGCTGCCGCGCCGTCCTCCTCCTGCGCAAAATCGAACTGCTCTCGCACCAGCAGATTGCCACCCGCCTCGGCATCGCCGTCAGCACGGTGGAGAAACAACACGCCCGCGCGCTCCGGCTGCTGCGCGCCCGCCTCGCCCAGCCCGACGCCGGGAAGGCCACCAACGAGTCCAACCCATGAACCCTTCCGCATCCTCCGACCCGATCATCGAGGAGCAGGCTTCCCTCTGGGCCGCCCGCCTTGACGGCGGCCGCCTCACCTCCGGCCAGCGCGCCGAGCTCGAGTCCTGGCTTGCCACCGATCCGGCACGCCGTCTGCTACTGTCCTCTTATTGCCAATTTTCCGCCGACCTCGAACAGCAGTTGCCGTTGCTTGCAGGCATCAAGGACGACGTCGCGGAGATCAAGACCGCACACAAGACTTCCACGCTGCTCCCTTGGTTGCGCTGGCCGACATTGGCCGGTGCTTCGCTGATCGCAGCCGCGGCAGTCGCGGTCATCCTGTGGACAGGCCACCCGCAGGACTCTTTCCAGAACCTCGCCACGCCCATCGCGCAGCGCCAGGCGCTGACGCTGGCGGACGGCACGGAGCTTGAGCTCAACGCCCAGACGGTACTGGCCGTCGAGCTGAACGCCCGCGAGCGCCGTGTGCGCCTGGCGGGGGGCGAGGCCTTCTTCCACGTGGCCAAGGATTCCGCCCGACCCTTCTTCGTCGAAACCGCCGCGGGGTCCGTGCGCGTCACGGGCACGCAGTTCAACGTCCGCACCGGCCAGGCCGGGCAGCTCGAAGTCACCGTCGTCGAGGGCGCCGTGCAAGTGCGGCCCGGCGACCAGGCCGGGACCCGCGCCCTGCACGCCGGCGAGCAGCTGGTGCGCGCGGGCACGGAAATCACGGTGCGCACGCTGGCGTCCGGCGACGTCGACCGCACCCTGGCCTGGCGCACCGGCCAGGTGCTTTTCAACGGCACCCCGTTGCGCGAGGCGCTCGCTAGTTTCGCCCGCTACCACGGGCGCACCCTCACCGCCTCCGACGAGGCCGCCCTCCAGCGCGTCGGCGGCCGCCGCTCGCTCGATGACCTCGAGGGCTTCCTCACCGCCTTGGAGGACGCCCTGCCGGTGAAGGTCACGCACGAGTCCGACGGTTCCATCCGGGTGGACGCGGTCCGCAACTAGCCCGGATATTTCACACCCATGAGACCTTCGCTCAGAGAAATCCCCCTCCTCCCTTCGGTCGGAGCGACCGTGTCGCGGTTGGCCCCGACAAAGTCGGCCTGGCAGGGCGACTATTTCACACCGCGCGGTGTGAAATAATCGGGCTAACCATCGCGCTCGTGGCTGCCCCCTTGGTCTTCCTCCGCCGGCTGCTGCTCGTGGGTCTTGCCGGGGCGCTGGCCGTCGGTGCTCTCGCCGCGCCGGTCGACATTGACCTGCCGGCGCAGACCGCCGACCAGGCGCTGCTCACCTTCTCCCAGCAGGCGCGCGTCGAGGTGCTGTATTCCTTTGACGAGCTCAAGGCGGTGAAGACCCCGGCGCTGCAGGGCCGCTACGAACCGGAGGAGGCCCTCGCGCGGCTGCTCAGCAACACCGGCTACGCCGCGCGCCGCAGCCGGCCCGGCAAGTTCGTCGTCACGCGCACCACGCGCCCGACCGGCGCGCTGTCCGGCCGGATCGTCACCGCCGCCGGCCAGCCGTTGCCCGGCGCCATCGTGGTGCTGGCCGACACGACGCTGCGCACCGCCACCGACGACCAGGGAGCCTTTCTCTTTCCGGTGGTGACGCCCGGGAATTTCCGCCTGCTGGCCGGGGGCAAGGGCTATCGCATGGCCGAGCGGAAGGACGTCCGCGTCGAGGCCGGTGCCACGCGCGAGCTCGCGCCGCTCACGCTGCAGGCCGCCAGCGAGATCACCGAGCTCGAACCCTATCGCGTCACCGACCGCGACGCCCGGCTGCTCATCGGCGAGGGCGTGGGCGCCGCGCCGCGCCGCGCCGCGGGCAACCTCGACCTGCCACGCACGGAGGACAATGCCCTGCCGTTCACGATCTTCACGCGCGAACAGATCAGCCGCAGCGGCGTCGTGCAGCTCAACGAATTTTTCCAGCGCGAACTGCTCGACGGCAACACCAACGCCCAGCCGCCGGAGCAGAATGGCCGGGCCGACAGCTTCATCAGCGGCAGCTCCAACCTCGGGCTGCGCGGCTACGGCTCCGACCAGACCGTGGTTCTCGTCAATGGCCGGCGCCTGCCCGAGACCTTCACCGACAACATCGGGGTGCTCGGCGCGCCCGACGTCAACGTGGTGCCCGTTTCGCTCGTCCAGCAGATCGAGGTCCTGCCCACGTCGGCCTCCGCGCTCTACAGCGGCAACGCCGTCGGCGGCGTCATCAACATCGTCCTGCGCCCCGACTACGAGGGCGCGGAGTTGCGCACCACCTACACCAACGCCCTGGGCGGTTTCGACGCGCCGCAATCCTCGGTGGCCCTGCAGTACGGCCGCGGCCTGCTCGGCGGGAAACTGCACGTGCGCCTCAACGCCACCTTCACCCGCACCGAGCCGGCGGTGGAGTCGGAGCTGGACTACCAGCGCGCCCGCCTCGCCACCACTCCCGGCCTCAACGCGCGCGCCACGCCGAACATCGTCAGCGCCGACAACACCCCGCTCTTTGGCCCGGGCACCGCCACCTTCACGTCGGCCGCCCCGGGCGCCGATGGCAGCGCCAGCCGCGCGGACTACATGGCCCGCGCCGGCGTCTACAACCAGGAGCGTTTCGCCACGCCCGGCGGGCTCGCCGCGTCGATCAACAGCAGCGACTACGTCTATGGTCGCGAACAGCGCCGCGACTCCTGGTACGGCTCCATTCTGTACGACGTGAAGCCCTGGCTGCAGCTCGGCCTCGACGGCAACTATGCCACCACGACCGTGCATCGCGGCTACGATCTTTTCCCCGCCACCTTGCGCCTCGGGGCCGGCTCCGCCTTCAACCCGTTCGGGCAGGACGTGAATGTCGCCCTCAACGAAATCGCCCCCGCGCTCGGCCAGGACTACAACGAGGCGCGACTCGAGGCCTACTCGATCGTCGCCGGCGCGCTGCTGAAGCTGCCGGCGCAGTGGCAGATCACGCTCGACGGCCAGTACGCCCGCAACCTCGCCCACTACCGCGGCACCCTGCGGGCCGACGCCGATCGCTGGCAGAAGCTCGTGGACGCCGGGCGCTACAACCCGCTGCGCGATACGCAGGCGTTTGCCCCGCCGCCGGAGTTCTACGACCAGGTGCTCGTCTATTACGGCGGCCCCGGCCGGTTCGTGACCCTCGGCGACTATGAAACCTTCGAGGGGGCGGTGCGCGCGACGAATGAATCGCTGAACCTGCCGACCGGGAAGAGCACCACCAACTTCGGCGCCGACTACCGGCTGGGCCGGCTGGCGCCGTATGTGGCGGAGCCGCGTTACGCCGACGGCACGCCCGCGCCGGAGATCATCCCCTGGAGCGGCCGCACGCTCGAACGCATCAGCGTCTTTGGCGAGCTGCAGGCGCCGCTCCTGCCCGCGGCGTGGCTGCCGCACCCGGTGACCGCGATCGAACTCGACCTGGCCGCGCGCTACATCATCTCGTCCCAATCCAACGAGACCAACCTCGCGCCCACCCTCGGCGTGAAGGTCGATTTCGCCGGCGGTTTTTCCTTCCGCGGCTCGTATACGACGTCGAACCGGTTCCCCAGCCCGATCATGAGCCGGCCGCTCGCAGTCGGCAGCGGCGGCGGTTCGTCGTCGGACCTGGTCAGCATCAATGACCCGCGGCGCGGTGGCGAGAAGTACGAGACGGAGGCACGCCTGGTCATCAATCCCGCCATTCGCCCCGAATCGGCCGTCACCCAGTCGGCCGGGCTGGTCTGGCAACCGGGCGGCAAGACGCACCGCCTCCGCCTGGCGGTCGATTTTGCCGACACCACCAAGACCAACGAAATCGTCGGCCTCGATGTCCAGGGCCTGCTGAACAACGAGGAATTTTATCCCGACCGCGTGATGCGCACGACCCCGCCGCCGGCGAACACCCCGGCGGAACCGCC
>Ga0247757_10001726_pt1 | contig 13287 bp, 15 predicted proteins | sample UWRJL126311R4_FD_180929 | JGI IMG/M metagenome (GOLD analysis project Ga0247757, IMG submission 180929) | Plant litter microbial communities from Arlington Agricultural Research Station in Wisconsin, United States - UWRJ-L126-311R-4 | ecosystem: Environmental > Terrestrial > Plant litter >...
CATCCACCTCGCGGGGTGGCCGCTGCCGTTCCCGCTTCGCTTCAGCTTGCATCTGATGCGCCTGTTGCTCGAGGCTTCCTCTACCGCGCACACTTACAGAGGTTGTACTCGCATCGCCCGGTCGCAGTGTCTCATGTGATTTCCGCGGGTGCATGCTGCTGCCCCGCTGATGCCGCGATTCGCTTTCGCTCGTGGATGCGCTGCTATCCGCAGACACGAAGCGCATGCGGCTGGCCTGGTTATCGTAGGGTTTCTCGCGGTCTCCCCATCCATCCCCTCCTGCGAAGATATCCTCGATGCACTCATCCGCCTTCAATTCGCCAGGCTGTGCAGACCAATATGCCGCCAGCGTCCGCCTGTACATGTCCTGAAGCTCACCGGCTTCCCGCGATCCAGCGTTCAGTGAAGGCGTGGCTGCACGAGGTCAGTTCAGTTCGTTATACTTGCCACTAGCATGTAGGCGTACATCCTGTGTCTTCCGTATCCCCCTGCTCCCCTGATACGATGCCAGCGATACCGCTAAACACTTGGGCCGTTCTTAGGGGAGGCGCCACAAAGTTCCGATCGCCTTCGATCTGGCGCATGAAGAGACTGACCTTGAGGGTGCTGTTGATCTTACTGTTCTGCATGAGATAGCGCCGCGTGACGCCCGGCTCTTCGCCTTCTACTCTGTTCATCTCGCTCTGCTCTACGTACTCGGCGAGGTTCAGCTTCACTGTGCCCAGCGTGATGCGCTCGCCTTTGCCTCCGCCCGAGTACTCCTGCACTACTTCAAACTCAATGTAGCTCTCTTGCAGCATGCCATTCTTATCCACAACCAGCTTCACGGCTAGCTTAGCCTCGTAGTCGTAGCACACCTTGTGGTCTTTGATTGGACACTTCTCGGTGCGCCCGCGGTGGTCGGCGGCAGTAGAGTGCGGGAGATGCCATTTCACAAACGAGTTACCCGACACCAGCGGGACATTGTTGAGATCGATAATCTTCAGGTGTAGCTCGAACTTGGGCTGGATATTTGTCAGCCGGAGTCTTCTGAATGATGCTGCAGTGGTTGGCGTCTTACGCGGCGGTTCTTTGGCACTGCAATCGTGAGCGTTTGCGCCGCGAACGCGACAGAGCGCTTGAGCGACATCCCTCACCGAAGGCTTGCATGGTAGAAGAACAAAAGGCCGCAGCGTATCACGGCTATTCTGGAACCAACTCTAAACGTCAGGATCAGTGGTGCTGAGGTGCAAGGGCAACCTGCCCGCATGCAGTGAAAGGAAGCTAAGGCTCGAGCTCTGGCCGCGTCATGGTTTCATTGCATCGCCAGCGTTCCCCTCCACACCATGCTTCCGCCGCCCCCAGACGCAATAGCCGACTGCGTTCTCGCTGCATTCGACTGCTTGCCTGATAAGCGCAAGCCGAGACCACGCGGCGACGGTGCTCGTGAATGGGTGCCTCTCGCCGGAATCGTTCTCGTAAATAAGGGTATGGCACGACCAATGCATGCAACGCTATGCTCTCGTAAGCTTGATGCTCATACCTCAGGGAAGAAGGCAAGCTCTCGTGCGTTTCGCTGGGGTGCGTAAACTGCCTATTTGTGCCCCTAGTTCAACGCCTAACAGGGTAGACAGCACTGGGATGAAATGCCTCCCCTCCAACAAAATGCCCCTCGCCAATGGCAACGTCCTGCACGACTGGCACGCTGAGGTTCTAGCCATTCGAGCTTTCAACCGCTTTCTTTTGGACGAATGTCTGCTCCTCCTTACCCCACCTCATGCATCTTCCGACATCATCCGTCAAACCTCAGTCGCCGAAAGGACGCCTGGCGAGCACCAGCCCTTTACTATCAATGAAGGCATCCAAATTCACATGTACTGCTCCGAGGCCCCATGTGGCGACGCCAGCATGGAGCTAGTCATGGACGCCCAAGAGGATGCAACACCGTGGACAAGCCCAGTGCCCACAGTGTCTCCCAACGTCAACAACAACTCGGATCCCGAAATACCCTCTTCTCCATTGGCTCTTCGGGGGCGGTCCCATTTCTCGCACCTCGGAGCCGTCAGATGCAAACCCTCTCGTTCAGATGCACCTCCAACCCTCAGCAAGTCGTGCACCGATAAGCTAGCCCTAAAGCAAGCCACTTCGCTTCTCTGCTCACTGACCTCGACCCTGATATCTCCTCGGAATGCTTACATCGATTCGTTAGTTTTGCCTGAGTCGCAATATGTCCCATCAGCATGCAAGCGGGCCTTTTCTTTGACAGGCCGTATGCACGGCTTGACGAAAGAGACGGAAAATAGGTGGATAGGCGGATATGCATGGCATGGCTTTACCGTCCGAGCCACACGGCGAGAGTTTGCGTGGAGTAGGCGAGCAGTAAAGAAGACCGAGAAGCCAGCCCCAAGCACGCTGAGCACGGTGTGGTCGCCAAGATGGCACGAATCCTTGATTGGAGGCGTGTTGCAAGGGAGGAAGCAGTTCGATCCACGAGGGGCGAGCGTTGTTTCCAGACGCAGTATGTGGAGGAAAGCGGCGCAGATCGCAGTCGCTGTAGGCGTCCCAGCGCTCCTAGAAGTGCTGAGCAATGGAGATTATGGACATGTTAAAATGGGTGACGTGTTAGCGGCGAGAAGGCAAGTGAAAGAGGATGCTTGTACAAAAGGTCTGAATGGTTGGATCAGGAACATTGGAGATGATGAATTCAGTCTTGATACCAATTGAGCTATTACCAGTCATTACCCTTCCGACTGGGTCATCATATTCCTTTCAATCCGTTTTCGTCTTGGGAAAACGTGCCCCAAGCACCAGTTCTGTCTCCCCATCGGTCACTCAGCACCTCCATCACGCCCACCATCTCTACTCCCCTTTTCTTCTTGCCCATTACCCCGTCTCCACCACCGTCCGCGTAAAAAAACTGGGCATCTTTTTTCCTCCTGGGTAGCCTTGAAACAAGTAGATGTACATCTAGATATGGCCCCAACAGATTCAAGAGCGCTGGAGTAGCCCTGTTTGATGCGAAAAGTGAGCATGGAGAAGGAGCCTGTTGGTGAGATGATCTGATAGTAGAGGGCGCTTCGCGTAACGGGGGAGTGCATGGATTGAAGAGGAGAGTATAAAGTCCGTGGGTATAGGTCAGACGTGAGAGTCTAGTGAGGACAGAAGAGGTTGTGGCATTTGCTAATACATCGTCAATATACTGTGGATGGTCAAGAACACGGCAATGCAAACCTTGGATGTATCCTTTCTTTTGCAAATGTGTAACAACTTGCGGCAGGTTGTCAATTAGAATAAAGGTTATTGTACTTTTCTGCATTACTGTGTGTTCGTCTCGTGATGTCTTTTCGCTGGCTTTAGGTTGAGGTTCATCGGGTGCAGCGTGGGGTGGTTCGTGACTGTCCCTTTCTGCAGCAACCCTTGCCTGGACTTTCTGTTCTGGGGGCGTTGCGTTTGAACCCCCTAAAGAGATGCCATAGGCCACTTCGTTATCAAGCAGCATCTCGTCATCTTCGTCCTCGGCCTCGCTATCAGGAATAAAAGTCCTTTTAGACGGCATTAGCTCAGCCGCCCTGGCTTTCAGGTCTGTTTCCGATTGCTCAGCCGTGTCTTCTCTACCTTTCTCACTAGTACCACGGCCCTCAAATTCTTCACCGATTTCATCTATCGCCTCCATGACGCCGACGAGGTCGAAGGCTCGCATGATCTTCACCCGATCGAGCACTTCAGTGGCAACATCTTCAATAACAGGAGGCGAGTGAAGTGTCGAGGACCTAAGGAGCGAAGCATCGCGTTGTAGATGAGACAGTGTGAGTGTGTATAGGCGGAAGATATCCAGGTTACCCGTCGTGTCGATGATGGCCGATGTCGAGCTTGGTGCTTGAAGTAAAGAAAACGCAAGCATCGAGAGACAGATCTACTGTCTCGTTAGCTCGAATAGGATGAACGTTCGTCGGGTAGAGAAAACACCCACATCCATTCCCCCAGCCCCTTGCTCGCAGCTTACAGCCACAACCCTGCCCTTTTGCAGTCGCGATTCTCCGAACGCCTCATCGAGACTCTGTACGCCCGTCTTCAGCCCAGTCGTTTGGTACTCATCTGCCTTTTTTCCGCCCGCAATCTCTTCGAACAATCTATCCAGATGGGCATCATCCACGAGCGTGCGTGCCAGCACCGCTGGCGCTTCCGACGCCGCCGCCTGCATGCCACTACGCAGGCTGCGCAACGCCAGGGAAGCGAGCCTCAGCAACCGTTCCAGATGGGATACCGCTGGCTGTGGTAACGCGTAACGTTTGCAGATCAGCCGCGCCCGAGCCGTACCGTTCCGGTATTGTAAGTCCCCAACAATACTGGGCCACCGTCTTAGTGCCCCCACCCCACAATAGTTACCCCTTCAAGCCAACAATTCAAAGGAGAGGTCGTTGCTGGATGACGTACAATACGCAGCAGCCCTCTAGAATGGAGTACTTTGCATTCAGCACGGCAGAGGCGTGAGAGGGCGGATGCTGGCGCTTTGGTGAACCCACACAGATCGACTGCGCGGCTCCATGCTAGCCCACCGGATTCCCGAGAAGCTAGGAAGTAGCACCTACGCACACGATAGGCGGCCTCTCGGTCTATCCAACTATCGGTATACAGATCCAGCGAACGGTAAGGGCAAGTCCAGATAATCACTAAACAGCAGACAATGACGTAAGTCAGCAGTGTGTGCCGTGGGAGCAGAGCTTGGCAGTATGTAGAGCATTTCGCGGTACCACCATCCAATGCGATCAATACCTTGCCGAGGATGCAGTCAATCGACGTTGTACCTGCATTAGTCCAACGCCCGACATCGGCATTTGGACCTAGGCCAGGAACCATACCCCAAAAACGCCCCAGGCGATATACCAAAACACTTGCATGAATGCACATTTCTTTCATTTGGAACTACAAACTCCACCCAATCCCAGCCAGGCCGCTCCTTGAAATTGAATCGAATGAGAGCTTCCCAGTAGGCCGTGCACGCACCCATTAATAACCATGTAGAAAGAAACCAAAAAGAACAAAAGGAAAGATGTCGGTGTTATGCCTCGTCCTCTTGAAAACACTGTGCAGTCAAAACGCCTTTCCAACAGCACCCAGTTTTTTTTTCTTCTCCGAAATTGGACACTCGTAAAATCCACATCCAGCAGCTTGCCAACGTGGCCTTGCACCTGACCAGCTCCTTGGTTCGGTGCCGGCATGGGATGGTAACGTGCTGTATGGTGTATGGGCCGGGTATTGGACGTGTTTAGTTCATCTTTGTGAATGGTGGAATCAATGTGCGTCGCCTAGTTCTGCAGGCATCCTAGGTCGATCTCATATGCATGCTAGATCAAAAATGTCTTATCCAACTCTTCTCACGCTACTACGCAGGGCGTTCTGGCCGAGGCCGTCGCCCGCCCTTCAAGCTCTTGACGCGGTTCAAGAACCCGCCACCACTCTGAGGCTTTGGTTCGCTAGGTGAACCAAGGCTGTCTGCGGTCAGGGCTCGACTCAGCGGGTTGCGAGACCCAGGCGAGACAGGGGAGGTGATGGCGTCCTTGCCATCAGACTCAGCGACTTTGATGGCTGCCCCCTTTTTCTCATACGCTTCGTCATAGCTGTCGAAAAAGGGGTTCATCTCGCTATTCTTGCTGCCGGCATATCCACCATTGGAGCTCAAAGGACCATTGGGACTTTGAGCAGCGCCATAACGGGGCTCTGCGGATCCGATCCGAGGTCGAGTTTCGAAATCGCGTCGCGGCTGCGAAATCCCACGGATTCGTTGAGCAATTGACTTCTTACGGCCAAGGCCGCCTTCGGCGAGAGTCTTTTGATTTTCAGACTCTCGCTGTTGGATAGCTGTACGAGATGCTGGTGCACCCTCCAAGAATGTCGAAGTGCCCAGTCCATAGCTCTCATCCCCATGAACAATGTCAGACCGCTCCTTGGGGCCGAAAGTAGTCATAGAACGGCCTTCCCCTTCTGGGCGCTTGTTCCACGAGTTGGCTCCACCAAAGTCAGTGAACCCCTCCGCACCCCTCCCGTGAATCTTGTCTAGATCAATCTTGTCGTTCACAGGTCCTGAGCCTCCCAATGCGTTGTTGGCAGAGCCAGCAGGAAAAGCATGCATAGGGGCGCGGTGATCCTTCCTGCGGTTACGATGGGGCTGAACAGCATCGTACGGTCCATCGTGGTGGATTAGACTGGGTCCGTAGATGCCGCTCACATCCAATTTGTCGATAATGTCGAGACCGTGCGGTTTGCGCACCTTTGTTGAGCGACTCTTGGGATCGCGGGTGCGATCGTCCCTCTCTTTACGGCGCTCCCTTCGCCTCCGCTCCTCGTTGGGGTCCAAGGAGCCCTTGTCGATCATCGAAGACTCGGAATTGCGTCGGGTTCGTCTGGCCTCTCTCCTGTCGGGACTACCGCGAGGCGGTGGTCGAGAACCAGACTGACCTGGAGGTCGATGAGGCCCGCGAGGAGGTCCCCGTGATCGCTTGTCTCTGTCTTCCTCATCGGAGCGTGACGGGCGATGACTGGGCTGGGGCCGCGGGGGTGGAGGGCCTCGAGCTGGCGGTGGGCGCTTCTTCTCGCCGTCGTCGAGGGTCAGGTTGTCCTGCCGAAGGGAAGGATAGTTAGCAAAGTGGCTCACGAATTGCTTAAAGCGGTCCATGAGATGGAGGGGTTTTGGAGACATGTGTCTGTCACCGCACGACCGGAAGGCGATGCAGCATTCGTGCAACGCATGTGCGACGGCGGTGCTGCCGTCACCTTGGCAGCAGGGGGAGGACGTACAAAAAGCTCGCGGGCGTCGTTGCCAAAGGCAGCCTTCTTAGGCGACTCCTTCATGGTGACAGACATATCGATCAATTGGGCCTGTTTGTTGAACTCGGCTTCGAAAGTCTGCAGGAAGGGATTACGCGACATGGGCCGGCTGCCTGCGCTCGTGGGGGTTTGCAGCGAGGGCGAGGGGATTGCGGGCGAGCCAGTTCTGTTGCGGAATGGGTTGTTGGAGTTGAGGTTGAGCGACAGGCCGGGCGAGGAGCGGCGCTCTGCGTGAAAAGGGGATTGTCAGTGGGAGCTGTTTCGTCACGGGCGGCTGGCGTGAAACAGGCGCGATAAGGAGCGTACCAGGCATTGACGGTTCTGCGATCATAATGTCGCCCGCTACTTGTAACCCTGCACGAGCGCCCAATCAAACGGAAAAGCGCGGGGGTGCGGGCAGGATTGCGCCTGTGGGCGACAAACCGCAGGCGGGCACTGTGACGCACGACGGGCGTGGAAACCTTGCTGGCAGACGGCCCAAGGGTTGGCAGAGGATAAGGGGAGCGGTAGATATGCTAAGGCTGGCGATAGGATGCTGGCGTATGGGAACGGCGGGCAGGCGGTGAGGGCAGGCAGCGCAGCAGGACGGGGGTGGTGGCGGGCGTGACGGACAGGCGAGACGGTCCAGAGGGCTAGTGCATGCAGAAGATACCAATGCCAACGGCCGGGGCGGGCAGCGAGCGCTCGGCGGGCGCGTCGGTATGTGGGTAGCGGCAGCGGTGGTGGTGATGGTGGTGGGCGGATGTTGTTGTGGGCGTGGTGGGAGGCAGGAGTAGCAGCAGCAGCAGGGGAATTCGAGCTGGCAAAGCAGCAGCAGCACCGCGCAGTAAATACGAAAGGCCCTACAGCCCCTGGGCCCTGGGAATGGCTCGCAGGCGCGGCTGGAGGAGCTGTTGCGGCGGTGGCGCGCAGGCTGATTCGACGCCGCGTCTGCGCCCGCCGTGCCCGCCGTGCCGAATGCTGGGAAGCAAAAGAGGCCGAGTGACCACGGGCTGCTGCGCTGCTGCGCGTCTGCTTGCGGGGGACCGGGGAGCGTGCACAAAAAGAGCTGGCCGGCCACTTGACGATGCTGCAGGGCGCGCCAGGGCCAGACACAACCGCACGCCTTTGCGCTTGACAGCCGCCCCTCGATGCTGTGTCTGTGTCTGCTGCTCCCCGTGTCCCTCCAGCGTCCCCTCCAGCGTCCCCTTCTCTTTCTTTCTCCTCCGACCACCGCCTCCTCGTCTTCGGCCGGCATACACGCCTCGCTGTGCGGCGCTGCTGCCCGTGGTCGAGCGCCGGCCGGATAATCTACGTCGCGCGTCTGCACTGCCAGACAGACCGTCCAGGTCCACCAGCGCCGCCAGGCTAATTCACTAATTCACCACCCAGGCCTCCAGAAGCGGCATAGACTAACCGTCCCCCTGTCCCCCCGCAATCGGGAGAGCAGACCCTGGGACTCCTTCTCTCGCCGCTCGCCGGGGAGCCTCAACCTGCTGCTGCCATCCTCGCTGCATCGTCCGCCTGCTGCAGCCTCGCATGGCCGACAACGACGCGGCCGACGTGCCCCGCTACGCCGGCTTCTCACGCTTCGAACTCGAGCTCGAGGTCGGTCTCAACGGACATCCACCCCTATCCGTCCCACCTACTAACCTCTCCTAGTTTGTGCAGTGCCTCGCCAATCCCGCCTATCTCAATTACCTGGCCGTGCAGAAAACGCTCGACAAGCCCGACTTTGTAGCCTACCTCGGCTACCTCCAGTACTTCAAGGAGCCGAAATATGCCAAATTTCTGCAGTAGGTGCTCACGGACATGATCTTCGGTGGCACGGATGACTGATGACGGCCTGCAGCCATCCTGGGCCTACCCTCCGAACCCTGGAGCTCCTTCAGCAGGAGCGATTCCGCCGCGAGATCTTGAGCCCCAACCTCCTCAATTTCATGACCGTCGAAGGCCTCAAGCACGCAGTTCCCAAGAAAATAGAGTGAGTCCGGCCTCGCCGCCGACGTTTGCATTCCTGTAGCTGTGGAATTCGGGCCATCTGCTTAGTCACAAACGCTCCGCTGCCGTCATCGATTGGAGTAGAGCTCTCGATTGCGGTGCCAGCGCAGGCTCGATGCCCGCTAGTGATTGCCAAGGAGACGGGACCGACGGCGGCTTTGGTTCTGGCTGCGCACACTAAAGTAGGTACTGTGTACATATGTTTTATGTGCGTGTGGTCTTAGCGTGGACAGTGGGCAAGGGCCACATCATTGTATTACTATAGCATAACCGTATTTGTTATTGCATATTCTGCAAGACGGGGCAATGGTATCCAGAAATTGAATGTCCGGCTGAACTGGGAAACACATGCTCAGTAGCTTGGCGTAGAAGCATTGACTACTGAACTTGCTTGTTTCTACAGCACATTCTATTGGCAAGCCTCTCTCTGCGGATTGTCCACCTGCCGTTCCATATTTAAATCCTGACTATTGGAAACTCGTATGTACGGAGCTGCGCGTTGCCCAGGGTATCCTCGCGTCTCGCGTCCTTGCGGCTATCGGTGCATTCAATGATGGCACGATGACACGTGACATGGGCGGCCAAGCATTTGAACATCTGCCCCACGCACGAGCTATGACTGCGGCGTTGCCATCAAGGTGCCTGATGGTCTACGGTCGTTACCCCTCTAAAAGACACTCCCACGCCCTATTGCCGTTCCCGCCATGAGGACTGTTTCCGAGGCAGAGTGCGCATCTTCTCCCTCATCCACACGAAAGGGATCATGGACTAATGCCCACCCAGGAAATATTGGCATCAACTCGACCATTTTCACTCCCTCACAGATCTGAAGATAGCGGTTTCCTCGCATCGTGACCCCCAGATAACAGCCGGCCTGCGTTCCGTTTGCTGGAAGGTATTCTCTTTTCTCTACGAGGCAATCCCGAGGGTGTTAATGGGCATGCATCTAGATATTCCTGCTCCTCAAGACTCTGGACCGCTCGTCATGGCCAGGCCGCATTGCCGAGTCACGCTCCACCTACGAGTCTCTCCGCTCACACTACCTTCGTGCGATTGAGCATCCTGATGAGTTTGAAACATCCCTTGATCCGCTTAGCGAGAATGAAGAGGTATATCTGCCGTTTCCACCAATCTTGTCATGCGTGTATTGACCGCTACTAAGCCTTGAAAGTCCCCCTGGGTAGCCCTTCGCGCTGACGAGACCCTTCGTGCCGAGATTTTTCAGGATATCGAGCGGTGCATGCCCGAGAACACGTACTTTCGACAGCCCGCCACCCAGAACATGATGCTGGACATATTGTTTGTCTGGTGCAAAATGCACCCGAACATTGGGTATCGACAAGGTATGCATGAGATATTGGCACCTCTGCTGTGGGTCGTGGAAAGAGATTCTGTGGACACGTCCAACATGGAAGGCGAACGCATAGATCAGATCATGGTGGACATGCTCGATTCAAGGTTCATTGAGCACGACACGTCAACTCTCTTTTCATTGATCATGCAAACCGCAAAGTCATTCTATGCACCCGCTGAGACAGGGTCCGCCACCAAGGACACACCTATGCTCTCTCGGTGCTCAAAGATCTTCGAGCGGTATCTTCCTCAAGCCGACCCTGAACTGGCAACGCATCTCAACAGGCTCGAGATTGTTCCGCAGATTTTCCTTCTGTATGTTCCGCGATTTGTAATGAGACATTGTCCTAACTAAGACTTAGACGGTGGATACGGCTGTTGTTCGGTCGCGAGTTCGACCTCGATTCCGTTCTCAACGTATGGGATGCCTTGTTTGCCATTGATGCTACGCTCGAGCTTGTCGATATGATATCAATAGCCATGTTGCTACGTATACGTTGGGATCTTATTGCTGCTGATACTAACGAAGCATTTTCTTTGCTCTTAAGGTACCCTGAGCCAGAATCACCGGCGTATACTTTTATCAAAGACGCACTATACTTGAGAGATCATTTAACACCCGAAGGCGGCGTGGAAATCATAACCCGGTATGGCAAACAGGCACCAAAGCTGGATACGAGGCAGCCCTCAGCCATACGCCAACCCTCTCCAACTCCTTCGAATGCTTCAAGCCGTACCAGAACCACCACGGGATCCCCGAGAACCATTGCGGGCCAACAGTCAGTAGGTATAGAAGCCCTTCTGCAAGGTGCAGCAAAGAACATGCTCGAGCGGGGCTCTCAATGGGGGGTGGGGAAAGCAATCAGAGATGCAGTAGGGGAAGTTAGGAAGAACGTCGAAGCCATCCAATCGGGAAGCCCATCTCTTACGGTGTCTGGGGCAGCAACCCCTCGATCAGGAGGGAGAGAGTACCGTAAACCAGCACAACTAGCGACGGCGACTAAAAGACCAACTCTCGAGCGCGCACAGTCAGGACATGCGTCCAAGAAGATTGAAATTCTGGAGAGACGAAGTAAAAACCTGGCGAAAATGCTAGAAAGTGCCGTAGCAGAGTTATGGGACTACCACAAGGAGCGGAGTGAGGAGGGCAAAGAGAAGAAGGAATCTGTCGAATCCCTCAGCCTAGCCATCGCAAAGGTGCAATTTGTTCAAGTGTATTTGGAGGATTCTACAATACCATTGCCGGTCGATGAAGCCACAGAACAGGCGGTAAGTCCATATTTCGCCATATTGATTATGTTGCTTTGCTCGAGTCGTAGCTAACGTACATATGTGGACCTAGGCTACGGTCAATGCTGCGGCTACTTTGCTCTCGCCTTCTTCACCCTCGGTTCCTGAACGAACGTCAAGCGCACCGCCCCAACCAAGTGCATCACACTCTCGCCCCACTTCCTCCAGAGCAGACCCACGGTCTGCGTCCCCACCGCTGGGCCAGCCTCGAACGCTCCCGTCGGCATCGTCGAGATTATCGCCGCGCGCGCGGCCGACGTTGGCATCATCCAATTTTTCCTGGATGTTGGCGCAGGATTCAACATTGACGGCTTCGACATTTGCGTCAAACACGGCGCATACTTCGTTTGCATCCGACGAGAAACGCCGACTGCAAGGTAAAGGGTTCCTGTTCGGCGACGAGGACGATTCCGAAGTACCGGTACGGGAAAAGAGAGGAAGTATTAGCGGCAAGGCGGCGTCGAAAGGCGGCAAGAGTAAAAATAGCACAGAAGTCGAGGTTGAAGAAGAAGTCATTGATCTAGAGGAGGTGGGTAAAAAGGAGGCGGTAAGATGAACCTGGTGAAGTGAGGCAAAGAGGGCGAATAGGTAACAGTACGTATCAAAGTAAGCATCACAGTCTCTCAAGCGTATAGGTCCTTTTCTTTGCAGACATGATTCATTTCGTTGGCACATCCTAAGCCACTACATAAGTTTCAGTATGGTTATCCAAACCCAACAGCACGCAAAACATGGGCGATCAAGGAATGGTGCGAACGACGGGTATCGAGCTGAGTGGTATACTGCAATGTCTTTCTTATCCTTGTTGATTGTGTTGCACTGATATCAAGAACGGCGACGTGGAGGAAAGAGGGTATGCTGTCTTGTCCCGGGACATTTCTGCGGTTGCATTGTCAGCAGGGCAAACCAGGGGAACGGGGCAAAGAGCATGGGGCAACATGACGTACATTTGCCGCAGTTGCAGGCACCCTGGGTGCAGCCGCAGTCGGCGCATGAGCATCCAGCAGTTCCACAGCCAGGCATGATTGCTTTCTTTGGGAAGAAGATTGGTGGTGGGGTGGGAAAAGTGTGTTGTGGTTGGTGAGTCGAGGTTGCTTGCGTTTAACGAGCTGAGCGAGAGGTCGTGAGGGGCAAGCGGGGTGCCTTTTATCTTTGTTGCCTCTCGCGGTGTCGCCCGCCGGCGGGCAACGTGCTGCCGATACCCGCATCTGGGCGGGGCGCTAGCCCTGGTGCGGGCATTTTGCGTCTCGCCCGTGGGGCGGGTTGCCCTGTTGTGGTTGGAGGGGACTGCTCGTGAGTGAATTGTGCGGACGGGCTGGACCAGCTTCCCAGGCTGGCATTGCGTACGGGGCACACGAAGGAGCAGATCGAAGCCGTATCTCCGGGAACGCAGACCCGCACAAATGTCTCAGACGGATGAAGACTAGACACCGCGGTGACATATCGAGGGGGGGTCGGGCGACCGATGCGTATCGTATCGTACTAATTGCCCACCAAGAATCCGCCCTATCCAACCGGCCATCTGGAGTATCCACAAGGCATGCCACAAACAATGGATTCTAGGTTTGCATTCATGTTTATTTCCACCACTACACAAGCTTCTTTTCAGACGTTTTTGGACTGTCCAAGACACCGCTTTGCCGGCTTCTTCACATAGAGAAGTGCAGCATCTCTCTTCCTCCCACGTCCTTACGTACATCCCATCACAACCACGCTCCCCAATCTCACCCCATCCGCAGCCACACATCTCATGATCACCCTTCCACCGCTAGCCGGCTCCAGGGAGCCAGCCATTCCTTCTCAATCCCGCTCACTTCTCGTTTCCTCGTCGTTGCAAAGTCCACACCTGTACCTATTGTA
>Ga0247757_10001727_pt1 | contig 13286 bp, 12 predicted proteins | sample UWRJL126311R4_FD_180929 | JGI IMG/M metagenome (GOLD analysis project Ga0247757, IMG submission 180929) | Plant litter microbial communities from Arlington Agricultural Research Station in Wisconsin, United States - UWRJ-L126-311R-4 | ecosystem: Environmental > Terrestrial > Plant litter >...
CCTCGCGCAGGATGGCTGCAACACGTGCGGTTGTGAAGCAGATGGCAACTTCGGCTGCACCCAGATCGGCTGCGCCGGCGTCGAGGTGCCGGACTACGGGCGGCGCTTTGCCGACAAAGACCCGAAGGCCTGCCTGCTGTTCGACTTCGCGTGCGGGTTGAACACGAAGCACTTCAGCGACGAGACCGGTTGCGGCTGCGTGCAGGACCGAAACTGCCCCCAGGTAATCCATTGTGACGGAGGCATTCCGAACTGCGTGGACGGCCCCATCCAATGCCCGTTCTCGAAGCTCGAGTAGCCTTGGGCGGGCGGGCCGGAGCTGCTATTGCGTAAACCATGGCGGATCCGAGCAGCGCCCCCATCATCGAGTTCAAGGGCATCAAGAAGGCTTTCGGGCAGAAGGTCATCTATTCGGGGCTGAACCTGAAGGTCCTGCGCGGTGAGGTGCTGACCATTTGCGGCGGCTCCGGCGTCGGCAAGAGCGTGATGCTCAAAATGTTAATCGGGCTCCTGCACGCAGACGCGGGCACCATCACCTTCGACGGCGCGGACGTCACGCGCATGGAGGAAGAGCAACTCGCGCTCGTGCGTCGTCGAATCGCGATGTTGTTTCAGAGCGGCGCGCTCTTCGACTCGCTGACCGTGGGGGAGAACGTGGCCTATGGGCTCGAGGAACATTTCCGCGACAAGATGAGCAAGTCCGAGCGCGCGGACCGCGTGTCTTGGGCGCTCAGCTTGGTCGACTTGCCCGGCATCGAGCTGCTGCAACCCGCGGATCTCTCGGGCGGCATGCGGAAGCGCGTGGGCTTGGCGCGCGCCATCGCGGTGCAGCCCGAAGTGCTCTTGTACGACGAGCCCACGACTGGGCTCGATCCGATCAACACCGCGCGCGTGAATCACCTGATCATGGGGCTACAAGAGAAGCTCAAGATCACCAGTATCGTGGTCACGCACGACATGCGGAGCGCGTTCGAGATCAGCGATCACTTGGCGATGGTACGCACCGGACGGATCATCGCCTATGGCACGGTGGAGGAATTCCAAGCCTCCACCGACCAGCGCGTGTCGGATTTCATCGAGGGCCGCGCGCCCGTGAAAGAAGACGTCGAGACGTTGCTCAACAGCTGAGCCGTTCGGCGTCCCTCCTGGCGCGGCAAAGTCCGGCCGCGAAACGCTTACCCTGCCGCTAGAATCGCCTGTGGCGAAAAAACGGGCAGCCTGATTGCGGGGCGTCGGCTATCCTCGCTATCCTTAGGGTTTGCGGTTCTGGGTTCTAGCCACAGGTAAGCTTGAGCGATGGTTTCGTCGAAGGACGTGAAGGTTGGCGCGTTCGTGCTCGCGGGCTTGACCGCGATGGGCGCGGTTATCTTTCTGATTGGCGACGAGCGCCAAATCTTTCGCAGCAAGCTCGCCTACTCGACGGAGTTCGAGGACGTGCAGGGCCTGCGTCGCGGCTCGCCGGTGCGCATGGGCGGCGTCGACGTGGGCACCGTGGTCGCGGTCGAGTACGCGACCGAAGCCAAGGACAAGAACATCCACGTGCGCATGTCGATCTCGAACGATGACGCGCGCCGTATCCGCGCCGATAGCGTCGCTACCATCGAAGGCAAGGGCCTGCTCGGCGACAAGATGATCGTCGTCTCGGTCGGTACCCCCGGTCAGCCGCAGCTTCCCGAGGGCGCGGGGATTCCGTCCAAGGCCGCTGAAGATCTGAGTAAGCTGATGACCCGCTTCAGCAACATCTCGGGTCAGGTGGAGAAGGTGGTGACCAATTTGGAGCACGCCACCAATTCGCTCTCGGACGAGAAATTCCAGGGCGATATCCGCAATTCTACCGCGTCGCTCGCCCGCATTTTGGACTCGGTCGATCGCGGTGATGGCTACGTCGGCAAGTTGCTGCACGACCCGGCCGAGGCCGCGCGACTCTCGCAGCTGATGAGCAATTTGCAGCAGACCTCGGCGGAGCTTTCGCGCGCGACGCAGCACGTGAATCAGATCCTGAGCCGCGTGAACACCGGCCCGGGCTTCGCCCACGAGGTCGTTTACGGTGAAGACGGCGCCAAGACGATCGCCAAAGTGGGCGTCGTGGCCGACGAGCTCGGTGTCACCCTCAAGGGCATCCGTGAAGGCAATGGCCTCGCGCGCAGCGTGATCTACGGTGACGATTCGTCGCAGGCGATCATGGCCAACCTGAACCAGGCTTCGAGTGATTTTCGCCAAGTCGTGAGCGACATGCGCGCCGGCCGGGGCACGCTCGGAGCGCTCTTGGTCGACCCCTCCGTGTACGAGGACTTGAAGCTCATGCTCGGTAACGTCGAGCGCAACCGCGCGCTCCGGGCTCTCGTGCGCTACTCGATCAAAAAGGACGAAAAGTCGCCCGCGGTCGAAGTCCACGACCCGGACCCCGCCCGGACCACTCCGGAAGCGGTCGGGGCCTCGAATTCCACGGTCAAACTCGGAAAAGGCGACGCCCCGGGCCAATAGCGTTCTACTTCGTCATTCGTTCGAGCTGCTTGGCTGCCCGTAGCACGCCGCTGCTCACGCTCTCGAATAGTTTCGACGGGAACGGCTTGGGCAGCTGGTTGGCGACGCTCTCCAGCACCGAGGGCGTCTTGTCGAGCACGTCGCTGATGATGAACTCCATGTCCGGGCCCAGGCCGGATTTTTGCGCGGCCAGGTTGAAGTGGCTGCGCGTGATCTCATTCAATCGGTAGTGGCTCCGTGTTCCCCGAAGCGCCATCGCCAGCTTGAGCTTCGACGGGTGAACTTGGTTTTGACGCGAGCCCGCGATGGGCCACGCAGAGATCACATCGTACAGCGGGGTCAGTCGGTAGCGTCCCTGAGCTAGCAACCGAAGGCTGAAATTTTTGGCATGGCCGTCGGTTGCCGCGAGCATCCAAAACAAGAGCTGCGCTCGGAGCAAGTTGGCCAAATCTTCGTCCCGCGCCTCCGAGCCCTGCAGAATACGCGCGACCGCGAGCAGTCCGGGCCCGCCGTCGGACTCGTACTTCGACGAGCTCGGCGTTCCGGTCGCTTGGCACAGGTCCTCTTGCGGAAGGCGAAGCCAATAGCGCTGGGAGGAGTGCAGCGCGCGGTCGAAGCGCGCGACGACCAAGGCTTTGTTTGCACCGAAATGTCTGATTTCACTCGCGGCGACTGGCACGCCGTAGGCGGCCAAAATCCGCCCGCAGAGCCATTCGTTTTCGAGCGACTCGCTCATGTCGAGTCGTTGCCCGCCTACGAGACCGAGCGGGAGCTTGAAGATGTGCGTCGTCGGCGTGGCCGCGTGCGGCTTGCACCAGCGACCCTCGTGCCAGGTCAGCGCCGTTTTTTCCTGGGCGCCCGCGAGCGAGATTCGGAAATCGTCGTCATCGCCCAACGGGGAACTGGACGAGGCCGCGTCGAGCAATTGCCGTTCGACTTCGGAGGGGTTGAGCGGCGTGGCATCGATCTCGAATAAGCCCGAGGGTTCGGCGTCATCTGGCAAGATCTGCACGGCGCCTACGCAGTCACGGCCGATGGCTTCTAATAAATCGAAAGCGTCGTCACTGCGGGTATGAAACTTGGCTCGTAGGCGTTGGCGGATCTGCGCGTTGTCTGGCAGCAAGTTGTCGAAGAAGTAGCCCACGCGCTCGCCCTTGATGGCTCGACCATCGAGATTGAGCGGCAACGAAAGCGAAAGCGGGCGAGCCGCATCCGCCTGCAGCCAGCTCTGATCGTATGAAAACTCCATTGGGCCGCTAGCGGGGATCCGCCACTGACCGACGCGCAGGCCGTTGGTCCACACGCTCAGCACTCGACTGTGCGAGCGGCGACCCAAGCTCACCACTCCGCTGGAGTTCGGGCGCCCGATTTGTCCTGGAGCACGAGCTCCAAGTCCAGCAGGTTGGCCAGCGCCAGCAGGCGCTCCAGAGTCATCCGAGCCGGATCTTCTTCCAGGCTCGAAAGCCGACTTTGGCTGGTGCCGAGCTTGGTCGCGAGCGTCTGTTGAGAGACGCCGCGGGCCTTGCGCCTCGCCTTGAGGATTTCGCCGGCTTGATTGGGGGCGGAGATGAGCTGTCTCATGCGGTCTTACCCGAAAAACGAATAAAGCCAGTGTATCCCTAATACAGATAAAATCAATATACTCACAAAACGAATAAATCTAATTTATCTGGATTGTGAATACTGGGACGGTGGGCTGAGCGCCGCGAGCGGGAATAAAAAGCCAGTGGTCGAAAGGCGAATCGGCACCGGCTGCGCGTCGAAGTCCGGTCGTTCATCGAGCTATACTCGCCGAATGCGAATTCTTCCGCGCCTCGGTCGGGCGCTGGTCGTGCTCTCGGTGTTTGCGCTGGCGTCGTACTTCGCGCTGCAATTCGGCACCGGCGGTTTGTGGCGTGGGCTCGAGGTCGCGCACGCGGTGACGAGCCCCGGGCAACCCAAAGCCCCGTACGATCTGACGCAGCTGGTGGCCGTCAACGAGACGCTGAACACCATTCGCAACAAGTACGTCGACCCGAGCCGCGTCAAGCCGCGCCAGATGTTCTTGAGCGCGGTGAACGAGATCCAAAAGGAAGTCGCACAAGTGATTGTGCTGCACGAGGACAAGTCGAACACCGTGAAGGTGCAGGTCGACACCGAGTCGGCCTCCTTCCACATCGACAACGTGCAGGGCCCGTGGGACGTCGCCGCGCGCTTGCGCGAGGTGTTCGCGTTCTTGCAGGCGAACCTCAAGGACACCGAGGTCGACCTGCGCGACGTCGAGTACGCGGCGTGCAACGGCATCTTGCGCACGCTCGACCCGCACAGCGTGTTTCTGAGCCCGGAGGCGTACCGCGAGATGAACCTGTCGACGTCCGGCCATTTCGGCGGGCTCGGCATCGTGATCTCCGTGCGCGATCAGATGTTGACGGTGATGCGTCCGATGCCCGGCACCCCTGCCGGCCGCGCGAACCTGAAGCGCATGGATCGCATCACCAAGATCAACAACGAGTCGACGTTGAACATGCCGCTCGATGACGCGGTGAACCGCTTGCGCGGAAAACCCGGCTCCAAAGTCACGATCTGGGTGCACCGCGACGCGGCCGAGGGCTGGACCGGCTCGCGCCCGTTCGAGCTGGTGCGCGAAGAGATCCAGGTGAAATCGGTCGACTACCGTGGCCTCGGCAACGGCGTCGGCTACGTGCGTCTGAAGCAATTCCAGGCCAGCACCTCGGACGAACTCGACGAGGCCCTGAACGAGCTGCACAAGAAAGAGAAGCTCAAAGCTTTGGTCTTGGACCTGCGCGGCAATCCCGGTGGTTTGCTCGACCAAGCCGCGCGCGTCGCCGACCGCTTCTTGGACGACGGCGTGATCGTGGCCACCGTGGGCGCATCCGAAGGCCGCGAAGAGAAGCGTGCGGTACGCAAGGGCACCGAGCCCAATTACCCGATTGTGGTCTTGGTCAACGGCTCGAGCGCGAGCGCGAGCGAGATCGTGGCCGGCGCGCTCAAGAACTTGGACCGCGCGGTGATCGTCGGTCAGACCACGTTCGGTAAGGGCAGCGTGCAGCTGGTGTTCCCGCACGTCACGCCCGAGAACGCCGCGCTCAAGCTGACGATCGCGCAGTACCTCACCCCGGGTGACGTCTCGATTCAGGGCGTGGGCGTCGCGCCGGACATCGAGCTCGACCCGATGACCGCAGACACGGTGGAGATGGACTTGTACCGCAACGCGCATGGCTTGCGCGAGCGCGACCTGACCAAGAGTCTGTCGAACACCGCGACCCGCGCGAGCGACCAACCATCGGTACGCCTGCGCTACAATTTGCCCGAGAAAGAGCGCGCGGCGATCCGCGAACGCGGCGGCGACATGGAAGACGAGTTCGAGCTCGATTTTCCGATCAAGCTCGCGCGCGATTTGGCGGGTCGCTTGAACGCGGGCAAGCGCACGGACGAAGTCCGCTCGGCCAAGGAGTTCTTGGACAAGCTGCAGGTCACCGAGGTCGAAGCGGTGGGTGCGGATCTGGGCAAGCTCGGCATCGACTGGGCGCCGCCGCCGAAGGACTACGCGAACCCGCCCAAGGCCTCGGACTTCGAGGTCAAAGTCAGCACCGATCACCCGAACGATACGTTCTCGGCCGGCGAGCAAGTGATGCTCAAAGTTTCGGTCAAGAACAAGGGCACCAGCCCCGCGTTCCAGGTACGGGCCAGCACCAAGAGCGATGGCGCGTACTACGACGAGAAAGAGTTCGCGTTCGGCAAGATCCTACCAGGTGAGACCAAGACCGCCACCGCGCCCTTCGGCTTCTGCGACATCGAAGGGCACAAGCCGGGCTCCAGCGCGCCCACACCGGACAACGCCAAGCGTGTCTGCAAAGTGCCGCTCGACGCCGACGCGCGCGCCGACGTGGTGAAAGTGCGCTTCTTCGCCGAAGGTGCCGAGCCGCCCGCAGACGCCGATCTGCGGCCCACGTTGAACGCGCAACCGCAACCGATCTTCGCCTACAACTACGAGGTTTTGGACAATCGCCCGGGCAATGGCGATGGCCAACTCGCGCGCGGCGAGGGGGCCACGGTGTACTTGGCCGTGAAGAATGTGGGTAAGGGCCGCTCGTACGAGACCCAGGCCAACATCCGCAACCTGACCGGTGACGGCCTCTTGATCCACAACGGGCGCTTCGACATCTCGAACATGAAGCCGGGCGAGGTGCGTAACGTCGCGTTCACCTTCGATGTGCTCGACCAGCTGAACGAGAGCAACATCAACTTCGAGCTCAGCGTGGCCGACCGCGAGCTGCGTGTGGTGTCGACCGAGAAGGTCAAATTGCCGCTATCCAAGAGCCCGCTCGCGCTGGTCAAGGCGCAGGGCAAGGTGTCGTTCGCGGCGCCCGCTCCGGTGCGCGGTCAGCCCCTCGCGGCGGCGGCCGTCGTGGGCGAGGTCGACAAGGGCAGCGTGCTCGACAAGCTCGGCACCTTCGGCACCTTCACCAAGGTCAGCCTGGGTGAAGACCGCTTCGGCTTCGTGGAAACGCGCACCCTCAAAGACAACGCGGCCGCTGCGCTCAAGGTGAGCTACAAGCCGCACCTCTCGCACTCGCCGCCGCTGCTCGAGGTCACGCCGGCCAAGCTCGCCACGCGCGAAAACAAAGTGCACATCGAAGGCCAAGCCACGGACGGTGACCGCGTGCTGGACGCTTTCATCTTCGTTGGGCCGCGCAAGGTATTTTACCAGTCGAATCGCAAAGCTGCGGATCCGACCAAGCTCAAGTTTGCGATCGATACCGAGCTGCAGCCCGGCATCAACGTGATCACCGTGGTCGCGCGCGAGAGCGACGACAGCGCGACGCGCACCACCATGATCGTGCGCCGTGACGGTCCGAACGGTGAGCCCTTGCCCAGCCCCAAGGGCGAATCCGCGACCGAAGACTGGAGCATCTCCGGCGACGGTGATTGATGACTGACGCGCCGCACTATATGGGCGGCTGTCACTGCGGGCGCGTGCGCTTCCGCGTACGCGCGGAGCTGGCTCGCGCGACCTACTGCAACTGCTCGATATGCAGCAAAAAGGGCTTCATTCACTTGATCGTGGAGCCCTCCGAGTTCGAGTTGCTCGCGGGCGCCGAGGCGCTCGTCTCGTATCGCTTCAATACTGGAGTGGCAGAGCACAAGTTCTGCGGGCAGTGCGGCATCCACCCCTTTTATACGCCGCGCTCCGACCCCGATCAGGTGGACGTCAACGTGCGCTGTTTGGACGACGTCGATCCTAGTCAGCTCGAACTTTCGTCGTTCGACGGCAAACACTGGGAACAGGCGATCGCGACCGCTCCCTGGCGTTCGGAGTAGTCGTCTAAAACGCCTCAGCGTTGCTTGACAGCGCGGCGTCGCTCGGGCCCCATTGTACTGAATGCGAGCGCCCGAACCGGCCGCCGTCATCTTCGACATGGATGGCGTGATCATCGACAGCCAAGCGGCGGCCAACCGTGCGTTGGTCGAGGCCGCGGCGCGGCATGGGGTGCGTTTGGCCGTTTCGGAGCTCGAAGACTTGGTGGGCGCGAGCGAGCAGCAGTTCTGGCACTACGTCAAAGAGCGCTATCGCTTGCCCGAGCCCATCCCGTACTACGCCGCTAGCTACGACGAAAATAGCGAGATCGCCGGCTATGACGAGACGCTGATGTCGCCTGGGTTGGACGCGCTGTTCGCCGATCTCCGCGCCGCGGGGATCCCCTTGGCGCTCGCCACCTCGGGCTCGCGCAAGCGGATGAACGCGGTGATCGACATGTTCGGCCTCGCGCAGTGGCTGGACGTCGCGTTGTGCCGAGAAGATGCCGCGCGCGAGAAGCCGGCTCCAGATTTGTTCTTGGCGGCGGCCGATGCGCTCGCGGTAGCCCCCGATGCTTGCCTGGTGCTCGAGGACTCATCACCAGGAATCGCGGCGGCGCGTGCCGCCGGCATGACGGTGATCGGCTTCACGGCGTACTGCGGGCCCACCTCGTTGCGACGCGGGGCGGACGCGTACCTCAGCAGCTTCGAGGGGCTTGGTCTGCCCGAGCTGCAGACGATCTGGCAAACGTCCGCTAGATTGAGCGAATGATACCCGGTGTGGTCGTCGAGACAATGTCCGTCGCGGACTTGCCTCGCAACGTGGCGCTCTCCAACTCGGTCGGTTGGCCCGACACGGAGTCGGAGTGGCGCGTGATTCACCAGGCCGCGCTGGTTTTGGGCGTGAAGCGTGACGGCGTGCTGATCGGCCAAGGCGCGCTCGGCTTGTTCGATGGCTGCGGATCGATCGCCAAAATGGTGGTCGCGCCGAACATCCAGCGTCAGGGCCTCGGAGGCGCTATCCTCGACGCGCTCTTGGCCGAAGCCGAGCGACGCGAGCTCTCGCGCGTGGGCTTGGTGGCGACGCCCCTCGGTCGGCCCTTGTACGATAGCCGTGGCTTCACGCCGGTCGGCGACGTCGCGATTGTGATCGGTACTCCGACCCTCGCTGACGAGACTTTGGAACCCGCGCCCGTCGCGCAACTCGAACAGCTGCTCGCTCTCGAAAAGCGTTTCACCGGCCGCGTGCGCACGGCCGTGCTCGCGGGGCGGTTTCAGGACGCATCGGCAATCGCGATCGCCGAAGACGGCTTTGCGCTGGCAACCTCGCAGCCGAACGGCGCGCGGGTGGGGCCGATCTTCGCGAGCGACGAGCCTACCGCGCGCGCGTTGAGCCGCGAGCTTTTCCGGCACTTGCGCGGGCCCGTGCGCTTGGACGTGCCTGGCGAACAGCGGGCATTTCGCGACTGGCTGACGAGCCTCGGCCTGGTCGAAAAGGGCGTGCACCTCGAGATGTCCCGCGGCGGCAGCCTGCCGTGGAACGTGCCGGAACGTTTCGCGCAAGCGACTCAGGCGTGGGGCTGAGTCGAGACGACCGAGCGCGGGGAGCATGTCCGAAGTGATCATCGTCAATGGCCCGCCTGCGGCCGGCAAAACGAGCGTGACGGCGGAGCTGCGCCTGCTGCTACCGGGCACCGTGGCCATTTCGGGCGACGACTTGCGCGCGTTCGCGCCGCCGGATGCGCGGGCCCACCTCGGTGGCGGCGCGACTTACCGCGTCGCGGGTACGCTCTGCCGGGCTTACCTCGAGCTGGGCGCGCCGCGCGTGATCTTCGAATACACGTGTTTGCGTCCCGCGCATTTCCGCCGCTTCGCCGAAGCGTTGCCCCCCGGACTCGTCGCAAGAATATTCACACTCTGGCCGCCGCTCGAGACGTTGCTCGAGCGCGAACGCGGGGGCGCGCGCGCGGCCGGCAAAGCCGCCGATTGCCAGCGCGAAATGGCACAAAATATCGCAGCAATGGGCGAAATCTTGGACAACGGCGCGCTCACGGCGGCATCCGCCGCGCGCTTCATCCACGAGCGATGTAGGGTCCCAACTCCTCATCTGTGACTGGTATGTTTCGTAACCGGCTGCCTTGCCGAGGCCGCTCGCGTGACGCATGCGCGCGTAAAGTCGCTTCCCGATGCGCGGCGGAGGAGTTACTTTCGAAGTAGGGTCATGGCCTTTCGTCGACGTGCAGTGCGTGTTTATCTCGAGCCGGCCTCGCGCCAGCGTGAAGCCGAGTTCTTGCAGCGGGTCAAAGCCAGCCAGCGCCTGCATCGGCCGTGGTTGACGGCACCGCACACGTCCGAGCACTTTCGCGATCTGCTGAGTCGCGCGCGAAAGCCTACGCATGAATCCTTCTTCGTGTGTCTGATCGAGACGGGCGAGCTGGTCGGTGTCGTCAACCTGAGCGAGATCGTGCGTGGGCTATTTCAAAGCGCGTACTTGGCTTACTATGCGTTCCAGCCGTTCGCGGGTGAGGGGTACATGACCGAAGGCGTGACCTTGGTCTTGGACCAAGCCTTCGGTCCGCTCGGTTTGAATCGGCTCGAGGCCAACATTCAACCGCGCAACAAGCGCTCGTCGCGGCTGATCTCCCGGCTCGGCTTTCGCCTCGAAGGCTTCTCCCCGCGTTACCTCAAGATCGGCGGTCGCTGGTGCGATCACGAGCGCTGGGCGGTGCTGGCGGACGAATGGAATGGCCGCAGCGTGCGGCGTGCGTCTCGGGCTTGATCGAGCCGGAAATGGTGCCAATATCGGCGCCCCATGTCCGCACTCGAATTCAAGAACGTCACCGCCGTCGCCAAAGCCAACGTGTATTTCGAGGGCAAGGTGGTCAGCCATACCATCCTCCAGGGCGACGGCGCGAAGAAGACGCTGGGCCTGATCTACCCCGGTGAGTTTCACTTCGGGACGGACGCGCCCGAGCGCATGGACATCGTGTCCGGCGCTTGCCGCGTGCGCTTGGACGGCAGCGGTGAGTGGAAGGACTACGGCGCCGGCACGTTCTTCCAAGTGCCGGGCAAGTCGGGTTTCGACATCACGGTCGCATCTGGCATCGCCGAGTACGTCTGCTCGTTCGAGTGAAGGCGTCGTCGTCAGACGCGCTCGAAGCGCGCGACGGTCTCGACGTGCTCCGTGAATGGAATCAGGTTGAAGGCCGTCAGCGCGCTGAGGCGTAACTTCCCGCGCGCCTGCAGCTGCTCGCTGTCGTTCAAGAACGACTCGAGCCCGCAGCTGACGTAAACGAAACGCTCGGGTGGCTGTTCGCTCAAGGCTTGTGTCAGCTCCGGATCGAGCCCTTTGCGCGGCGGATCGGCAATCACGATATCCGCACCGTGGGCCATCTCCCGCGCTGCCCCGGCGGGACCGACCTTGACCGAGATTTTGGCGCGCTCGGCCTGCGCGAGCTCGCCCAAGCCGAGATCCAGCCCGCGCAGCGAGTGCGGGCTCAGCTCGTTCAAGCGCAGCTCGCGCACGCGTTCGAGCACGGACAAGCCAATCGCGCCGACTCCGGCGTAGAACTCGGCCACGCGCGAACCCGGCGGAAGTTCCTCTCGCACGTGCGCGATGATGCGCTCGGCGATCTCCAGATTGTTCTGCCCGAATGCGCCGGGTGGGTAGTGCACGGCATGGCCGCCGAAGTGCTCGACGACCGTATCGGGACCGCACACTTTTTGGAACTCCGGGCCCAAGATGGTGTTCGTGCGCTCGCTATTGCCGTTCCACCACAGGCTATGGAGGTCCGATCCCAGGCGCTCGCGAATCAGCTCGAAGCATGCTGCGAACGGTTCTGGATCGGCGCTGTTGCCGACGAGCACGACCTGCGCGGTTTGCGACGAGCGCTCGACCACGACCTGCAGGTAGCGGGCCAACCCCAGATGCGCCGTGTCCGAGTAGGTCGTGACTTTGCTGTCGGCCAAGGCCTTGCGCGCGACCGCGGCCACCCGGTTGATCAGCGGATGTTGTACGACGCAATTCGGGATGTGCACGACGTGGTGCGTGCCGAGCTCGAACAAGCCAAGCTTGGGCGACCCCACGCGGCCACGGATGGCGAGCCGGGCGCGCTGGCGAAAACCGGCCATTTCCCCAGAAATCACGCGCACGGGCGGCAGCCCGTGCGCGCGCGCGAGCTCGCTCAACGAACCGTGGGCGGCCGGTGCGAGGCCCGGCTCGCCGAAGCGCGGGCAGCCGGGGCAGGGCGGGCGATGAGTGCAGATCACGTCACTTGAACTTAGCAGAGGATCTGCCGTAGGGGTGTGGGGAAGGCCTAGGAATGAAGCAGCGTCGCGCGGTGCTCGCGCTCGGGATCTCGATCATCGTGCTGGCCGCGTTCGTTGCCGCGCGGCAGCTCACGCGCCGCGTGGCGCCGCATCCGCCGCAGATCTCGTCGGCGTCGTCCGCACGCGTGGAAGCGAAACCGGCACCCACGCTGAGCGCGTCCGCGCCGCCACCCGTCGCGGCTCGCCCGCCGCCCCCGCCGTACCTCGACACGACGGCCACGACCTTGCCCGAGCAGCGCACGGCGCTGTTCACGAACATGCGAAACCAACTCGATCTGCCGCCAGGTGCGCTGGACAAGATCGAAGCCATCTTCGCCAAATCCAACTACTTGGGCCAAGGCGAGCCGAAAATCACCAAACACCCGATGACCCGCGCGGAGTGCCGCGCGATCCGTGAGCAGAACCCGAAGCTGCATGCCGAAGATGCGCGCTGCGGCGCGCGCTACATGGTGCCGCTGTTCGACCCGGCGCGCGGCGAATCAGCCGACGCGGCCAACGTGTGCATGGATCAGTTCGAGTTTCCGAACATCCCCTGCGAGTACCCGGTGACCTGGGTGCGTTCCAGTGAAGCTGCGGAGATCTGCGAAGCGCAGGGCAAGCGCCTGTGCGACGCGCACGAGTGGGAGGGCGCCTGCGCGGGCGCGCTCCACACACCCGAGGTCGACTACACCTTCGGTGAGCGCCGCATCATGCAGGAGTACTTGCACAACAAGACACGCGAAATGATTTGGGCCTACGGTCCCCAGGCGGATCAAAAAAAGTGCGCCACGATGAGCCACAAGAGCCGCGAGTGCTACACGCCCGATTGGGGGATCTGCGGCTCGAATACGTATCCCACGGGGGCCTTCCCCGAGTGCGTCAGTTCGTTCGGTGTCTTCGACCAGCACGGCAACGCCGCCGAGCACATGAATTTGCCGATAAAACCGGAACAACTGGGCAAAAATGGCGGCGTCGGCGAGACCGAGATGAAGGGCAGCTGGTTCATTTTTGCGAGCGAAGCCGTGCATCCGGACGACTGCCGCTGGCGCGCGTTGATGTGGCATGCCGGGCCGATTCGCGCGCTCGATAGCCACCGCAACTACCACCTCGGCTTCCGCTGTTGTAAAGACATCCAACCGAGCGCTCCTCAGCCGAGCCCCCCTCAGCCGAGCGCTCCAGCCAAGACCGACGGCGGC
>Ga0247757_10001728_pt1 | contig 13285 bp, 14 predicted proteins | sample UWRJL126311R4_FD_180929 | JGI IMG/M metagenome (GOLD analysis project Ga0247757, IMG submission 180929) | Plant litter microbial communities from Arlington Agricultural Research Station in Wisconsin, United States - UWRJ-L126-311R-4 | ecosystem: Environmental > Terrestrial > Plant litter >...
TTAATCTTTAATTAAGAGTTATATATATTAATATCCTCTCTAGAATTAGTATCCCTTTAATATATTACTAATCACCTATTTATTCTTACCTATATTAACTCCTATTATTAATAACTAGTATCTAACCTAAGGAACCACCTTTATTACAAGAAGGTAGGCCTATTATATTTAGGATATACGAAACCCTTAAAATCCTAGAGTTTTATTTTAAGAATAATATTTTACTATACTATCTTCCCTCTTATATATCCTACAAGCTATAGCCTTGTAATATCGCTATATTTACCCTACTAAAAGTAGCTTTTTATAACTAAGTCGAGCAACTAGAGTAAGGAGGTATAGGGATAATTAGTAAGTAATATTTTACCTATCTCTATAGTCCTATAAGGGAGAGGGCTTTTACTAAGAGAAATATCCTTATAGGATAGAAAGTAAGTAATTTATATCCTTTCAATCCTAATAAAATACTTATAGATACCCTAAAGCCGGCTGTTAAAATAATAGCTACTAAATCGACTACTCCTACCTTTAGAATCTATAAAATTAATCCTTCTCTATAAGGCGAAGTAATCTAGACGCTAGTAATACTAGGGGCACTTATATTATTATATAATCTAATTAAAGAGGATGCTTATATAGAAGATAAGATAAGTAAATAACGCTTATAGAGGTATATATTGTTGAGTGATTGTTAATCGGAGAAGAAAAGAATATAAAAGAGAGGAACAGTATCGATACTGAATTGGGTGGGTGGATTTAAAATTAGTATTCGTAGGTGTGAGTCCGCGACCCGCAATTGGAAGATAAATAAAGAAGAATAAGGAGATAAATATTCGATAGAACGTTAACGTTTTAATTCAAAAGAGTGACAAATTCTGATTCTAATTCTGGTTCCGTGAATCCCTCCTAGACTGATATCTCGACGAAGGGTCGAAGGCTAGTTATATACATCTTTCCGGAGAATTCCTCGGTCCGACCCCCTATCGAATGACTTCCTCTCTAAGAATCTAAGGATCCTTCTAGAGTATTGCCAGCTCACCGCCAGTTTACCATCGCTTTACCGTCGGCTTTCCGCCGGCATGCCGGCGGAAAGCTGGCGGGAAAGCTGGCTATATCGGGTGAACCAGCTACTATACAACAATATAGAAATTTACTAATACTGCCTAAATATACTTTATCAAGCGTGCTCTTTAGCGGCAATAAATCTATTTTCTAAGGAAAGTAAATAATAAAGCTAAAGTTCGCCAATCTACTAGATTACTAGTAATAGGGACGGTGAAGGTTATAAGCTATAAGGATCTTAAGGAGGTATAGAAGAAGCGTACTAAAAAGGATACTGCTAAAGCGAAGAGTAAAGGAAAACGTGGTTAAAAGCGCAAGAGTACTGTATTAGAGATAGATGCGATAGGTCTAAAGGCTAAAGTAGCATGGATAAGTAAAGAGCTAGAGCTAGTAAGAGCTCTAGTATAGTCCGTATAGGCTGCCCTAGTAGCACGAATATATTAAGATTATTACAGCCTTCTTCTAACGTTACATTTTGTATTATAATAATTGTTCCCCCGTGATTCTTCATCCTCTTTTAATAGTAGTTTCTTAAAAAGATAGTAACAGTCATCTCTAAAGCAAATAGCGGCTATTTTCAATATACCATTATAAAAGGGTGTCGACACTAATTGCTTATTCACCTGTTATCGATTGCACAAAAATGGCGAGCTTAGTAGCTACAAAGTCAGCAGTACAGCCATTCTTAAAGTCGTATAGTGCTTAGAGAGATATAGTTTCTAGAATAATACTGGCTTAGTACTGTACTGTAGAACTGCGCTAATCTATATTAGACTGAAGCGCTAAGGCCCATACTGCCGATAAAACTCCTCTTTACTCGGTCATGCTTGGAATACTTATTTCTAAGGAATTGTTATCTCCAAATCTTGCAATGATATTCTTTCGTAATAGAAGTTCCCTACTACGACCTTGGAATTTTTAGAATGGCTAAGAGCAGTACTTTGGCAGGGGAGATTTGCTGAAGCGACTCCTGATAATATCAACAAAATGATCAGCAGCATAGTTAAAACTGCAGTAATTTTCTCTTACAAGCCAAATCCTAGAGTGGAAGTAGCTCGACTATAATTATTTTACGACTATAGCTTAATAAATTCGCGATTGAAAAATTCAATGTGGTTAAAGGGTAGTCCTGTCCGGTTACACAGTGTGTCCGGTGACATAGGGAGGGATGTTAGGGTTACAGTGAATATTAACGTTTGCACGAATTTCAAGTTGTTCGAAGTTAAAATACCCCTCCACTTTCTCGGCGCGGGGGGTTTCTCGACCTGCAGGGAGGGATGTTAGTATACACTAAAACCGAAGAAATCAGCAACTCTTAGTGAATAACATGTAGATTTCTTTAAATTATGCTGCAATCACCCAATTCAATTGCAAGGGGAATTTTCTAAGGTCTCCTTGAGTATAAGGGCAGTTCTTACACCAGGTTCAATTGACCAGCAGCCGCTGCAGTGGTGTGAAGCTCTCCACTCCGGGCGACATCTACAATCTCTCTATTCACCCTTTAATCTTATTACTAAACTGAATAAGTAAACACTACACATCACACATCACACGCTGCAGCCCCGCACCTAACGCAAAAGGAATATTCGTAAATTAGCATTGTATATGCACCTTCGCCCCTCCGATCTTACTACTTATCCAGAGCCCCTACTTCCAGAGCCCCATTTCGATCGTGCGTACTACACAAGAGGGGACGAGGTTTAAAATGCCTGACATATACAAAGCTCGGGGCCTCGAGAACCCACCATCTCGCAGGAAAAGAAAAAACCCGAAGTTGGACCAAGTTTTCCCCTTCACATAGCCGAATCAGTCTCTCCCCCTTTTTTTAAAATATAAACTACAGCTTTTGTTCCATTGAAGTGAAAAAAAATTGTTTTTAGAGAAGTGATATGGGTATAATATGTCTCAACGCGCCCAGGGTGTACATGTGTGTGTGTGATCTGTCATCGTTTGATGATGCAGGGCCGAAAGCGAAAGTCGGTCGCCGGGCAGCGCTGGAGGTGAGGGTAAATCACCTAAGCTATACCAAACCAATTAGCATTCTTCCTACGACGCAGAGCGAGAGGTCGGAATATGTAGAGACGTACCGCCGGAGCGCATGACAGTGCAGTTGTATCCACCGGTAGGCATTTTGAAAGGTTTGTTTTGGGGGGGTTTGGTTTGGAAAGATTGATGTAGATGTAATGATTGTGAGCTGGGGTGAAGAAGTCAATCCTGGAGCGACGGATTGGCCTCTATTTATGCTTCGCAAAAGAGGTCTGGGCCGCAACTTCGTTTCTTTGACGGGCGCCAGAAGTACCGTCATGCGTCTCTGAACAGAAAGTTCCTTTACTTGAGATAAAGGAATGAGGGTGTTGTTGTTGTTGGGCGTTGGGCGTTGGGCGTTGAGTAAGAAGGCGGGGGTCCTTAGTATTGTTCTCCGCTTAGTATTGTTCTCAACACCCAACTTGCTAAGCCGCGTGCATCGCCACTAGAATGCGAAATCTAGACTGTTTGCAAGGCTAACTAGGGACCAGGAGGCGGTAGTGGTGATTGGTATGAGCAGAAGCACAAATTCCCATATCGCGTTTTCGACAGGCTTCTATTGCTTCTGGCGTATGCCACGCAGGAATTCTACTTTGAATGATTGGGCCGATTACCAGCAACCTTTCAGAAGCTTGTAATTGACTTGATGGCTTGCGAAGCGGGGGTGTGTTCATACGGTGGATCGCTGGACTTTTGTTTTATTTTTTTGTCCCGTAACACAAATCTTTGTTTAATTGATGCCCCTCTGACTCGTGGACTCAAGGCCTTATTTCTTATATTGAAATTTTGGTAGCCCTAATAATATCCGGAAAGGATAGAGCAAGTTGGGTGGGCGAACGAGCGAAATATTCTGCATTCTAAGATGTAGTCTGACACCTGGCATGTGACGAGGTCTCGTGCACGGTGAAGTCGGACAATATCAATGTCAGTGGTCTAAATATATTCTTTTTATTATGCACTCAACTTCATATGGCATTATGCGACGACGGTGGCGGTGCGGGGGGCGGAACAAACGCGGAAGGTCCAAATATGCTTAACGGGTCCTGCAAGTCCGTAAAGCCTTCCATGCCATGCGCAATCATGCGATCTACATTTGAAGTAGCTCCCATCCAAGACTCCATGGTCATGTTGTTACCAGCCCAATTCACTGGTGCGATCATGCGGTCTTGGTTTTGCATAGTAGAATCCCACAATGTCTATTCACTCGTTAGCGACAAGTCTGTGGGAAGATAGTGAAAGCACATACCCAATCAATTTCAGGCGGAATGTCGGGCGTGTCAAAAGGCATGTTCTCAGCTGGCCATGGCCCCCAAATATTTGGCGGGAACTCATCTGGCTGAGACTCGGCCTGTGACTCGGGCGTCAGTTCTTTGGGAAGAATTAAGCCATCTGAAACATTCGTCAGCCTCAATAATCTGTCTCTATACACTCCCAACTTACTGCCTCCATACCCGCTAGATATAGAATTATGAAAAGAACGGCTTGGTGTGATAGGTGACGACCACTTATTCAACATAGCTTTGAGAATCTCGGCGCCTCGAATCGAATCACGATACCGATTCGGATGGTTCGCCCAAATATCGTACGTGCCCTGAAGACTAGCAATCATTTCTGTAATCTTCTCCGAAGAGTTGCCCACCGACTTGAGATGGTTCAACTCAAGACAAAGAACCATCGCAGCCAGTAGGAAGTCGTACGTTTGCAAAGACGACATGTACCACCAGACCTTGTTGAGCTGGCCTCCTGGCTGGCAGGCCTCGAATATTATTCTATGGTAGTTGAGGATCTCGCGGGCGGTTTCAATGCATATCCGCCGCGAATCTGCGTATCGGGGGTCCGTTTGCCCGGCTGTGAAGTAGGTTCGATGCAGAACTAGCTTCGTCTTCATATATAGCAGCTCTATGTTATATCGCCCCATGATTAGTACTGGTGCATCGTTCATGCAGAGCTCCAACGGACGGACACGCATGCCTTCAGGAACCATGTTGTGAGCCTCTTCCAGACGTTTTTCCAGCGCCACAACCGTTGCATATTTTGGCGGGGTGATCTTCTGCGCCAGCTCTGCTGCTTCTGCGAAGACAGCACAAACGCGCGACTTTGCGATGTTGTAGGTGGCGGCGGTTATTTCGGAACTATTTCGCTCTTTTGGCATTTTCTTCATCCCAGGAAAGATGTCTGAATCCATTAGGTTTCGCGGTGGTCGAACGTCGTTCTCTACACGTCTAACAACCGCTGGTAGACCGACGGTGAAAGATATGAGAGTATCCATCATATTGATGACATGCCACACGCGACGGCGCATCTCACCTTGAAATGGAGACATACCCTTGAAGTTACTGGGGTCTCTGTGGTAACCCATACGCATAGCCACACGTAGAGATACGCCGTTCATAAGCCAGATTTTTGTATGATGGTCGTCTCTTCTCAAAAATTCGCACTCACTGTATATCATCAATGTTTCGAGAGTATAAGGCTGACTTTTGGCAATATCGGCAAGGACCATTGCGGAAGAGGCTAGCTCCAGAAACCTGGTCACCAAATTGGACATGTAGTCGTGGGGGCCATTGCTAGCGTCTGGCGCCCCAGCATCTTCGTTCATTCCAGGATTTCTCGGTCCACAGATGATGCCTAAAGCCATTGCCGAGTATAGCAGGGCAATCCACATGACGGGCGTCCTGGAGGGGTTCCGCCAGAACTGGTTGTATTCCTCCATGAACGTGGGGGCGTGGATTATGAACAAAAGGGGATCGGCACTGTGCATGCATGAGCAATGTTTCCTGACTCGGAGTGTTTCTACACATACCTGTTGAACCATAGTGGAAGAAGGTGGTCACATTCGTTCCTAGAGGGCATCTCCTGAATAAGCTGAGTCTTAGTGATGCGTCTGGGCATCCCGAACGTCACCGCAGACCTTTCGTCGGGCTCTTCCTCCTCCTCATCTGTCACATTCTCCTCGTCCAAACTACTCTTGACTTCTTCGATCTCCTTCAACAAAGCAGACCAATGCCCAGCGCCCACATAGGTCTCCTTGCCTTGGTTTGTGATTCTTAGATTGCCAAATGTTTCTGGGCTGGGTTCTTGGACCTCGACCGGGAACGTCTCGACACTCTGGACTACACTTGCGCCAGATGACTCAGTGCTGCCCTGTCCTTGCTGCTTTTGGTTTATGAGGTTGACGACGAGGCTCTCAAGATTACGGATGCGACCCCGCATGTTCTGCGCCTGCTTGTTCCGCGCAGGCGGCGGGACGTACTGGCAGACATTGTGTCGCGACCGTTTGGCGCACTGGTCGCATACGGGATGTTCTCTATTGCACTTCAGTTTGCCTTGGCGGCAGGGCGTGCAGCTAAGCTGGGGCCTAGCGCGCTTTATGGGCGCTCGAGCCAGCAGTTCGACAGCGTTGGGTGGGGTGGTGGACGACGCGGAGGTGCTCGAGGCAGACGGGCTGGTATCCTCCATGGCTTTGACGGCTCGTCTCGACAAGTGTATTGTAAGTACGAGAAAACGTTGCGGGAGGGCGGGTGCGGCTCTTCGCGCTCTCGACGACGCGGCTGACGGGCTGAGGGGCTGAGGGGCTGAATGGGCTGTGGTTGGCTTTGGCCTGTAAGCAAAAGTGCCTTTTGGGCTGTTCCAGTCCGCCCTAGTGCCGAGGTACACGGTATCGGAGCACAAATCCGGATTCAATCGTCACAAAATGGGTTGTCTTTCCCTGAACTCTTGTACTGTAGCTTAGTGTTTGCCATCGCGATGCGCATATCGTATCTGTAGTATAGTTTCGGACTCCGTGTGAATACGGTCTCGACACTTATCGAATAGAAGCGCAAATGCCGTCGCCACGAGGTAAGCGTTTGCCCAAACCAGAGGACGAGACAGCAATTGCTTATCCTACGACGTCATGTTGTTGGTATTAGTGTATAATGCATGGTCGCCTTCATGTAGCCAAGCTCGTATAACGTATGGTAGGCTGATTTGGGAGCATGCGAGTCGTAAACTATCGAGGAAAATAATAAGACCGAGCCAGTGAAGGACCATTTCTGATTTATACTTTCCTAGCGTCCCATATTCCAGGGAGTACACCGTATTGATCTGGTTTTCCTGAGGGTGTTGTCAGTAAGAGAGGCTAATTTTGGTGGATGGGATGTGCGACGTTCTCGCAATTTCTCTGGAGAAGGCGCATATGCGCAGGGGTATGATTAGGCGTATATGCAGTTATCGAGAATTACATAGGTGATCGGCTGTCTCGGAGAGAATTAGAATGCCTCTCTCCACTACTAGAATGCCAGGGACTATGAGATCATCCACGCTGAATACAGTATATCTCTCCACTAGCTTGGATGGCGCTTTTTCTCAATCACGAAGATCCTTATCAGATGATCTCTCGTGGGAAGAGCAAAAAGTCGGAAACCAGCTGGTAAGGGTCGATCTGCGCTATTATAGGGCCTGAATCGTTGCTTAAACGTATTTCTTACTAGATACTATTGAAGTGAGTGTTGCACTTTAGCCGATCCGCAACGCAAAATGCAGGGCTTCGAACGGGGGGACTCTAACGGTAGTCCTGGCTGGGCGAGGCTGCGAGCACGCCACTTTGGTGCTATCGATAAGCCGCCTCGGACGCGCTGGCCACTCGCGTCCCTCTGAGCTCCGCGTCGCCCGCATCCCAACCCAACCGTCGCCCAACACCAACACACACCATACCCGCAATGGGGCCACGCGCATTACTACACCATGTGCCCTCACTCGCTTCACGTTGCTCATACATATTCCCGCGCATTCTAACCCCAGCATCACAGATACCATGCTCTGCTCGCCGACCACCCTCCTCACGTGGCCTCCAGACGGGCGCTGCCTCCCCGCGTCCCGTTCCTGATTTTGCGTTCGCATTCGAGTAAGTCGAGCGTGCTCCTCCCTGTGTTGACAGCGTTCCTTTTAACATATCAAAGCATAGATGGTGTCCTTTTGCGCAGCTCCGATCCCATTCCCCGGGCCCATGAAGCGCTCTCTTTCCTGCAATCCCACAGGGTCCCCTTCATCCTCCTGACCAATGGCGGCGGCAAGCACGAAGAAGACCGGGTTGCGGATCTCAGCGCGAAGCTAAACGTGCCGCTCGACACTAGCATGTTCGTACAGAGCCACACACCGTTCGCAGAGATGCACGAGTACATGGACAAGACGGTCATGGTGGTGGGCGGCGACGAGGACCGGTGCAGACACGTAGCCGAGAAATACGGGTTCAAGACGGTAATTACACCCGGAGACATTCTGGCAGCATACCCGGACGTGTGGCCCTTCTCTCAACAGTTGCTGCCGTATTACAAGGGGTTTACCAAGCCGTTACCCGCACCCATTGATCCATCATCGCCGTCTACGTCACTCAAGATCGATGCTGTCTTCGTCTATAACGATCCACGGGATTGGGGCCTGGATACGCAGATCATCAAAGATGTGTTGCTGTCGCAGCAGGGCATCATGGGCACGCTTTCCCCCAAGAACGGTAACTCGTCGCTGCCGAACAGAGGGTACCAGCAAGACGGTCAGCCGCCACTCTACTTCTCCAACCCCGATCTCCTCTGGGCGGCGAAGTACCATCTGCCGCGCCTAGGCCAGGGAGGCTTTCGCGAGGCACTGGAGGGCGTGTGGGCTGCTATAACGGGCGGCCCGCAGAACGGGGTACAGTTGCAGAAGATCGTCATGGGAAAGCCGCACCAACCTACTTATGAGTTTGCAGAGAAACGCCTGATTGCGCACCGAAAGAAGCTGTTCGAGGAACAAGAGGACGGAGAGCTGGACCGGCTGAAGAGAGTGTTCATGGTTGGCGACAACCCAGAGAGCGACATCCTGGGTGCGAATAGCTATCAGAGTCCGCATGGCACAGAGTGGACCAGCGTGCTGGTGCAGACAGGAGTGTTTGTCGAAGGCACGCAGCCAGCACACAAGCCGAAGAAGATTGCGCGCGATGTTTTTGACGCGGTGAACTGGGCCGTGTACCTAAGTACCTGAGTACCCGAGCGCCTGAGCACCTGAGCGCCTGAGCACCTGAGCTGGATGGGAACAGGACGGACCCATTGTTGTATAATAGTCGGGGGAACCAGGACGAACAGACGGCTTCTCATTGCCGGCCCGAGAGGGGACTTGTCTTCTGCCTGGCCCCGCCTATGCCACATGAGCATTACGAGAAATCTGGGTGGCCAACGTAGCATAACTAATTGAAAGGCTCGGTGATGTTCGGCCACTGGCTCCTTCCCATCTGGGCTGGAGCAGTCGACCGAATGCATACGCGACTGCCGTATACGTAGCTCCCTCCTGGCTCCCCAACGCAGTAATTCGTAATTCTGTCTAAACATTCAGCAGCTTTAATATACTGACCCATGCGGAGCCAAATAACTCGGGACAACTATTCACGCAGCTGACTTGCCTCCACATGGTCCGTGTCTGGGCTAACAAGTTGAGCTGAGCCTTGAGCATCGCCGTCCCGCACGAAGCACACACGGTCTCTGGGCATGGTGAGCTTGGCCGAGGTCGAAGTACCTCCCGCTCTACCGTGCAGGCGGCCGGCGACTTTCCTGGCGGTCCAAGGTGCAGCGAAGGAGGCCGGAAAAGCCGTGTCGCCGGAGACTAGGCAGCGCAACCGGCTGGATGCTTGCTGGGGAACGCGCCGCGACGGTATTCTTCCGTCAACGAGGAGCCGGATGGTACCATGAGGTCGAGAAGGCTGGTTCCATTTGCACGAAAAAGCCACGGGCTGCACGCCTCGTTGCAATGTCAGCAGCCAGCAAATTTAGAGCGTTGGGTGAGAAAATATCGCGGCGCGTCTGTGACTCTCGCTAGACGCGAGGGTGTCAGCACCCGCTGGGCCGCTTGGTCTCCAGCTGGCTGCGCATTTCGCACACGGGGACTGAGTCGCAGTCAGAGTCTTCCTGCTGGATGGGGGAGCGTGGCGACGAGCAGCGCATGGTCGCGGCACGGCCATTCCAAGAGTCCCTTTATAAACGCACATTGGCAGCGATAGACACGGTTGAAACACGCGAGGGACGATGGTGGACATGCTCGCGGGAGGGGAAGGGGAGGGAGAGCTCCAGGCCTCTCGTCCAGCGGCTCCAGGCCCGCGTTTCGAGGGCGTCGTTTCAGCGGGCCGAACAGGCGGCGCTGTGACTGGCCGACCGCCCCGCCCGCCCAGTCAGGCACCGTCGGTTGGTCGACGCAGGCACTGCCCTAGCGCCCGGACTGGCTCGTCCACAGGCCTCCGCCCCCAGCCCCCTCCTCTGGGCCCCCCGTCAGCACGCCCAGCTCCACGCTCCACTCGTCGTCTCTTGCGCCCCTAAGATCGCTGAAACAAACTGCTGTCATTTGCCCGCTTGAGGAAACGTCCACGGCTGCGCATTCACACGCCCCAGCCCGCTACAGGCCTCCTCGCCCAGTCGCCCAGTCTCCCAGTCACCATGGCTGAGCGGCCAAGTCAATGCGGCAGCGTGCATAGGCCATGCGCGTCTTCAATCAAGTACATTAACCCGTAGACTCCAGCCTGAACACCTTGTCCCTGACGCCTTCACCCCGTGTTCTCCCTGGTCGATCCCCCGCTGCATAATCCGCCAATAGAGCCTGCATCCCCCCCGGAACGGCTGCCCTACATCGCCGGTGCCATATACAACCGTTCGCTCGGGCGCTCTCCACATCTTGCCCTCTTGCATCAGCGCTGCATCTTCTGGCGTGCACCATTCCTTCTAGTCGTCTTCCTTCAACGTGGCCAGGACCTCTCCCTTGCCCGTCACAGCCAACCCCATCCAGTCACACGACCCGAGTCCCTGGTCGCCCCATTCGTTGTGCATTCACATCGCGTCGCCTTTGCCTTTAAAATTTCCTTTGTTTGGAAATTAGCGACCTAGCTTCATCGGGCCTTTTGTATATATATATCGCTTTGTCCCCCTGATCTTCATCCACTCACACAACCTCACACAACCACCTTCCTCCTATCAACAATGGCTCTCCGAACTCTTCTCTACGCCGGTCTGGCCACGTCCGCTTCGGCGGTCAAGATTCTTATTGGTGGCTACGGACCCACGGGCAGCAACCCCAACGGCACCGTTACCACCCTCGAGTTTACTTCCGAAGGAAACACCGGCTCTCTCAAGAAGCTCTTCGACAACACCGACGCCGGTCCCCAGCCCACGTGGATCGACCTCGGCCTTCCCGGAAAGGCCATCGTTCTCGACGAGGCCTGGAACACGCCTGCCACTTCGGGCCTGCATACCTTCACCATCAACAAGGACGGTAGCCTAACCCACACGGCCGGCCAGACCATCAAGCCCGGCGGTCCCGTCTCCACGCAATTCTATGGCAAGAACAAGTTCCTCGCCATTGCGCACTACGGCGGCAGCGGCATCTCGACCTTCAAGGTCAACGCAGATGCATCCTTCACGTCCTCGGAAATCATCTCCTACCTCAACCGCACCGATGTGGGACCCGTCAAGCCCAACCAGGACGTCTCGCACGTGCACCACTCAGTTATTGACCCCACGGGCCAGTACATTGTCTTCCCGGACCTCGGCCTGGACGTAACGCACGTCTTCTGCGCGGACCCCACGACAGGCAAACTCACCGAGCATGCAGAGCTTAGGGCTCCCGCCGGCTACGGGCCCCGCCACGCCGCCTTCTGGAAGTCCGGCGACAACACCTACCTCTTCATCACACACGAGCTGACCAACAAAATCATCAGCTACAAGGTCAACTATGTCCGCTCCGGTGGCCTCACCTTCAAGAAGGTAGACGAGGTCTCGACCTACGGCCCCTCGCCCGTAGCTGCTGGTGGCGCCGCCGCCGAGATCTCCGTCTCCCCCGACAGCAAGTTCGTGCTTGCCTCGAACCGCAATGTCACGCTGCAGCAGGTGCCCAACGTAGACCCCGCCAACAGCACCACCATCGCCAGCGACTCCATCTCCACCTTCAAGCCCTCTTCCGACGGCAAGCTCGCCTTCGTCCAGCTCGCGCCCTCGGGAGGCAAGTTCCCCCGCCACTTCTCGCTGAACAAGGACGGCAGCTTGCTCGGCGTCGCCAACCAGCAGAGCGGCAACTTCAGGATCTACAAGCGCGACCTCAAGACGGGCAAGGTCGGGAACCAGATCGCTGCGTACGGTCCGTTTGCGAGCACCGGCGGCGTGAACCAGGTGCGCTGGTTGGAATAGATGGGGGGGCATTTCGATGTTTGCATTTTGAGCGGGTTCATGTCTGATTTGGTTTTATGTTTCTTTTTCTGTTTTTTTTTCTTTGCATTCACTTCGCATCGAGGGTAGGACGGGAAGAAAAAAGTGAGAGAGATATCCTTTTTCTCTCGGTAGATACCCTATGCCGTGTTTTTTTCTGAAATAGGATTATGCATCCGATTATTCTTCATTGTGTCTTTGTTCTGTGATTTATCCTGTATGAAGTGGATGTGGTAGTACTTTCTGTCAAATGTATGCTAGGGTGTCTTTATCATCGCTGGCTCGATGCTTGTTATGGGTTGGAAAAATAGGAGAAGGAGAAAGGGTATGCAAGGCGTCAGACCCGCCATGTTCGTAAGTCTACAAAATAGCTCATTTGGCAAGAACTGATGCCAAACCCATCAGTCCCCTAGAACAACTGCAACACCATACCCCCAGCAAATTCCTCTGTCCCACCCCTTCCATGTACCTGTCCATCCTTTCTTCGAACATTCTCACCACTATCCCACCCTTCTTCCTCCGTACTGCTCTTTTCTCTTACTCTCTCCCTCCTCTTCTCGTTCTTCTTGTCCCTGGATTCTAGTAAAACGAACGTCTCTTACCCAAAATCCCACCATGCCTTCTCCCATTTACCACGAGAACAAGCCCCCCGTCTTTTATCTCTTACTTCGCCGCCCAACACGTCGTTTGCCGGGAGCAACATCTCCCCTTTCTTTCATATGCCAGCTTTCCCGAACACCAACTTCCTGCACTTCTTGAGCGGAAGACGCGATGCTATCGAATCGTTGGAACGTCTTTGGCCTCGTAGGGTCTGAGGCGAGGAAGAAAGCGTACAGCGTGAGTTCGGATGAAGGAGCTGGGGGGGATGCGGGGCCGAAGAAGAGGAGAGGTGGAGGGGTGGCTCCGGTAGAGGAGGAGGGGTGGTTGGATCGCAGGGTTAGGAGCAAGGTGGGTGAGATGGAAGAGCTAAGGAGCGGGGAAGGGACGCAGGAGGATCCGATTTG
>Ga0247757_10001729_pt1 | contig 13285 bp, 15 predicted proteins | sample UWRJL126311R4_FD_180929 | JGI IMG/M metagenome (GOLD analysis project Ga0247757, IMG submission 180929) | Plant litter microbial communities from Arlington Agricultural Research Station in Wisconsin, United States - UWRJ-L126-311R-4 | ecosystem: Environmental > Terrestrial > Plant litter >...
GCAGTTGCCGTAGAAGCTGATGCCCCCGATGACCCCGGGCAGCACGCGTGCGGTGTCGGGGTGGTCGACCGCGCCGAACCGCAGGGCGTCCATGACGGCGACGGGGCGGGCTCCCATCGAGATGATGTCGCGCACGATGCCGCCGACCCCGGTCGCGGCGCCCTGGAACGGCTCCACGTACGAGGGGTGGTTGTGGCTCTCGATCTTGAACGTGACCGCCCAGCCCTCGCCGATGTCGACGACGCCCGCGTTCTCGCCCATGCCGACCATGAGGTTCGTGCGCATCTCGTCGGAGACCTTGTCGCCGAACTTCCGCAGATGCACCTTGGAGCTCTTGTAGGAGCAGTGCTCGCTCCACATCACGGAGTACATGGCGAGCTCGCCGCTCGTCGGCCGGCGGCCGAGGAGGGACCGGATGCGCAGGTACTCGTCCTCGCGGAGGCCGAGCGCCGCGAACGGCTGCTCCTTCTCGGGCGTGGCGGCTGCGACGGCGACGGAGTCGATCGGCGGGGTCGTCATCGCCTCCGAGCCTACCGGGCGCGGGTGCACCGGGCTGCGGTGACGACGTCCACTGGATACCGTGGCCCGAGGAGGTGCAGCATGACGCTCACGCAGCATGCCTGGCCCGTCCTGTCGATCGCCGTGGTCGCCGCGCTCGTGCTCGCGCTGCTCGTCGCCGGGATCGTGACGTTGATCGTCCGGGCCGTCGGGCGGCGGCGGCACTGGCAGGGCGATCCCATGCGGCACGTGCGGGTGCCGTTCCGCGCCGCGCTCGTCGTCGCGCTGGTCGCGCCCGCGCTCGCCGCGACCTGGCCGGGCGACGCCGCGAGCGCCCGCATGCGCGACCACGTGGTCCTCATCGTCGCGATCGTCGTCGGCGCCTGGCTGCTCGGCGCGGTCCTCGGGTTCGCCATCGGGCTCGCGATGGGGCGGTACCGGATCGACGTGCCCGACAACCGGATCGCGCGCCGGGTGCGCACCCAGCTCCTGGTCGTGCGGCGACTGATCTACGTGGTCCTGTTCGTCATCGCGATCGGCGCGGTGCTGCTGACCTTCCCCGGCGTGCAGGCGGTCGGCACGAGCGTGCTCGCCTCGGCGGGCGTCATCTCGGTCGTCGCGGGTCTCGCGGCCCAGTCGACCCTGTCGAACCTGTTCGCCGGGATGCAGCTCGCCTTCTCGGGCGCGATCCGCGTCGACGACGTGGTCGTCGTGGAGCAGCAGTGGGGCCGCATCGAGGAGATCACGCTCTCGTACGTGGTGGTCCACATCTGGGACGACCGCCGCCTCGTCCTCCCGTGCACCTACTTCACACAGACGCCGTTCGAGAACTGGACGCGCACGTCGAGCGAGCTGCTCGGCGCCGTCGAGTTCGACCTCGACTGGCGCGTGCCGACCGGTCGGATGCGCGAGGAGCTCGACCGCATCCTCGAGAACGCGTCGCTGTGGGACGGCCGCACCAAGGTCCTCCAGGTGACGGATGCGGTGGGCGGCACGGTCCGGATCCGCGTCCTCGTGACGGCGAGGGATGCGGCCGCGCTCTTCGACCTCCGCGCGCTCGTGCGCGAACGGCTCGTCGACTGGCTGCAGCGCGAGGCGCCCGAGGCGCTCCCGGCCCAGCGCGTCGACGTCGAGGCGCCGTCCGAGCATCCGGTCGCGCGCCGGCGCCCGAAGGACCCCGAGGAGCCGGAGGGCCTGTTCAGCGGCAGCGACACCGCGGAGCTGCGCGCGCACACCTTCACGGGGACGCTCCCCGTGGTCGACTCGGACTCCGACCCGGAGCGGCGGAGTGGGAGGGGCTAGACCGCCGCGAGCGTCCGCTCGATGACGGAGCGGAAGAACGTCAGCCCGTCGACGCCCGAGCGCATCGCGTCGCGGGTGTCGGGACCGAAGCCCGGCTCCGTCGCGTGCTCGGGGTGGGGCATGAGGCCGACGACGTTGCCGGCGGGGTTCGTGAGGCCGGCGATGTCGTTCATCGAGCCGTTCGGGTTCACGTCCAGGTAGCGGAACGCGACCAGGCCCTCGCCCTCGAGGCGGTCGAGGGTCGCCGCGTCGGCGATGAAGCCCCCCTCGCCGTTCTTGAGGGGGATGGTGATCTCGTCGCCGGCGGTGAACCCGTGGGTCCAGTCGGTCGTCGCGTTCTCGACGCGGAGGCGCTGGTCGCGGCACACGAACGCGCCCGCCTCGTTGCGGATCAGTCCGCCGGGCAGCAGGTGCGCCTCCACGAGGATCTGGAAGCCGTTGCAGATGCCGAGCACCGGGAGTCCGCGGTTCGCCGCGTCCACGATCTCGTGCATGATCGGCGCCTGGGCCGCGATCGCGCCGCAGCGGAGGTAGTCGCCGTAGCTGAAGCCGCCGGGCAGGACGACGGCGTCGACGCCCTGGAGGTCGTGCTCGCCGTGCCAGAGCGGCACCGGCGTCGCGCCGGCCAGGCGGATCGCACGCTGCGCGTCGCGGTCGTCGAGCGAACCCGGGAAGGTGACGACGCCGATCCGGGCGGTCACGCGACCGCGCTCTCGGCCGACGAGGCGACGTAGATGCGCACGACGTCCTCGATCACGGCGTTGGAGAGCAGGTCGTCGGCGAGCTTCTGCGCCTGGGCGAGCACCGCATCGGTGACCTCGTCGACGGTCAGCTCGAAGCGCTTGCCGATGCGGACGGCGGTGAACTCCGCATCGCCGCGCTTGGCGAGCGTGCCCGCGACCGCCTTGCCGGCGGGGTCGAGCAGCTCGGGCTTGGGCATGACCTCGACCACGATCACCGGCATGGCCTCATTCTACGGTGATGAGCATCGACGCCCGGTCGCGGCCCGGGGCGATGAGCTCGGCGTTCCGCTGGTCGGTGCCGAGGCTCCAGGCGCGGGCCTCGTCCTCGGTCTTGCCGAACTCCACGTGGCGGCGGATGAGGCGATCCAGACGCGTCGCCTCGGGCGCCTCCAGGAACAGCACGCTGTCGAGCAGCGGCAGCACCTCCTCCCAGCCGTCGCGATCGTGCAGCAGGTAGTTGCCTTCGACGACGACCGTGCGGATCTCGGGGCCGACCTTGAGCGCGCGCGGCCGCGCCTCCTCCAGATCCCGATCGAAGACGGGCAGGACCGCGGGCAGCCGGGCGTCGCGGAGCACGCGGAGCGCGGAGAGGAATCCGGGGAGGTCGAACGTGTCGGGTGCGCCCATCCGGTCGCGTCGCCCGAGCCGCACGAGCTCGGCCTGCGAGAGGTGGAAGGCGTCCATGCCGACGACGACGGTGGGGATCCCGTCGCGGATCAGCTGCTGCGCGAACTGCTGCGCGAACGTCGACTTGCCGACGCCGGGCGCGCCGGCGATCCCGATGAGCGTGCGCGAGGGGTCCACTGAGCACCTGAATCTAGTGCGCCCCGCCTCGTAGGGTCGACACATGCGCATCATCGTCATCGGAGCGACCGGGCACGTCGGCGGCTACCTGGTCCCGCAGCTCGTGGAGGCCGGCCACGAGGTCGTGGCGGTGAGCCGCGGCGAGGCGGCGCCCTACCGCGACGACCCCGCGTGGGAGCGGGTGGAGCGCGTCGTCGCCGACCGCGCCGCCGAGGACGCGGCCGGCACCTTCGCGACGCGCATCGCCGATCTGGACGCCGACGTCGTCGTCGACATGATCTGCTTCACCGAGGACTCCGCGCGGCAGCTGGTCGAGGCGCTGCGCGGTCGGGTGCGGCAGCTCGTGCACATCGGCACGATCTGGACGCACGGCACGCTCACCGAGGTCCCGGTCGGCGAGGACGTGCCCAAGCACCCGTGGGGCGACTACGGGGTGCAGAAGGCCGCGATCGAGCGGGCGCTGCTGGCGGAGTCGCGGGCCGAGGGCGGTCTGCCGGTCGCGATCGTGCATCCCGGTCACATCTCCGGCCCGGGATGGCGCGTGATCGGCCCGCAGGGCACGGTCGACGTCGACGTGTGGCGCCGCCTGGCGACCGGCGAGGAGGTGCTGCTGCCCGGCTTCGGCCTCGAGACCGTGCACCACGTGCACGCGGAGGACGTCGCGCAGCTGATCCGGCTCTGCATCGAGCAGCCCGACGCGGCGAACGGGGAGGCGTTCCACGCGGTGTCGCCGCACGCGCTCGCGGTGCGCGGCTTCGCCGAGGCGGTCGCGGGGTGGTTCGGGCAGGACGCGGACCTGCGCTTCACCGCGTTCGAGGAGTTCCAGGCGTCCCTGCCGGAGGAGCACCGCGATGCGGCGCTGCAGCACCTGTCGCGCAGCCACTCGATGAGCATCGAGAAGGGTCGCCGGCTCCTCGGCTACGCGCCCGCGCACGAGTCGCTCGCCGCCGTCGCGGAGGCCGTCGAGCGGCTGCGGCAGGACGGCGCGCTCGGCGACGGGATCCCGCCCCTCGCGTTCGCGGGCTAGCCCCGCAGCACCGACGCGATCGTCGCGGCCATCGCGTCGTACCCCGCGGCGTCGGGGTGGAAGCCGTCGCGCGCCACGTGCACCCCTTCGAAGCCGGGGACGAGGTCGGCGCCGCGGGCCGCGGCGACCCGGGCCGCACGACGGGTGAGTCCCGCGATCACGTCGCCGAGCGCGGCGCGGAGCGGCTGCGGCAGCACCGGGAAGCCGCCGAACCGCGGAGGCGCGACGACGACGATCCGCGCCGCGCGCGCTCCGGTCACGAGGGCGTCGAGCGCCGCCTCGAACGCGCGCGGCGACCGGAGCTGCATCGCGTCGTTCCAGCCGACGAGCAGTACGAGCACGTCGGCCTCGCCGGCCGCGTCGGCGCCGTAGTCGCGGAGGACCTCGGGCGCGGTCCACCCGCTGCGGCCGACGACGGTCCAGCGGGCGTCGAGTCGGGAGGCCAGCCGGGCCGGGAGGGCCTCGTCGAGCGTCGCGACGCCCATCCCGACCGCGGTCGAGTCGCCGACCACGAGCAGGTGCCGGTCGCCCGCCCCGCCGGACCGCGGCCCCGGCGGATCCTCGAGCGCGGGGGTGCGCCGCCGGAGCGCGATCGACTGCGGCAGCACGATCGGGGCGAGGAGGTAGACCGGCAGGCGGCTCACGCCGCCATCATCACACCGCCGCGGCGTCGGCGGTCGTCACGCGCACGAGGTTGCTCCACGGGTCGTCGACCTCGATCGCGCGTCCGTCGTCGCGGGTCGCGAGTCCGTAGTGCCGCATCCGCTCGTGGAGGGCGCCGAGGTCGTCGGCGCCGGGCACCACGATGTCCACCCGGCCGAGGCCGAGCGTGCGCTGCCGGCGCCCCGCGCCCTGGCTGTTCCACACGTTCATCGCCATGTGGTGGTGGTAGCCGCCGGCGCTGACGAAGACGGCCTGCCCCGGGATCTCGAGGGTGCGGGCGAAGCCGAGCGTGTCGACGTAGAACCGGTTCGCGCTCTCGACGTCGCCCACGGACAGGTGGATGTGCCCGACGTGCGCGTCGCCGCCGATCGGCCCGGCCGCGCCCTCCTCGGTGAGGTGCTCCTGCAGGTAGCGGTTGGGATCGAGGAAGACGGTGCCCATCTCGATCGCGCCGTGGGTCCAGCTCCACTCGCTGCGGTCGCGGTCCCAGTACAGCTCGACGCCGTTCCCCTCGGGGTCGGTGAAGTAGAAGGCCTGGCTCACGAGATGGTCGCTCGAGCCGGTGAAGGTGCCCGGATAGCGCTGCGCCACCGCGTAGACGGACGCGGCCAGCTGCGCCGGCGTCGCGAACACGATGGCGGTGTGGAACAGCCCCGCCTCGTGCGGCGCCGCGTGGCGCAGCTCGGGGGTCTGCTCGAGGATCACGGCGGGCGTGCCCGGCCGACCGAGCACGACCTGCGGGCCGTCGGCGGATAGCAGGTCGAGCCCGACGCCGTCCCGGTAGTACGCGGTCATCCCGTCCAGGTCGGCGACGTTGAGGGTCACCGGGCCCATCGCGGTGTCATCGGCGAAGGTATTCATTGTAGGTACAACTAAATCAGGTGCCGCGATGTTCCCGCTACAGGGATCTACCGAAGCAGCGCGACAGCTCCGACTCGGCGTAGTGCCCGTAGCGCTCGATCGGCGCGTAGCCCTCGCGCGTGTAAAAGCGGATCGCGTCCGGCTGCTCCGTGCCCGTCTCCAGCACCAGCCGGCTCCAGCCGCGCTCGCGCGCCGCGTCCTCGAGCGCGCCGAGGATCGCCCGCGAGACGCCGGAGCCGCGCGCGGCCGGCGCGACGAACATGCGCTTGATCTCGCCGTGCTCCGCATCGATCGCGCGGAGCCCGCCGCAGCCGACCGCCTTCCCGTCACGTCGCGCCACGAGGAAGAGCACGATGTCGTCGGCGCTCGGCTTCGGACCGGGCTCGGTGTCGCCGCCGTAGCGCGCGTCGATCTCGATCCGCTGCGCCTCGCGCAGGGCGGTCGCGTCCGGATCGTCCCACGGGACGGCGGCGACCTCGATCGGCACTACGCCTCGTCGTCCTCGAGGCGCTCGAGCAGCTCGCGGTAACGCGCAGCCGTGAGCTCGACGATCTCGCTCGGGAGCTCGGGGGGCACGCCCTCCCTGCTCCAGTTGGCCGAGAGCCAGTCGCGCACGATCTGCTTATCGAAGCTGTCGAGGCGGTGGATGCCGCCCGCGGCATAGGTCGCCGCATCCCAGTACCGCGACGAGTCGCTCGTGAGCACCTCGTCGGCCAGGGTGAGCTCGCCGCTCACCGGATCACGCCCGAACTCGAACTTCGTGTCGGCCAGGATCAGGCCGTGCCGCGCGGCGATCGCGCTGGCCGCGCCGAACGCGTCGAGCGAGGTGTCGCGGATGCTCGCCGCGGCGTCCGCCCCGATCAGCTCCACCAGCTGCTCGTAGCCGATGTTCTCGTCGTGCTCGCCCTGCGGCGCCTTGCGCGCCGGGGTGAAGATCGGCTCCGGGAGTCGGTCGCCCTCGCCGAGCCCGGCCGGCAGCGGGATGCCGCACACGCTCTGCGACTCGCGGTACTCGGCCCAGCCCGACCCGACCAGGTACCCGCGCACGACCGCCTCGACCGGGTACATGTCGAGCTCGTGCACGAGCATGGCGCGCTCCGCGATCCCGGGCGGCAGGTGCTCGCCGAGCGACGGGTGCGCGGCCGCGAGGTGGTTGCGCATGCCGAGGCGCGAGAACCACCACAGGCTGAGCTGGGTGAGCATCGCGCCCTTGCCCGGGATCCCGGGTTCGAGGATGTGGTCGAAGGCGCTCACGCGGTCCGAGGCGACGACCAGGATGCGGCCGGGCACGGCATCCGACGCGTACAGGTCGCGGACCTTGCCGGAGTAGCGGTGGGTCCAGCCCAGCGCGGTCAGGCGCGAGTCGGTCATCGGGCGGCTCCTTCGGCGGCGGCACGGGCGATGTCGGTGCGGTGCTGACCGCCCTCGAGGTGGATCGCGTCGATCCCCGCGTAGGCGGCCGTGCGCGCGGCGGTCAGGTCGGCTCCGGTGCCGACGACGCCGAGCACGCGGCCGCCGGTCGCGACGAAGCCGCCGTCGAGCTCCGCGGTCGCGGCGTGCGCGATCGTCACGCGGGGGAGGGCGGCGGCCTTCTCGAGGCCGATGATCGGCCGGCCGGTCTCCGCGGCCTCCGGGTAGCCCTCGCTCGCGAGCACCACGACGACCGCGGCGTCGTTCGAGAAGCTCGGATACGGCAGCTTGCCGAGTCCGCCCGTCGCGGCCGCGAGCAGCAGCTGCGAGAGCGGGGTGCGCAGACGCGGGAGCACGACCTGCGTCTCCGGATCGCCGAAGCGCACGTTGAACTCGATGACCTTGACGCCCGTGGACGTCAGCACGAGCCCGCAATAGAGGAGGCCGACGAAGGGCGTTCCCGCGGCCTCGAGCGCGCGCACCGTGGGCAGCGCGACCGCGTCGAGCACCTCGTCGGCGAACGACGCCTCGGACCCCCAGCGATCGGCGAGCCAGGGGAGCGGCGAGTACGCGCCCATCCCGCCGGTGTTCGGACCCTCGTCGCCGTCGCGCAGGCGCTTGAAGTCCTGGGCGGGGCTGAGCGGCACGACGTCGTGGCCGTCGGCCAGGAAGAAGAGGGAGACCTCGGGGCCGTCGAGGAACTCCTCGACGAGCACGGGGCCCTGCTGCAGGTAGTGGTCGGCATGCGTGAGCGCGGCCTCGCGGTCCGCGGTCACGAGCACGCCCTTGCCGGCGGCGAGTCCGTCGGCCTTGACGACGTGCGGGGCGCCGAGCTCGTCGAGCGCTGCGGCGACCTCCTCGCGGGTGGATGCCGTGATCGCGCGCCCGGTGGGCACGCCCGCGTCGTCCATGATCCGCTTCGCGAACGCCTTCGAGCCCTCGAGCGCCGCGGCCGCCTTGCCGGGGCCGAAGACCGGGATCCCGCGGGCGCGGAGCGCGTCGGCGACGCCCGCGACGAGCGGCGCCTCCGGTCCGACGACCACGAGCTCGATGCCGTTGTCGAGCGCGTACCCGGCGACCAGCTTGCCGTTGCTCGCATCCAGCCGCACGGTCTCGACCTGCCGGGCGATCCCCGCGTTGCCGGGCGCGGCGACGATCTCGTGGCCCGCATCCTCTGCCTGGAGCGCGGTGACGATCGCGTGCTCCCGGGCGCCGGAGCCGAGGACGAGGATCTTCACCGCATCAGGCTACCCGGGGCCGTACCCCCCTCCTGACACTCCCCTTCGGGCATCCACCGGGCCCTCGATGTGACGCGGACGCGGAGTCGGAGAGCGCCCGAGTCCGCGTTCGTGACGCATCGATCGGCGCCCGCCTGCGGGAGAATGGAGGGGTGACGGTGCGGCGGAGGATCGACCCGGCGGCGGGGCGCGCGGCGGTGCGTGCGGTGCTGGCCGACTCGCCCGATGCCGCCGACCTCGCGACCGCGACGCGCTTCCTGCTCGAGGAGCTCGCGAGCACGTACGAGGGGCACACCGTCGAGGTCCGGGTGCCGCCCTACGGTGCCGCGCAGGCGATCCCGGGCCCGCGGCACACGCGCGGCACCCCGCCGAACGTGGTCGAGACGGATCCCGTGACCTGGATCGCCCTCGCGACCGGGGCGCTCGGCTGGGCCGACGCGATGGCCGCCGCCCGGATCGCGGCCTCCGGATCGCGCGCGGACCTCTCGCAGGAGCTTCCCCTAGCCTGGGATTCATGACCCAGGCGACCGCGTGAGCGAGCCCACGACCGAGACGACGCAGGCGCACCTGCGTCGCGCGCCGCGGCTCCCGGTGTTCCTCGTGCTGGGGGCGGCGCTCGGCGTGATCGCGGCGATCGTGCTGACGGCGGTGGGGGACCTCGACCCGGAGGTCGGCTTCGGGGCGACATTCGGCTACCTCTGCCTGTGGTGCATCCCGGTCGGGCTCGTGGTCGGCGCCGTCGTCGCGATCGTCATCGACCAGGTCTCGCGGCGGCGCGCGAAGCTCGTGGACGTCGAGCGGGCGAGCGTCGGAGGCGACGACCCCGCGGACGACCAGCCGGCCGAGTAGCCGGAGCTCCTCCCCCGTCGGACGGGACCGTCCGGACTCGGGCGTGCCCGGTGCCCGGCGCTCTCCGCCGGCCCCACGGGTCGCCCGATGGTCGCGTCGGCTCCGGCTTGACGTCTCTCTGCCTACCGATTACCGTCTTCTGTTAACAGAAAACGGAGACAACGTGGTCGCTCCTCTCAGGCCCGTGGGCCAGCTCGCTCTCGGCGCACAGATCGCCGGCGACCTCCGCGAGCAGATCATCCTGCAGCGCATCCCCGCCGGCACCCACCTGGCCGAGGAGCTGCTCGCCGGCAGCTACGACGTCAGCCGCGGCCCGATCCGCGACGCGCTCCGTCAGCTCGAATCCGAGGGCTTCATCGAGAGCCGCAAGCGCGGCAGCTACGTCCTCCCGTTCACGACCGAGGACATCGTCGACCTCTACTCGCTGCGCGAGGCGATCGAGGGGCTCGCCGTCCAGCGGGCGGTCGAGCAGGCGGAGCCCGCCGACTGGGACGCCTTCGACGAGCTCGTCGAGGCGATGTCAGCGGCCGCTCGCGATCACGACGCCTCCCGGTTCGCGGCGGCCGACGTGACCTTCCACCAGCGGCTCTATCAGATGAGCCACCATCGGCGGCTCGTCGGCGTCTGGTCGCAGTACGAGCCGATCCTGGCGGGGCTGCTGCGCGTCACCGTCAGCGTCGACGAGGACCTGGAGCCGATCGCGCACGACCACGCCCAGCTCCTGCGGCTGCTGCGCGCCGGCGCGTCGGAGCTCCTCGATCGGGAGATCCGGACCCACGTGCGGGGCTCGCGCGACCGGATGATCCAGGCCTACGAGCAGACGATCCAGCTCGCATCGGCGCACTAGCGCCCGCCCACCCGGCACTCGACGAGGAGTACATCGCATGACGGAGATGTCGACCCGCGCGGTCGTCACCGCCCCGGCCCCCATCGCGGTCCGCCGCCGCCGACGGCGCGGACGCGGAGCGCAGGGCAAGCTGCTGTTCGCCGTGCCCGCGCTCGCCCTGTACGCGGTCATCGTGATCGTCCCGACCGTGCGCGGCGGGGCGCTGTCGTTCACGGACTGGGACGGGCTGAGCCCGGTCTACCAATGGATCGGCGCCGCCAACTTCGCGCGCATCTTCAGCAATCCGGTCTCGCTGCAGGCCCTCGTGGTGACCCTCGTGGTGGCGGCCGGGGTCACGGTGTTCCAGAACCTCGGCGGTCTGCTCCTGGCCCTGGGTCTGAACAGCCGGATCAAGACCCGCAACGTACTGCGGGTCATGTTCTTCGCCCCCGTCGTCATCACCCCGGTCGTGGTCGCCTACCTGTGGCAGTACCTGCTCACCCCGGACGGCCCGATCAACAGCCTGCTGTCGGCGCTGGGGCTCGGCGTGCTGCGTCAGTCCTGGCTCGGGGATCCGACGCTCGCGCTGGTGTCGGTGATCGGCGTGATCGTCTGGCAGAACCTGGGCTTCTCGATGGTGATCTACCTCGCCGGGCTCCAGTCGATCCCGGCGGAGCTCATCGAGGCAGCCGCGGTCGACGGTGCGGGAGCCTGGCGGCGGTTCGCCTCGGTGGTGTGGCCGCTGCTCGCCCCGGCCACCACGATCAACCTGATCCTGACGGTGATCGCGGGCCTCAAGGTGTTCAGCGAGGTGTACATCCTCACCGGCGGGGGACCGGCACTGCGACGCAGACCCTGTCGGCGCTCATCTACAAGGCGGCGTTCGAGTTCAACCAGTTCGGGTACAGCATCGCGCTCGCGCTCGTCCTGGCGGTCATCGTCGCCGCGGTGTCCGCGCTGCAGTTCCGCCTCAGCGCACGCTCGGGAAGGATCTGATGATCTCGCGCTACCGCCCCTCGACCCTGGTGCTCGAGCTCGGCATGGTGCTCGGCGCCGTCGCGTTCCTGTTCCCGCTCTACATCCTCGTCGTGCAGTCGTTCAAGGACTCGCACGACCGGTCGTCGCCCCTTCTCCCGTCGCTGCAGCCCACGTTCGACAACTACGTCGCGGCCTGGCAGGAGGCGCACCTCGGCGCCGCCCTCGTCAACAGCCTGATCGTGACGGCCGTGAGCGTGCTCGTCATCACGATGGTGTCGGCCCTGGCCGGCTACGCGCTCGCCCGGGTGACCTCCCGGCTCTCGCGCGTCGCGTTCTGGGTGCTGATGTCCGGCCTGTTCCTGCCGTTCCAGGTGGCGCTGATCCCGCTGTACACGACGATGCGCGACCTCGGACTGCTCGGCTCGCTCTGGTCGCTGATCCTCTACTACGCCGGTCAGCAGCTCTCGTTCTCGATCTTCCTGTACGCCGGATTCCTGCGATCGCTGCCCCTCGACTTCGAGGAGGCGGCGTCGCTGGACGGCGCCGGCGCCATCCGCACCTTCTGGAGCGTGGTGTTCCCGCTGTTGCGCCCCGTGACGGGAACGGTCGTGATCCTCAACGCCATTGCGATCTGGAATGACTTCCTGACTCCGTTGCTCTACCTGAGCGGCACCAGCAACCAGACCGTCACGATCGCCCTCTACTCCTTCGTCGGCCAGTACGTCTCCAACTGGCCGCTCGTCTTCGCCGGGCTCGTCATCAGCATCGTCCCGGTGCTCCTCGTCTACTTCCTCATGCAGCGCCACATCATCCAGGGCTTCGCCGGGGGGCTGAAGGGATGAGCGCGGACGCCCTGCAGGTGGAGCGCCCGACGGTCGACCACCTCGTCCGCCCCGCCGGCATCGTGGAGGCGCCCGTCTTCTCGTGGCGGTACCGGGGCGAGGGCGCGGGATCGCGTCCTCGGCACTGCCGCGTCACGGTCGACGCCCGCCACGCGTCCGGCGCGGCGCGCGCGTGGGACAGCGGATGGCGTCCCGTCGTCGACGGCGGTGTCCGCTACGGGGGATCGCCGCTCGCCTCGTCGACCGCCTACGCGTGGCGCGTGGAGGTGGAGAGCGCGTCCGGCGCGATCGCGATGGCCGAGAGCTCGTTCCTGACCGGAGTGGTGCACTCCGACGAGTGGGTCGCGTCGTGGATCACGCGCGACCCCGAGCGGGCGCCGTCGGCGGCGCCGCCGCAGGACACCGACATCACGTACACCGTGAACAAGCTGACGTCGCCCCGCTACTTCGCCCGTGTCCTCCAGCTGGAGGAGGAGCCCGTCCGCGCGACGCTCCACGTCACCGCACGCGGGCTGCAGCTCTCGTGGATCAACGCGCAGCGGGTCGGGGCCGACGAGCTCGCCCCCGGCTGGGTCGAGTACGGCGTCCGCCACCCGTATCAGAGCTACGACGTGACGTCCCTGCTCAGGACCGGGACGAATCTGCTGTGCTGCCAGGTCGGCGACGGCTGGTGGGCCGGCTTCATCGGCACCGATCGACGCCACCAGGCGCAGCATTACGGGACCCGGACGGCTCTCCTCGCGCAGCTCGTGCTCGACTTCGCCGACGGCCGGCGCGAGGTGGTGGCGACCGACGAGGAGTGGGTCGAGCGCGAGAGCGAGATCGTCTACGCCGACCTGCTCATGGGCAGCTACACCGACGGCGGTCGGCGCGGCCTGCCGGTGCGGCCCGAGGAGCTCGCGGAGACCGCCTGGGGCGCGGTCCGGGTCGCCGACGACGAGCACGGGCTGCTCGTCCCGGAGTCGGACACCCCGGTCCGAGTGATCGACGAGGTCCGCGCCGTGGCGGTCGACCGGGGTCCGGACGGGGCGTGGGTGGTCGACTTCGGTCAGAACCTCGTGGGTCGCGTCCGGCTGACCGTGCGCGACCTGGTGCCCGGTACGCGGCTCCAGCTCGACCACGCCGAAGCGCTCGACCAGGACGGCGACCTCTACCTCGCCAACCTCCGCACGGCCGAGCCGCGCGACGTGCACCTCGCGGCCGGAGCGGCGGAGGAGGTCGTCGAACCGCGCTTCACCGTCCAC
>Ga0247757_10001731_pt1 | contig 13269 bp, 8 predicted proteins | sample UWRJL126311R4_FD_180929 | JGI IMG/M metagenome (GOLD analysis project Ga0247757, IMG submission 180929) | Plant litter microbial communities from Arlington Agricultural Research Station in Wisconsin, United States - UWRJ-L126-311R-4 | ecosystem: Environmental > Terrestrial > Plant litter >...
AAAAAAAAAAAAAAACTATCTGCTACCGTTATGAACAACATCATCTTCATTATAGATATTGATCTTGTGCTATTGTAGTCGAGTAACATAAAATGCTGAAAGATGCTAATGCATAGCTATTTGGGTTTATGGTTGGTGCCCTTTTCGATTTATAAGCTTTGTTAAGGCGAAGTATTTTTGTGCCTGTACTAGAGATACCTACCTTCCGTATTCGAGGACTTCATCAAACTTAGTGGGCACACAACACCGAGGCCCCACTCGAGTAGAGTTCTAATTCGACACTTATGTTAGCTTTAGGAATTCTCTACATCACTACGAGTTTGAAACCGCAAGATTTTTTCGAGGCTTCTCCGCATGCCAACGCCCTTGATTCCATCAGATGCTGCTGGTCTCCGCCTAGTCTTCCATCGTACCAAATGGATTGACATGAGAACAGTAATACGACTGTATTTCACATGAATCTGTTTTCTCGGTCTGCGGCCAATTGCTGCTCGTTCCAGGTTCCGATTGGTGGTATCTCAATCAAGCGACCGGGTTATTTCCAGAACCCCGTCCTTCTAATACAACGCAGACTAACGAAGCCAGATGACTTTGAGATAACATTACCGGCCTAGTGCACTGGGTTATGCGCGCGAATGAGGAGGGGTAGCATATAGTGGGTATATTTTATCCATAGCGGTTGGAGGAATTTCTAAGTACTATAGCGTTGCCTGCCGCGGTTAAAATAGAGGCCCAGAAGTCTTAGCAAGAGGTGCTAAGTACAGCAACGAGAGCCTACGAGGCTTAAAAAGCCACGATGTATGGCTTTCAGGGCAATAGGATATCCAGATCTACATAGGCCAAGATGTTCTCACGACCAAGCCTCGACCGTGTCTCCGCGGTTGCTCTGGGCGTTCTCGCAACAAGCTCTGTAGTAGCTGCTGGGCCCTGCGATATCTATGCCTCTGGTGGGACTCCTTGCGTCGCGGCCCACAGTACCACTCGCGCCCTCTACAATGCCTACACTGGCTCCCTCTATCAGGTCAAGCGCGGCTCAGATGGCGCAACTCTAAACATTGCACCACTATCCGCCGGAGGAGTTGCCAACGCTGCTGCCCAAGACACGTTCTGCTCACGTACAACTTGTCTGATCACCATCATCTATGATCAGTCTGGTCGTAACAACCACCTCACTCAAGCGCCAGGTGGTGCCTTCAAGGGACCCGAAGCAAATGGCTACGACAATCTTGCTAGCGCTACTGGTGCCCCAGTAACTCTGAACGGCAAGAAAGCATACGGCGTATTCTCCTCGCCTGGAACTGGATACAGGAACAATGCACCAAGCGGTATAGCCAAAGGCGACGCAGCAGAAGGCATGTATGCGATTTTCGATGGCACGCATTATAACGGCGGCTGCTGTTTCGATTACGGCAATGCCGAGACTAACAACCTGGATACTGGAAACGGCCATATGGAGGCTCTCTATTATGGCGACTGCACCGGTTGGGGGACTGGCGCTGGTAAGGGACCCTGGATCATGGCTGATCTCGAAAACGGACTATTCTCAGGCCAAAACCCTAAGAATAACGGTGGCGACCCATCCCTTTCATACCGCTTTGTGACTGCTATTCTCAAAGGAGGACCAAACCTATGGGCGATTCGTGGCGCCAATGCCGCATCTGGATCCCTTTCGACTTATTACAGCGGCGCACGACCTACAGTATCTGGTTACAACCCAATGAAGAAAGAGGGAGCAATTATTCTTGGTATTGGCGGTGACAACAGTATCAGTGCTCAGGGTACGTTTTACGAGGGCGCGATGACCAGCGGCTACCCTTCAGATGCAACTGAGAACGCTGTCCAAGCGGACATCGTTGCGGCTAAATACGCAACAACATCAATGATCAGCGGTCCCACTCTAAACGCGGGCTCTTCTGTTTCGCTCAGAGCTACCACATCATGCTGCACGAACCGATACATTGCAGTCTCTGGCTCTACCGTGAGCACACAAATTGTTTCATCATCCAGCTCTTCGTCCCTAAAGCAGCAAGCCAGTTGGACAGTTCGCACTGGTCTCGGGAATAGTGCCTGTGTTTCATTCGAGTCTAAGGCTTCTCCAGGCAGCTATATTCGGCACTATAACTTTGCTCTCCAGCTTAACGCTAATGATGGCTCGAAGCAGTTCGGTGAAGATGCCACTTTCTGCCCTCAGGCTGGGCTTAATGGCCAAGGTACTTCAATCCAATCCTGGGGATATCCTACTCGCTACTTCCGCCATTATGAGAATACAACCTACATTGCTAGCAATGGAGGTGTTCACACTTTTGATTCTGCTTCATTGTTCAACGACGATGCAAGCTGGGTGATTGCTAGTAGCTTTGCATAGATACTTCGGAGTCTCGCTAGCGATGCTAAAGGAGAAAATAAGAAATTTCATACCAGAATAAACCATGCAGTGTAGCTAGCTCTCACTGGCGACTACAATTTACTAAATCAGAAAATCTTCCATTCTTCCCTTCTTGATTGACTGGTTGAATATATCCTGAGCGTAGATTAGACATTGAAGCGGTCCACACTAATGAATTTTGCTCAGGGCTTCTCCCTCTGCATATGCATTAACGTCATACTTCTCAAAATCACGAGCAGGTAAACGCCTAGCGAATAAGAGATCCAACTCCTCAAAGCTCCTATCTTTAGTTTCGGGGAGGCGAAAAAAGGTCCATATGAAAAACACAAACGCACAGCCACCCCAGAAAAATCCAGTTTTTCCCTTCCAGTCACCAGCGGTTGGATTGAGCATATAAGGATTGATGACGTTGCAAATGATCTGCGCAACGTAATAGACGATCCTGCTAACGCATACGCTCTTGCTTCGGAGTCGAGTTGAAGACACTTCGCCGATGATGGCGTAGCAGATGGGACCAACAGTGAGGTAATAGACGAGTAGCCACAAGATCATCATGCTTGCTTGTGCATAGTTTCCGGCAGCCGAATCTCCAGCACCGACGCTGATGAAGCCCACGGTAGCTAGGATAGCGGTTAGACCTCCCAAACCCCATAGATAGAGAGTGCGACGGCCACAGCGCAACATCAGAAACCAAGAGACTATGGTTCCAACAGAGGCCATTCCAAGGCCGCCGACAGCCATCTTGAAGGAAATGCCTGTGGAGAGTCCCGCTTGAACGAAGAAATATGTCGGCGTGCCAGCCATCGAAGATCCGCAAAACGGTTGAGCAGCAAAAGCCATGCATGCGACCTCGGTACGGCGCAGATCGGTGCCCTTGAAGCACTGTAGATACGAGGTGTTCGCGTCGATTTCCTTCTCGATCTCGTTGGTGTGAATCATCATTGCGACCGTTTGCTTCGCGAAGTGTTTTTGTGATATTGACGCCAGACGCGCGACAGTCTTTTCTGCCATGTCGTAGTTTCCGCTTCGAACGTAGTACCATGGAGATTCTGGGGCGAAATACAGAATGAGAAACAAAGGAAGAGGCCAAGCCCACTGAATGGCAAAGGGAATACGGTATGACCACTGTGTATCGCCGTCTGAGAAGGCTGACTGCACTCCAGCCGATATTAGCTGACCGAATGCCCAACAGAGGTTCACATAAACAGTAAGATACCCGCGTAATACTAAAGGGCAGATCTCGCTGGCGTAGGCAGGTGCCATGGTCGCGAAAACTCCCCAGGGGATACCGCAAAGGAACTGTCCAACAAGAAGTACCGGTAAATTCGGAGCAAAAAAGGATAAGAAGATGAAAGCGCAGATGGAAATAAGTGATGCGAGAAGCACTGGACGGTAGCCAAACCGATGGCTGGAATAGCCGTTCGCGAATGCGCCGACGATCGTGCCAACACTGACGGCATTGGTGAGCGCATTCTGCCATGAAGCCGTAATTTGAAATTTATTGCTATTTTGGTCGTATGTGCCGTACTTCTGAGAGAAGGCCGGCTGCGCAAAGAATGAATTCATCAAAACGATATCATAGCCCTATTCAAATGAGTATCTCAAACAGTGCAAATTAATTTTATTAAGTTACCTCCATGATAATACACGTCGACAACAAAACTGACCACATGATTGCATAGGGATGCAACCGAATGGCTTCGATGAGCGTCATTTTGTGCTCGTCTTCGGCACCCTGTTTGGCCATATCCAGGTCGCCATGTTTGGCATTGGTATGGTCCATAGCGTCGAGTTGCTCATGTCTCTCTTCAATATCTCTTTTTTTCTCGATTCCAGATGCCATGTTAAGAACCAGTAGAATTGAGTTTGCGTAATGGTCTAAACTGTGCGTGCGATTGGTATAGGAGAATTGAGTTCTCGTGCGAATTTAGTATAACGGAAATGTTCACGTTTTACGTTGCGCAGACGTGTCTTTGATGCGACCTAAGCTATATCTATAGCAAGCAGAGCAAGAATAATTTATTCCTCTAGGCATGATTAATCCTGCTCAGGCCAAATCCCAACCTGTGGTATACCGGCCAAGGACCAAGGAAAATGCGGGGGAATATTCGCACTAAGCTTGATTGTGCAACAGATCTTCCCCGCACGGGACATAGCTATGTACTGGCCACAGAGAAACTAAAGACATATTGGAGGTACGAGATTTGACGGAGAAAGGAAGGAAAAGTCCGCCAATCATGAGTTGTTGATGCTTGCCTCGATAAGAAAACGTTTCTTATAGTTTGAACGAAGAAAACGAAGCAGTGGTGGCCTAAGAGATATGAAAAATTGACTTGTGAATTATTAGAATAGTCAAATGAGTTATCGACTGAATGTTTGTATTATCTATTATTCCGATCAACCCAGCAACTTGTTGCGATCCCTGGCCTATTGCTATGAATTAATTATCCGGACAGGAAGCTATCAACCTTGTCACTCCTTTGTATCGGAAAGAATATTCGTATTACAGAGAATTCTCGGCCTTGATCATGTTGAGTGTTTGGATAGTCAATATGTACCGCGACGCTGGCTCCTCGTCGGGATACCAACCCGCCATTGATAGCGAATCCCCATGGTTTAAGCCTGCATCTTATCAGAAAAACTATCAGCGTGCTATACAAGTAATTCGGATTTTGCTCTTATCATCATTTAGTGTGCATTCCATTGTAGCTCTACCTTAAAGCTATGAGCCATTACGATGTGCTAGCAATATGTATTGCTCTACGGAGTTTCTTCTAGCTTAGGAGCCAGATTCGTCGTCAGTTTTGGAAAGCGAATATCTAAGCTGCAACGCCATTCCTATGCCTCCCCACACCATGTAATCTTTCTTTATGCTGCCGGAGGCACCTATATGACACTTTCATAGCTAATTGGATCATACCCATGCCCCAATCAATTTTAATTTAACCTCATCTAGGATACTACATCACTGTGATTTAGAGCGTCCCACACTTCAAAATGTACTCATCATGGTGAGGTTCATAGACAGTGCATCGATGCGAGCACTGATTTCAGACAAAACAATCTTGTCAATTAGTATAACAGAGTCAGAGACCAAAGCTGGTAGGAATTGTTTCAATTTTGAAATAGTATATAGATATTTTAAGAAATGCTATTAGACTTCCCTCTTGGTATTATACAAAGAACCTTGGTAGAGTTAAGAGAAAATCAATCTCTATAATATATCTTCTTCTTAGAGCTATAGAAGAAGGATATGATTCAGATATCCTCTTCTCAAAGTAAGTACTTTTGAAGTTCTTTAAGTCCTTATATTCTTTCTTGCTTAGGATTTAGTACTAATTTTATATAACTAGACTAAGACTTGCAGGGATACATAAGCACTAAACGTCATAAAAGTGGGATAAAAGTGGGATAATAAATATTAAACAACTAATACACGGTTTAGGAAACCCTTCTATTGGAGGCCAATATTCCACGCGCATGGATGCAATATACCACAAAGCGTCGTAGCGTGCAGCGTGGCCCCACTAACGTATCAAATATCTTTCACTGATTAGACATCACTTTTGTTTCCTATTACACATAGTGTGGGTGCTTTAGCTGTGCCGCCTCGGTTCTAACGCCTGGGTTTGTACGGCGTATTCCGTTTGCGGAGCCTCTTCATTTGCAGTCGAGTATAATAGCCCTGCCCCTCCACGATACCTTTGAATATAGCCCCTTGCCACTACTCATCTCGGCTATCCTCTACCGAATCATGGCATCTACTCGTCCTTTCTTCGTCATCGTTCCTGGTGGTTCCCAGAACCCCACACACTATGGATACCTGGCTCATCTCCTCCAACTTGCCGGCTACCCGACCTACTCAGCTCTCCTTCCTTCAGTAGGAGCTTCAGAGAAGGTGACTACTGAAGATGATATGGCATATATTCGAGATAGGATGATCTTGCCCATACTGGAGCACGAAGAGCATGACGTAATTCTGGTGATGCATTCCTACGCTGGTGTACCAGGTAGTGCTGCAGCGCTTGGGCTGGGGAAGAAGGAGCGTGTAGCACAAGGGAAGAAGGCGGGTGTGATAGGGCAGATCTTTTATGCTGCCATGCTCCTAAAAGGTGGCGATGGAGTCGACATCATCACTGCCTCCGGTGGAAGCTTCCCGCCATGGCTGAGACCCGACGTAGGCTGGCTCGTTTAACGCTTCTGGTCCTTTAAATGCAGCGTACTGATTTCAAAATACAGCCCGAAGCAAACGTGGTTCGATGCGACGACCGTATTCCCCCTCTATACTCTGAGGCGCCTCCGGCATTGGCAGATTCAGCTGCTGCATCTACAATGGCGCAAGGCTTGACAACGTTCCACTCTCCGTGTCCTAAAGCATCATGGGACAGCGAGGAGTTCAAGAACCGTGTGGCTTATATCCGAACTGTGAAGGATACGGGATTTCCAGTCTTCGTGCAGCAAATGATGATTGATAATGCGAGTGGCGTGGATTGGATCGTCAAGGACATCGAGAGCGATCATTCCCCCCAGCTTTCAAAGCCCGAGGCATTTTCCGAAATGCTAGTAGATTTAGCGAAGAAATTTGAAGGAGAAGATTGAGGATAACGGTAGCAGCTTGCTACCCTGTATTTCCTATACTGGCCATGGTACATGATCTTCCGAAGCCACAAGGCATAAACTACTACCTCCTCACTGCAATGAAGCTTGGCCGTCACCCGAACAGATCAATCCCAATACAAAACAAGCTCTATCAAGAAGCACGCTGCAAAACCCACGACGAATCTAAGTGATGCGCCCTGCGTACACGCAGCAACGACAGCGTAGCCGTCATACCTCCCCCATTCTGTTCCCTAACCCAACCCGGCCAAGCGCTCCGTCTCCCACCTCACCTCCATCAACATATCGTCATGCCCTCGTCAACACATCGTCAACACTGCCCCTTGTGCCCCCCCCCTCAAAAAGCATCTCCAGGCCCCAACCAACGAATCAAAACGCAGATAAACACACATGTCAGCCAAGCAGTGCCCGCCCGCTTCGTCTGGAAGAAGACATGCAAGTGTCATGGCTCTCTTTCCGTCCCCTACATTACCCCGTCACCATGTAGCTTAAGCGTAGACAACCTCCATGACCACAAACCCCTAAGATCCCTAAGGACGTTTACGCCATCACCTTCCTCGAACTCGACCAACGCATCCACAATGACCGCCTCGATGCCATCTCCCTCACACGCCCAACGCACCTCCGGGTCCACCGACCCCGTCTGGATCCACACGGACCCGTACTCCAACCGGCCGTCCTTCGCGCGCCTGGAGAAAGACGTCGAGACGGACGTGTGCATCGTCGGGTCCGGCATATCCGGCATCTCGACGGCCTACGAGCTCGTCACGCGCGGGCTCAACGTGGTCCTCCTCGAAGCGCGCGACGTGCTCTCCGGCGAAACAGGCCGCACTTCGGGCCACCTCGCGAGCGACCTCGACGACGGCTACACGGCCATCGCGTCCAAGCACGGCAATGACGGCGCGAAGCTGGCGGCCGAGAGCCACGCCTGGGCCGTCGATCGCGTGGGCGAGGTAGCCGACCTGCTGGGCATAGACTGCGAGTACCGGAAACTTCCCGGGTACGACGTATCGCAGTATCCGCGCGCGACGAGGGAGCATGCCGACGATATGAAGGAGATCGTCGCCGATGGAGCGAAGGCGAAGTCGCTGGGCCTGAAGGCGGAGTATCGGGAAGGGTTCGGCGTGCGGGGGTGGACGGGGGAGGTGGACCAGCGGGATGCGGTCGTGTACGAGGGACAGGCGACGTTCCATCCGACCAAGTACTGCGTCGGCGTGCTGAAGTTTCTGGCGAACCAGCCGAATTTTGTGGCGTATGCGCACACGCGCGTCGTGGACGTCGAGGAGAAGGGCATCGAGCTGTTGGGGATGGGGCATAAGGATGTATACGTCAAGACGGTGGACGGACACACGGTCAAGTGTGCCGACGCCGTCGAAGCAACCTGCGTGCCGTTGCAAAAGCTGTCGATCATAGTGGAGGAGGCGTGCTACCGCACATACTGCATCGCTGTGCGCGTCCCGCGCGGCTCCATCGAGGACTGCCTGCTGTACGACTCCGCCGACGCGTACAAATACGTGCGACTCACCGCGTGTGACGGGCGCGACGATTATCTGGTGGTGGGCGGCGGCGACCACAAGGTCGGGCAGGGCGACACCCTCGCCCCGTTCGCGGAGCTCGAATCCTGGACACGCGCACGCTTCCCGCAGGCAGGCGCCGTAGACTACAAGTGGAGCGGGCAGGTGTTCGAACCCGTCGACTACATGGCGTTCATCGGGCTGAACCAGGGGAGAAAGCACACGTACGTGGTGACGGGGGACAGCGGCAACGGGCTCACGCACGGCGTGCTCGCGGGGAAATTGATCGCGGATCTCATCACCAACACGCCGAATCCGTGGGCGAAGTTGTATTCCCCGTCGAGAATGTCGTCCATCGTGAAGAGCCTGCCTTCTATGCTGCACCACGACGTGCAGATCAATGCGCAGTACAAGCGCTTTGTGCAGAAGGATATCGCGGACATAGAGGATCTGGTGCCTGGGGATGGCGGCGTGCTGCATGCGAAGACGGGGAAGCCGATTGCGTGTTACCGCGATGAGGGCGGCGAGGTGCACAAGTTCAGCGCTTTGTGTCCACATCTGCATGGGGTCGTGAGCTGGAACAGCGCAGAAAAGAGCTGGGATTGTCCGGTGCATGGGAGTCGATTTAGCAAGGACGGAGTGCAGATTATTGGGCCAGCGAAGATAGGGCTGTCGGCGGTGGATGAGAGTGGGGAGGAGATGCAGAAGAGGGCCATCGAGGTATAGGAGATGTCGCGAATTGATAGAGTATGAATGATAAAGAAGTCGAGATAATGAAGTGGAATATTCTTCAACGTGTTCTTTTTCTTGGGTATACTAGCATTAACTCCTCTTCCTACACGGGGGGTATCGACAACAGAAAGAAATCATACGAATCGCAACACTCGATCCGACTCTTCATGCATACCGTACCCCGGCCCCCTTTTCATTACTACTACTCGGCGTGACCACCACCTGCGGTACCTGCACCATCTGCTGCTGCGGCGACCTCTGCGTAGACGGTCCGGCTACCGGCTGTAGGTACTGCGGGTTATATTGTCTTTGCCACTGCTGCGTCTGCACCGGCATCATCCCGGGCCCCATGGGCTGCTGGCCGACCTGCTGGAAATGCGCGGGCCCGGGCGCCGGAATGATCGCTCCAGCCCTCACCATATTCATGACGATATCCGCCGCCAGCTTCTCCGCATCCTTGGTTGACACCCTCCGATTCCTCTTATGCGTATCCACGCACGCCCACACGAAAAGCGCGAGGTGCATCGACATGGCGATGAACTGACACACGGTCGCCGTCAGATCGACATTGTACCGCAGCCCCTTTTGCGCCCACATGGCATTCACAAACGCATCCTTCTCCTCGCACGAGCTGAAGACGCTGCTGTACCGACTCGCGCTGCCCGTCGCATTGCACGACCGATCCTCGCCATAATACGAACTCCACGAGTTCGAAACGTACACCCACGACCCGTTGATGCTCTTGTACTGCCCGGACCCAGACCCGCTATAATCATAGCCCAGCATATCATTACTGCCCCAGTACGCGACGCTCGACGTGCCGACGATGGCCAGGATGCCCGTCCCGATGAAGCCCAGCCAGAGGATCAGGTCGACGCCGACCTGCGCGCCGGGGTGCACGGGCGCGTTGGGCTTGCGCGCGAAGAAGACGACGACGCACACGAAGCTCCACAGCAGGGCGACCACGAAGGTGCTCAGCGTGTAGGGCATCGTCCACCCGTCGTCCAGGTAGAAGCTCAGGTCCGCCTCGTACATGTTGTTCGTAAAACGCGCGGTGATCCACCCCACGCATCCGATGCCGATCAGGCACACGAGTATCGAGACCAGGCGCAGCGCAAGTTTCCACGCCCAGGTCGGGTCCGCGGCGCGGAGCTCGTCGCGCTTGGTGAGGACAGGTGTGGGCGCGGGGATGTACTGCGAGAGGGAGAAGGGGAGGGCGTTTACGGGTTGGGGCTGGGGGTGGCCCTGGGTTGGGAGGGGCGTTGGGAGCGCATAGTTGGTGTTCGAGGGCGGAGTCGGGGTTTTTGGCGGTACTTGCGGCTGCGCTGGCGGTTGCGCTGGCGGGGAGGTCGACGAGGGAGCGGGTTGCTGGGCCTGAGCCAGCGTCGCGGGCGTCGGTCGAGGAGAATCGCGCTGGGGCGCTCGGGGAGGCAGCGCGGGCGGCGCTTCTTCGGGGGCGGGTGATGCAGGGCGCGACATTAGGTACGGGATTAGACTATAAGAATAGCGAATGGACGCGCAGAATTCTGCGCTGCGAAGAGAAAAAAAAGAAGACGGGAGAAAGAAGGCGTATGAAGCGAGAGACGGTGGAAAGGAGAGAGGGCAGAAGGACGGGGCGGGCTTTGGCAATTAGGCTGCACGCTTGCGCCGGCGGCAGAGGACCGGCGTAGCGAAATTGTTTGGGGACTTGGCGGGGGCATCCTTTGTCATGCCAGCAATTAACTAGTTAGTTTATTTTGGGAACAGAGGTATGTCAGTCACTCGGGATGGATATATGAAAAGATGCTGGGAGTTTCGGTTGCGTAGCTTCCATCATCGAAAGCCGCGAGCGCGAGTTTTCTTCGTTGCTTATTCCTGTATGCGCGGGTCCATGGTTGAGGTCTTTGCTGTGTGAGACACGCAGGATTTGATTCTACGCGCGCTAAATATTGCGCCTGTATGCCGCGGCGTATGGGTGTCTGATAAATGCATCCCTCATCAACAGGCTGCTATAGATCAAGATGAGGTAGACGGTGATGGCTGTGGGCCGTTTTTATCCCAGCGGGTGTCTTACATAAGCCTACCAACTCCTTGGGGGCTAAAGATTGCAGTGAAGAATACTTGGCAACCTTTGTGGCTTCCGTCGCGCCCAGGCACAGCGCGCGCCACTAGAAAGCTCAGTCCTTTAAGAGCGTTGCTTTCGGCAGTGGAGCCTCAAGTCTTCCGCTCCTTAGAACGGAACTGGAACTCTAGAAGCTCCGGCCCCTCTATATATAGCTTCTACTCAGCTCTCCTTCTATAGAATTAACCCTGTTACTCTACTTCCTCTACTCACTTCCTCACTTATCGTAATAATCGGGCTAGATTTGGTAGAGTTATAGCGTAGACCGTGGATGAGAATTTTGTGGCCTCCCTCCCCCCCTATGCCAGCCATAGGCTCACTAAATGGAACCGACTAATGGGCGTCTTACATAAGCCTACAGACTCCTTGTGGGCTAAAGATTGCAGTGAATCCTCCCTTGTCGCCGGATCCCGACAACATGGTCAGGATTTCACTGCAATCTTTAGCCCCCCAAGGAGTTTGTACAAGGGGGACGCATGAACAGGATGCCTCGAACTTGATAGGTTCCACCTTTTTTTCTGAGTTCTTATCGTGCTCTCGGTCCCCTAGTGCTAGCCACAGACCAGTGATTGGCTACTTTGTACAGTCCTACCCCACCGACGCAAATCCACACATGAAATTTTCACATATTGCGGTCGCAGTAGTGTAGTTGCCTCAACCGTAAGATAGAACTACGCGACTGAAAAGGGCAGTTATGGGCATTGTGGATTGTGTAATCAATAAGGGGTATATAATTTGCTTTTGCGGAAAATCTATCAATAAAAGTTGGTTCGAAGAACAAGGCCCGGTGGTGTAGTTGGTTATCACGTCAGTCTAACATGCAGTTAGCACACTGAAGGTCCCGAGTTCAAACCTCGGCTGGGTCATACCTTTTTGCCTGATGAGCAGCTGCTTACCCTCTTTTTTTCGATACTTGGCCCCACATCTATAGTTAAGCTCACTCAACGCACTCGCTTGATATGTGAAGATCCTCTGCATGCGCTTGTAGTTCGATTTGAGATTTATAACAATGAACATACTATATCGGTATCATCATCCAGGAGTCAAAACGAAGCTCTATCCTGGCATATAGTCGTTTGAGCACCATCACTTCACGCTCCTACAAGGAGAGCTTCAACCAGCAAAATACTACGTCGTACGGATACTTTTCCACTACCACCAGCAAGGCATCTTACTCTCCCAACGAACAAGCCGCAGACTGCTCAATCCACCTTGTAGAACCTGTTGATGCGCGGCGCCCCGACCGCCGGCTCGCGCTTATTACCCCCAACCGAAGCCGCGGACCTCCTCGTTCCCCTCCTCATCTTCTGGTTGCACGGGACGGCAGCAGCAGCAGTGGGCTTGGGAGGAGTGGGCTTGGGCTGCGCAGCCGCAGGAGCTTGGTTGCACGGGTTGGCGGGTGCGCCGGTGGCAGGGGCAGCAGCAGCGCCCGCGTTGGCCTGGTTGCCAGCCGAAGCGCTCTGGCCAGCGGCGTCGCATTGGGCTGGTGCAGCGAACGTTAGCAAGTTGTCTACGCGCTTCTTTGCTGTATTCCTCGCGTGTGCGCGGGGAGAAGGGGGGGCTCACTCTTCTGCTGCGAGCACGCGGACACGCTGATGGTCTGGTCGCCGCCGTTGGCCTTGTTCGCGCACGCGTTGAACTGCTGGTCGCAGCTGCGCTGGAGCGCGGCGCCGAGGTTCACGAACGTGTCGCCCTTGACCTGGAACTTGCGGTCTGGGTTGCCCGAGTCGGTGATGGGCGTCGCGGCGATGCCGGCGAGCGCGCCCGTGAAGGGCTGGAAGTTGCCCTGGCGCGGGGTGAGGTGGGGGTGGATGGGGGCCGAGGGCGCGGCGAGAGCGGTGGCCATGAGGGTGGAAAGAACGAGGGTGGTCTTCATTGTTGGGGTCGTTGGCTGGTGTTCGAGCTTGATAGGGGGCGAT
>Ga0247757_10001732_pt1 | contig 13265 bp, 11 predicted proteins | sample UWRJL126311R4_FD_180929 | JGI IMG/M metagenome (GOLD analysis project Ga0247757, IMG submission 180929) | Plant litter microbial communities from Arlington Agricultural Research Station in Wisconsin, United States - UWRJ-L126-311R-4 | ecosystem: Environmental > Terrestrial > Plant litter >...
CCACGCGAGATACTTCTTCGGGATGACTTCTCGGAAGAGCCGGTTCATCGAGGTATACCACACACCCGGTTCGTCTCATGAGCGATGACGCAGATGGAGATGACCTCTCATCTCTCATCTCGAAACGTGCATATTTCAAGGCGACGAACAGATAGCACTAGGTCGTTGTAAAGTCGGTGTTCAGAACTCGTGCATCACTCGCATCTTTCCTACCGCAGGGCTTTGTATGTCGTACACGGATTTGCTCGAAACCCGTATCTGCGCTATGTGTAACGACGTTTTAAATCCGGCGTGCTTCGGCTGACCGACTGACGGACTAACTACTACTTTGCATATACCCATCGAGATGTCCAGGCTAAACGAGGCTATCTTGCGTAGGTTTTATCGGTACTCTCTTGATTTTGAGGGGAGAAGGGGGGGAAGGGGGTTTACACGGGTTCTGGAAATGTCCCCCACCCCTCGTGGGCGGTCTGCTCTCCTTTTTGGGAAACATGGTGTGCTGGGTCGCCGCCTTCAGCTCTCTCCACTTTCCTCTGCCGGCTTGCTTGCTTGATTTGAGATGGCAGCCTGTCTTGGATACCTTCTGCATCTTTAAAAACATTGGTTTTTTCTGGTAATGGTTTTTTAGTGGACCGCTATGAGGGGTATGCCGCGGTATTGGGTTTGGTGTTTGGTGTGGGGCTTCTGCTGTTTGCTGGGGGGGCATATAGTGTGCTAGGGGCACGTGATACGTGCTCGGGAGTGCGATAGTTGGATGTTGTGAGGGATGTTGTACACGATGTATAGGTTGGTAAGTCGGGGCGTGTATTGATGGCTGTAGATACGAAAGCGAGTGGGAAGCAGCTGAAAGGGGAAGGTATGATTGGTTTAATTTGTAGATTTTTTTGGAGGTTTTTTTTTGGTAATTTTATAGGTAGCTTGAATGTTGATTTATGTTTTCGTCTAAATATGATTAGATTTAAGAGGTATTTCTTATTGTTTGGGCTCCCGTTGTAAGGCACTGTGAGGTGTGTCGAGATACGATCTTGATGCAAACTGTGTAATGGGTAATCATAGTAGCCACTGTAGTGTCATCTAGGTCAATATGAACAGCGAGTTGATATTTTCAAGAGTCAGGTTACACCTAAAGCAGTATACGAATTTCCTCTCCGCAGTGAAGCAGACATTTTATATTACCAGTCCCACTAAAGAAATCCGTTGCAAAGGGTGCTTTGCATGGTTCTTAGTTTTGATTTTACGATACCCCATAGTTGAATCAGAGAACACCAAAGAAATCCGCAAGAAAATACCTCCTAAACGCTCACCAACATCCAACTTTCAGAAACTCAATCAAAATGACGCGACTGCTTCGAGTGTGCCTGTGCCAGATGCGTCGGAGGCCCCCGTTTGCTCTCCGGCGCCATACCCTGCACCGGCGGAGGCAACGCACGCCTCACCATCCTCATCTGCATACTATCATCGAACTGTTCCGCCAACAGCTCCCGCAGGGTAGCCTGATCGAAGGCTTCCCTTAACACAAGCTCCGCGTGCACCACACACTTCGTCCACTCGCCGTGGCGTTTGCGGTACGACGTGTCGTTCTTGGACACGACGAGCGTGTACGGACTGGCGTCGCGTTGCGTCGTCCATAGGGCGTCCGCCTGCGAAAATCTTAGCTCGGCCTCGAGATGGAATCTGCGTTTCTCGTTCAGGGGGAAACGACCCACACGCTCAGTGGGACTTTCTAGGAAGGCGTTTAGACGGGCGCAGTCTTCGCAGGAGTGTGGTACAGGAGTGCGTCTAGCATCCAAGGCGGGAAGGGGCTCATCGCACACGTAGCGGGTTATGTATGCGGAGAGGGTGGATTGGAGTAAATGTTAGTAGATGAGAATATCTGTGCTGAGGGGTATGATGTTACCCGGCGCGGAGATGTACACGAACTCCAAGTCTTGGAGGTGTGCTTGCTGCGCGTCCTGACCTAATTTAGGAATGATGGCATTGACATAATGCTGCAGACCCAGTGCGGAACAGTGATCGAGGAACTGGGATAGTTCACTGCCGTGAATGGCAGGTATGCGATCGCTACCTGGCTCATCGGATCGACGAACTACTTTGCAAGTGGCCCAGGCTTGAAGATTGAAGTGTTGAGTGATATCTGCGAGGAGTGTGAGGAATACTGTGCGTTGCGCATCTTCTGCTATAGGGGATGCTTTTTCCATACGTAGGCGGTTGGGAAATTGGATGAGAATGGGCGTGTTTTGTGCGTGGCGCTGTATCATCGGTAGGAACCTGGAGGTATTAGCAGGTTGATACAGTATGGGTGGATTAGATAAACACACTTGTTGCTTATCACGTCCGGACCAGATTCTAGCTGGAGCTCTTTATAGAGCGCACATGCTCGAAATGGGATTTCCACATCCGTAGAATATAATCTTCCTATCGTGGCAAGGGCGCTGTCGAATTGTTCCAGCATCCAAGTGAGGATTGGGAATTTGCGCCATTCTTTCAGACTGTATGTGGCTGACACACCGGCAAAAAGACCTTCTAGCGCGTTGTATACATTGTCAAGACGCTGGCACACCGAGATATGCGATGCAATGCTGCGACGAGTTTAGCACTCTTCCATCGCCATGAACACATTCAACATACCTTGCCTGTAGAGCAGCATGATGTCCGACAAAAGCATTCACGAAAGATCCAAGGGTTTTGAAGATCTCGGGGGTTAAATCTGCTGAGAAGGCGTTGACAGCCATTAAGCAGCAGCGTACGTTGTTCAACAGCAAACATCCCTCGACGAATTTCGGGAGATATTCTATCGAAAAACGTACTCTAAAGCCATAGCCTTGATCTAGTGGACGTTTCGCATTCCTGAATATCACTTTGGATACTAGCTCCGATATACCTTGTCGATACGGCTCGTCATAGGGTGGATTTTCCCTGATCTTGTGTATGTAGTAATTCATGAGCGAGATATTGTTCCGTAGATCAACACCATACACTTCGTTAGGTTTTATGAAGTCGTTGAGGAGGTTAAGAGGAACAATGACAATTGCCTTTTTGGAAAATTAGCTCCTGGTATATATGCGTTGAGGGAATATCATACTGAGCACCGATACCATAACTCCGAGCCTCCTCCTTCGTTGCCAGCCCACTTTTCCTTTTGGTCGTCTGGTTCTCGGTCCGCGAATGCATTGGCCTGGACAATACTCTCCTCGTCAATTGAGTGCTCTGATCTAAGCTTTTGGCCATCTTCGTCAAATAGCCCAGTCAGAGCCCACTCGATTTCATGCTCTCCGTTCATGTTTGGGGGAGGCCAATCCTCTTCGTCTTCGTCCCCTGAATGTCCAGACTGGACTTCTTCATCGGGTATGTACTCATGTTTCTCCACAGAAGCTAGGAAGAGGCACATATCGGTATTTTTGCACGCCTGTTGTAATGCGGCGGCTTTTGCATAATCCCGTCCTTTCAATAGAGCAATCTTCATACCTTTTTCGGTATACTAGTGCTCAAGAAGATACACAAGGCTGTTTACCCCCATATATGGTGCACCGCCGTCGGTTACCCAGTTGGTGAGTGCCTGTTCGAGGCCAGGATAGCTTGGTGAGGGAGTTGGCCGCACTCCCTCAGGATTGTCTCTCACAAGATTGTACGTCAGGACCCAGCGCATTCCTGAAGAGACGGGTAGGATTTCATGGTGCACATCGGAATACCTTGCCTTCAAATCAGTATACAAAAGGGTACTCGGGCTTGTCTCATACCACCAGAGAAATGTGTTTAGGAGAGCTGATGTTTGTAGCCGAGCTTGGAATGCATGTTGTCGGACGAAGACATCTCCACCCGTGTGTTCCGAAGGGAGGCATACAACCAGAGTTGCAAACATCCCCGGAACTTTCTCTGTGCTGCAATGCGAACATCAGCTACGTCATTTACATGCGGTCTCGCCGGATCTTACTCTTGATGCGACTTGAACATTGCACCTTTTTCATACAAAAGCATTTTGTATAGCTCAGCATGGAAACCAGGGAATTCTGGGTTAAGATGCATTTTCTTGGCCACCGAGCGAACCATTTCATTTGTATATTGCTGCCAATCGGCTCCACGTAATTCGAATTCATTATTATTTAGTTCCCATGTCTTTCTCATAGACGAGTCAATGATAGTCTCATGACCTCGCCCGAAAGGTGCCTGGTGCGCGGAATGGACGATGCGGCGTGCATCTTCCTCTGATAGAGGCAACAAGAGAGGTCCATGGCTACCAACATAAACCTCGGGATCGGTGAACGCTGGGAAGTACCCGGATCCTGCTACTGCTGGTGGGCCACAGATTTTGTTCAACTCCTTCTCTAGTCGTTGTTTGAGTGCTGAAAGGGGTTTTGGGTCATCAAATGCAGAGACGTCATCGTCGGAAGAGCCACTTTTGTCTGAAGAGAGATCCTGCTCATCTTCGTCGGATATAGTGATAACCTCTCTGTCGGACATATTTCTAGATTCACTCACAAGGTCGATGATCTCCTTCGTGGTGATAAAAAGGAATATAGCTAAAGGTAAATGCAACCATGACAAGGTCACATTTTCATGCCCTTGCCTGAGAAAGCGCAGACACGTTCAGGGATACGCGTTTTACCGGTCTGTGCGGGGTACCACTTACTTAAGCAAAGTCGTCGTTACATAATATCGCGTGCACTACAAGTCACCCTCAAGGCTCTTTTCATTTTCCCTTTTAGTTATTAACGCATTAAATGTAGAAAAGCATCTTCCATTCTCTATGATTCATTTTTAGGTTCTAATTGGAGGAAAAAACGATAGGCAGTTAAAAAGGATCGTAGACTCGCTTCCAGCGCGTCTATTTATAGATATGGCTCGAGCTACGCTGTTAAAACATAGTGTTTTGAGAGTTGAGAACAAATTATCTTCGATTTTCGACTAAGATTATCACCACGCTCACAGTCCGAAACACCATGAATTCAATATAATGCAAATAATTCCCAACTATTTCTTCGGCGGGGCAACCTGGACGCCAATAACCCTTTCGAGGAGCTTAGTCTTGTCAAGCTTACCGGTGGCACGTCTCGCTTCGCTATGGGAAGCCAAACCAACAAACCCAAATCCTTTCCCCTTTTTGATAGAAACTGATTTCACTTCAAACCCGGAAAAGAATCTACGGATATCGCTCTCCGTCATTGGCACCCTTAGGATGGCACTCAAGCCACTTTTCCGCAGCTTCGCTGCTTAGAAAGACGAGCGCAAAGTCTCTCCTAGCAGGTTTCTGGATGTCGTTTAGGTCAGTGCCACAGAAGAGTCCTCGGATATAATCTATGTCTTGACTGGGTTGCTCAACACCAAAAACCATCAAGCCTACTGATGGACCAACAGCCTTCTGCTGCCCCCTCGCCTCAATGATATTATCGAGCTCGGAGTCCGGAACGCATTCGGCGTAAATGTTCCTTAATGATCGCATTTGATAGTCATACTCGTCAACGGCGTTTTGAGCGTCATCCTCACTCCTGAAGCGAACCAAGGGCCTAACGACATGAGCGTATCCATAGAAATCGCTGATTTTGCTGTCGTCGTCGGACTGGTCTACCCTTGAAGATTCTTGCCCCTTAGCTTTTGCTGGGGTTAAGACAATGCTGCTATAGCATTGTTCGTACACTTTCATTGTTTTCCAACATTGAAGAGAGTGTCTTCCCTACTTTCATTGTGAGAACTCCACACTTGTAACATAAACCTCACACTTGTAACATAAACCTCATACTGACCTCGAGATTTCTTCTCAGTTCATGATCATCAACAAACTCCTGATTCGACTCACAACCTAAAAAGAGGACCACAGCGGAAAAGTCGATATTTAAAAGAATCGCTCAAGATGCCCGACTTTGCTAAGAAGATGATGGTCAATATGGGCTACAAAGGAGGGCCAGGGCCTTGGCAAAGATGGTACTGGGATCACCACCCCCATTGAGGCAACTGCGACCGATGGCCAATCTGGACTTGGCCACGCGCCACTCCTTCGGCCAACGGCAGCAGCCCGCCCGGTTGGCACCAAAGACCCGAACGACCTCACGTCTCGGGTAGCCAGCATGACAATCGAAAACAGGGAGCTCATCAACGTAGGGAGCCCATCAACGTAGGGAGCCCATCAACGTGCTGAACTTCTTTCGTCGCAAATATTCTCTAGACGCAATCGAGGAGATACTCTCAGAATCCGACCTTGTGTGGGTTATCTTCAGAGCCGAAGAAGAAGCTGAAGCGGCCCTCTCGCTCAATGGGAGTTACCAAGATAACTCCAAGAAGCTGATTGTACGACTGGAACGAGAGAACAACCTGCCCACGAATCCCAAGAAGCGCCTCACGGATGAACTAGAGAGGCGCAAGAATGTGATCGAGACCAAGACTGTGCGGTTCACTGGTCTCCAGCACGGCTTTACCCGCGACAGGACGCCCCACCATTCAAACAAGCCAATGGAGGCTAATAGGTGCGATAACAAACAAGTCACCCCGTATTTGCTGGAAGATGTCTAGTACTGTTTTCAGTACCTGAGTCATTACTTCTTGTCATTCAACTGTTGATAGCTGTTATCAAGCTCGCTAATAATTACTAGTTGTTCCAGAGCAACAAATGACGTGCTGTATAGTTTTTCCAAATATGTTAACGGTATAACCCACAAATAAGACTCTTGCCTCAATTACGCTGAAAAAGATTACAAAGATAGCAGTGTTTCCTCTGCTCCGCGGTTAGTCGAAGTTTGTGTGAAGGAAACATCTTAACGGTTTGTTTGTTTGTTTGTTTTTTTTTTTTTTTTTTTTTTTTTTGATGCATGCTCATGGCAAATATTCATGGTCACAAGGAATGACCTCATGGATAAACTTGGGTATAACCTTGGACAATGAATACCATCTGATGGTTAAAAACACGGGTACAGAAGATACGCTTGAGTGGAGAAATAAAATTATATTAAAGAATGATTTCAGTTTCGGGAATCCAGTGCTCATTTTGTAATTGATACTAACGTTGAGTTGAATACGAGGTATCTCTCATCAAGCTAAGGTTTGCCTGAAGATTTGCCTGAAGATTTGCTTGAAGATTTGCTTGACGATTTGCTTGACGATTTGCTTGACGATTTGCTTGACGATTTGCTTGAAGGTTCGCTTACTGCTAAATGGGGTATTGCACGAGAATCTAAATAAGTGTGTTATGGATATATAAGAACGTCATCATGCTTGTAATGGAAGACAGATAGCGGCTTACTTTTACACGAACGTTTAACATTACCTAACCGACTCCACTTGAGGAACAGGATGCTTCTACCGCCAGGGCAAAGAGGCCCTAAGGCCTATCCTTCTTTGTCTTCCACCTTACGAAGACAAAGACATCTCAAAAGCAACACACCACATGCCAGGTAATACCCCCGATCTTCTACGTTACCTAGATTCTAACAAAGTCTTCATTATAAAGGCAACTTGCAGACTATGTATCAGAACATCGACGCACAAGTACGTGTATAAAGGTATGCATAAATTCTCTCTCACAAGGCGCAAAGAACTCTTAATAATCATAAAATCTCACAGACGAACAAAAGAATGGCACACATCATGAACACCACGATTGACCAGCGACTTCCTGGCCGGGTTGGTTGTCCAATTTTGCCTGTCCTTCCATTAAGCACAACGGAGTATGAGGGTACCGAGAGGCAGAACCTTGAACAAGTTACGCCTGAAGTCGAAGCAATATTGGAAAAGCATAGTGTTGTTCTCCATTGGGTTCTCTTGAAATGGCGGAAGAGTCGCGGAGCGGCTGACGCAGAGCGCCAGCTCACCCTCGTCCTTACGTCCGAGTATACACCAACCCAGCAGCAGCAATGGGTCGACGCTGTAATGGAAGTTCGCTCGCTCTTGCACGCATCTAAACTTGATTGGTCTGTTGAGTTGACCGATATACATATGTATATCGGTCAAAGGAAGTCATTTCCCATCTTATCGACTGACAATAATCTTATCGACAGTTGGGGTAACGCTCGATCTGACTTTTTCAATAAGATTCAAAACCATGATTGGGTTGCAGTCGATGTTTTGCATCGTGGATACTTGAAGGATGAGACTTATCCGACTATTATAATTAGCACACGGGATGCTAATAATAGTGCATTATGGGATACAACTCTCCAAACCCTACGCCAAGTGCTCCAACATCACGGTGTAAATGCCCAGGTTGAGCTGTTGTTCACCAAAGGTCTGGATTTTGCGACAACAGAAGAGGGTCTAAATCCAACGACGACAGAAGAGGGTCCAAATTCAACGACGACAGAAGATTCCCCTAAGGAGGTTCCTAGTGAGCCTCACACTACAGTACGCGAGACCTTCTATCAGAATATGTCTATGGGTATCTCTATGGGTACTTCTTGCGCAGCGTCCGGATCCAATCATTCAGGAACTCTGGGCGGTTGGATCCGTCTCAAAAAGGGGCTCACCGTTCTTGAGCTAGGACTTACGAACTACCATGTCTTGAAGGAAGGCATACAAGACATCGTGAAGGCAGGATTTGGGGGGGATTCCCGATATGGGACGGTGGTGAGCCCTTCGGACAATGATCACCAAATTGCAAGGGCGTTCTTGGAAAAAAACGTTCGAGACATGAAAAATGACTTGGACGATTGCGAAATGCGTCTAGAATGCGTTTCCAGGGATGACCCAAGCTATACGTCATCTTTCAACGGCATGGATATGTTGCGTATGAACCTCTCCTCCGCCCTTACAAAGCTACGCGCTGCAATATCCACGTCTCGTAAGATTGGGAAGATTTATTTGGCTTCTGAGTTCAAGACTCGCGATAACTGGCGATATTCGAATCAGCCTGGGAAACCAGATCAAAACGAGGACTGGGCCATTGACTGGTGTTTGTTTCGGATGGAGTGGCCACCATCGATCAGTCGCACTCTCGAGCGCCACGGTCTGACCTCGACCAATTTCGACTATATTAATGGTCAAGATAGGCGTCAAGCTGTAACACAATACTGCTCTTTCTCTGCGAGAAAAAACTACAAGGTTGCGAAGCGGGGTAGGACGTCAGGTTGGACCAATGGAACGCTTAGTGCGATACCTTCTACAATGCGCTATTCCAAGCTTACGCCTGAGGAGTACGAAGCGATTTCAAATCACGAGCGTATCCCCACAAATCAGTACATCGATTTCCAAGACAAGTTTGGGGGTAAGCCTGTCTCTGTCCATACTATAATTTCTACGACTGAAGAGAGATTTATCAGTCCTGGAGACTCTGGAGCCTTCGTTTTGCTAAATGAAACCCCCAATGTCGTCTCTGGTATCAATGGGTTGGTTATCCTCGGAATGGGATTTGCTGCAAATGATGCAAATCTAACGTCATATATGATGCCTTTTGATCTGCTTGTGGAGGACATAGAGGAAGCCACACATGGCAAGATCATTGAGCCCCATTTCGCGGGTACGTTAGATTAATCTCGGCCAAATTGATACCCACTGGAAGCTGCTAGGGAGGGTGTACCTTTTTACTAGCGTACATCTACGCTTTACCAAGGATGCTTTCAGCTAGGACACTGCTTTCAACACAGAGCGCTTCAAATTGCATAATCAATTCAGCTGGAAGATAGACGTACTCAACATCACTGATTTCAGCATCAACTAGGCGCTTCAAAACATTACGATAGCGCTTATGAAACTCAATTCCTACTAGAACACCACGACCAACATAACCCACAGCAACCACCAAAACACATTCCTATTCTCGTCGTTTCCACTAGTCGCTCCATGCGCCTGTTGTCTGGCTGTAGCGCTTCCGTTCCTTCTGCTGGGGTATAGCTCATTGCGCTTGAACGGCGTTCCTGCATTATCCAGAGGCTTTGTGCAAATGCTCATGACGACTACTGGCAGCGAAGCATTGATTAAAAGATATGGAGACTATGTACGGAGAGCTCCATGATGAGAGAAACCAGGAAGGCGATATAAGGAGGGCGGCATTCGGGTTGAAGGGCGAGATCATCGAACTCAGGAAAGGCTGTCGGTTGCGCCAAGGCCGAACACCAATTAACCTCTCCTTACTTTGCTGGTTGACTACTTTATTATTTCCTTGTCTCATAACATATGTATCTTGCGTCTCAAATTGATATTTCCTCATCTTATATTATGTTTATCTTGCGTTTCAAAGATTCAAGTGAGAGCTTTAATATCATCAACAAACCCTCATCTCAAAATATTAAGTATCAGTAAAGTTATCAGCTAGAGAAGCTAAAGGGACTAGAAACAGGTATGTTACACAGCCTTCACAAAGCACAGGCTATACGTCTTCATGATGGGCAGGTATAAAGTGAATATAATTTGCGTCTTGACACTTGAGTGACGGACTAGATCATGCAAGCAAGGCCTCGTCCCATCATTTTACACCCCTCCCACTTTCTCACACCCTATTTTATTTCCAAATGTCTACCTGCCCCCGCCCCTCCACCGCCCATCTCCCTGCAGCCCCTCCGTGAACGCACCCCTCAAATTTTCCTCCACCCCCATCTCCTTTAACCTCTCTACCATCCTCTCGGGCCCCCACCCCTCTTTCTCGAAAACCTCATCCCAAATCCACCGCTTCCTTTCAAGATCCATCTGCGCCTGGTCCAGTACGTTCCAGATGGTTGGTAGAGGATTCGTAACGTCCAACTGCGGCCCTTCGTCCTCTTCCACCTTTGAAGAAGAAGCCGAGGAAAAGGAAGCGCAGGTGGGGATGTGTAGCGTGAGCGTGTGAGCCGTGGGCACGTTGTCCGCGATGTCTATCACCGAGCCTGCATCTGTGCTCTTTACCGAATATTTCATAGCCGTTTCTTTCCCCTTGTGTCCCTTAACCACGCACGTAACCTCTCCTGCCATTCCATCTGCATTCATGCCGTCGGAGTCGTCGGAAGGAATGGTATACCCCACCGTCCTAACCCTCCACCTCCTGCCACTCGGCACACACCCCTCGCCCTCGCCCCACACAGGCCCAATCTTTAGCACTCCTTCTTTCTGCTTCCACACAATAGGCGTATGCACGAAGCGCACTGGTTCATCGCTCTTCACCTTCTCCCAGCCCCCTTCTTCCTCTTCCTCGTCCTCGTCCTCGGACGATTTCCGAGGATACGAAACCATCTCGAACCCGCCGTCCTCCACCCCCGTCCCCGTGCCATCGTCTTCGATGAGCTCAAACGCCCCGTCCGCACCCACAATCAGCAATATCTCCAAATACGAAGGGTTCGGGCTCCCGTTTCGCGGACGGCGCTCCGCGTCCAGAGGAATGATAGCACCCTCGGGCGCGAGGACGGGGGTTTGAGAAAGAGGCCTGTGGAACGTATGCTTGCATCCGCCATCATACACGGCCCCTGTGAAGAGGTCCGCATACCGTCGATGCGCGGGGGGCAACCACGCGTCCGCTTTCCCCAGCCTCGTAACGTTATCGCGCGGCTGCGTGATGGGGGCGCAGAGAAGCGAAGACCCGAAGCGGTACATGTTGGGGTAGGCATATGCGTTTTCTTCTTCAGGGAAATCCCAGTACAGAGGGGAAACGAGCGGGTCATCTGCGGTGGCGGAGCGCGCGTTCATCGTATATAGGTAAGGGATGAGGCGGTGCCGTAGACGAAGCGTTTCTTCGATGATGGTACATGCTTCGGCGTTGTAGCGCCACGGTTCGCGGGAATTGAACGGGTTGACGTCGGAATGCAGACGCAAGAGGGGAGACCAGCAGCCTAGCTGCACCCAGCGCGTCGTAAGTTCATCGGAATGGATACCATGCGTATGGCCACCGATGTCGTGGCTCCACCACGCATATCCTATGTTCGACGCCGTGGCCGTGAATTCCGGCTGGAAGTGTAGAGAATCCCACGTGATGATCGAGTCGCCTGAAAACCCGACCTGGTAGCGCTGTGCACCCGGCCCGCCGAAGCGCGAGAAGATGAGCGGGCGCTGGGAGCTGCGGCCTGCGTCGAGGAAGTGAAAGTGGTTGAGCACCCAGAGGGGGTCGACGCCAGGAATTTTGCTGCCCTCGCCTTGCTGCCAATCTATCCACCAGAAGTCGATGCCGCGCGCCTCGTGCTGGTGGTGCACGATGTCGAAGTATGCGTCGACGAAGCGTTTGTCGGTGCAGTCGAAGTGCACGGGTTCTTTGGAGGAGGGATCGATGCCCATGTACCGTGCGACTTGCTTGTACTGGTCCTCCCAGTGGCGGATCCCATCCGCAGGATGAAAGATTAGCGACACTTTCAGCCCGCGGTCGTGCAGTTTCTGGATGAAGGCATCTGGGTCTGGAAAAAGGGCCTTGTTCCACGTATAGCCTGTCCAGCCGTTCTCGCCGGCGGGGATTTCGCTCCCGGGCCGCACAAGGTGCCAATCCATATCTACGACAGCAACATTGATGGGAACGTCGTCGGCATCGAGGTGATTCTGCAGCTCAAGATATTCTTCCTCGTCGTAGCGGTGGTAGCGGCTCCACCAGTTGCCGAGTGCGAAGCGGGGAAGCAGCGGCTGGCTACCGGAGACGGCGTAGAAAGCGTGTATTGCGTCGCGGTAGTCGTGACCGTATGCGAAGATGTACATATCGGAGCGAGAGCCTTCTTTGCGGGGCGCGATCCAGCCGTCGCGCTCGAACAGCATGGTCTTTGAGTCGTCTAGGACAGCAATTCCGTCGCGCGAGAGGACGCCAGGGCCCAGGGTTGTGCGTCCGTTGACGCCATCAAGGGTGCGTGTGGTGCCGCCCAGGTTGGATAGTCTCTTGCCGTAGTACCACTTCGATTTGGGGCCATTTTTGAGGTGGACGACGAAGCCCTTTGGGGAGAATTTCTTCTTGTTGTAGACGAGGTGGACGCGCGTGGTGTGGATCTCGAGAAGGTTGGGACGGTCCCAGACGTAGAAGTCGGGGAGAGCGAGGCGGCGGGTGACAGCGAAGGTGGAGGCGCGGTCCTCGAAGCGGCCGTCTTCGGCCCACTCGGCGCGTAGCAGGCCGTCGGTGAGGACGGTGAAGCGATAATTGTCGCCGGCAACAATGGCTTCAGGGTGGGCGACGGGACGCGTCTTGAAGCTGTAGCGGGCGGGCGGCGACATGGCGGCGGCGGTGGTACTGGGGGGACATGGCGAGGCGGTGAGGGCGTGGATATAGTTGTGCGTGCGTCAAGGACGGACGTGGCTTGTGACCTCGGGCCTGTGCATTCCGGGCCATGTCAGACGATCAATCCGCGAACGACTGCTGGGGAAGGAAAAGAGAGGCAGCGGACCTTGGCCCTGCATCATGGCGGTGGGAGGGG
>Ga0247757_10001733_pt1 | contig 13256 bp, 12 predicted proteins | sample UWRJL126311R4_FD_180929 | JGI IMG/M metagenome (GOLD analysis project Ga0247757, IMG submission 180929) | Plant litter microbial communities from Arlington Agricultural Research Station in Wisconsin, United States - UWRJ-L126-311R-4 | ecosystem: Environmental > Terrestrial > Plant litter >...
ATCGATAGCTATAAGAGCAGCCTTAATTGGCTCCATATTGACTATAGTAGGTGGTGCTGAAGGCTGACGCGTTTTGGTGTTGGGCGCGCATTGACCCTCGGCGCGCATTGACCCATGACTTACGGTATATGTTTCAAGCTTAGTGCAAGCGAGATTAGCTAATTCTTAGACTTGATCGTTTTTGTGCAAGCTGGTCTCCCATAGTTGGCATATATACATATCTAAGCTACTCGCCGCGTATATGCACAGCTATATAGATATCCTTACCTTTAGAAGTTGGCAGTGTCTCTCAACGCCATGAATAGTCAATGGCGCCTTGTGTGCCTCTCCCGTGTATGGAGCCAACGTCGCATGCGCTCGTTTTCCTGCAGCCTTCCATTGGGTGTGCTGACCCACCCTAACGACTTTGAATCCTCTTTCTACCCCGCAGTCCTAAGGCAGCACCCACGATTAGTATCTACCTCAACGCTCTATTAATTCTCACTCCAATTAATCACGCACAATTGCTGAATTTGGGGCCGTATACTCCAAGATTATCTGATGGCTTCATTATCAGTCTTCAATAATGACTGCTGCTGGCCTAGACGGCTTCTTCACCTCGAAACATTAACATCTTACTCCTGGGAACCGGGAAACCAATATGGAGGCCATACAGAGCCAGAGTATTTCGCAATATCATATACTTGGGGCCGATGGGAGCTAAGCAACGGCGAGCATCCAGAAATTGGAAACCTTGATTTCCATACTCCCTGGAAGATTCCTCGAATCGATCCAAGTCGGTTTACCCAAAAACAATTCATCAACGTCATTCAAAAATTACCGAAGCTATGCGACAAACCAATACACTTTTTATGGGTTGATATAGCCTGTATAGATCAACGAGAATATTCCCGCGAGAAAGCCATGGAGATTGGTCGCCAAGGCATCATCTTTCGTGGAGCATACCGCGTGTTTGCCTGGTTGCATAAATATGACAAAAGTGAGCTTCAATTGATGAGCGAAAAGCTCGCCAGCGACTGGCGGTGTGTATGGAATCCCATATGGAAAAATAATCGATCGACTGAAGATGTGGCGGGACTCGTGGGCAACATCATCTCTACACTAGACAAATATACAGCTGATCCATGGTTTACATCCGTTTGGACGCTTCAGGAGGCATATCTCCGTTCTGACGCTCTGCTGTTAGATCGAAATGGAGATCAGTGGATTGCGAAGAGAAACTCGGTTTCACCAGTATTCGACGAAACAGAAATCGTGATAAGCTTAGATAACCTATTTGAGAGCTTTGATATGGTATACAGAGCTCTGAATGAGTTGCCAATTTTCTATCACATCCCAGGCTTACAAGGCCTTCGAGATCGAATTGAAGAAACGGGCTGCATTGGTTTAAAGACCGGAATACCGACAATGCTCCTGAGTGCCTCACGAAATAGAAAAGTTGGCCCGAAAAATGCCAACGATCGGGTGTACGGGATCATGCAAATTTTCAACCTCAAATTAGGTGTGTCCGCGCCGGGCTCTCCACCTAGCGCTGTCTACGACCTGGAGACGCTGGAGGATCAGCTTGGAGCGAAACTAATGGAAAATTCGCCCGTCATGAGCCAATTGTTTACGCATTCAAAGCCCGCCCCTGCTGGAAAAGGTTGGAGAATGGGTTACCACTCCAAAATCCCGCATCTAGCTACTATGGCTAAATCCTTTCTTCAGGTTAGTTCATTTGAAACAACCACCACCTTTTCTGTAACGGAAGCAGGAGGCATAATGGTAGGCCAGTTTTCGGGACCAACATGTCCGATACACCGCTTAGCGCGTCCTTGGAAAGAGCACGAAGTGCTTGGTGGGGATAGTGTAGGGATTGAACTTGACAACGTTTCCGGTGTGGATCCGCCCCCAGATCTTTTAAAGTTTATACATCTGAAGAGAGACTTAAATCTAGTCGACTGGTTTACCAAAGAAGGATTGAATGTTGTGATACTCCTACTTGGTAGTTGCATAACTATACCAAGAAACCAATCAGAACAACTTCCCAAGCGAGTAGTGAATGCTGTTGGATTATTGCTTCTGCATTCTGAAGAAGCATCATATCTGATGAATTGGAGGAGATTGGGAATATGCTGGTGGAACTTTATCTCTGATGATTATATGGAGCGGGTGGGTGAAGGAGCATCAAGCGTAGCCACACTTGCTGGTAAAGGAGATGATTGGGTGTATAAAAGAGGGACATTTGGATAGCCCCAAGTCCCTTGTGCTGCTGAGAAGACAACTATCTTATCATTTATCCATCTCCAATGCCGTCCTTTCGTTGAGCATCATGATTTTCTTCTAATCCGGCTGTATATAATACCTAAATTATATATCGAGATCTCTTACCTAGTATGTATTTTGGATATAGTATTATTATAGTTCAGTACTAAATTATAGTACTACTACTGGAAATCGAAACAGAGTAATATAGGCATCTAGATTTCTTTCTATGTTATATTCTAGGCGTATTATAGGTGGAGTAGAGTGGTGGGGGAGAAAGAGAGGGGTATACATAGTTAGGGTTAATACTAGCGTTAGATAGCCCGTTCTAAGCCTCTACTTTAACCTAGCTTTATAGTCTATAATATTTTTATTAATAACTAAGCTAGCAGCGCTAGATATATAGTATTATATACTAGGCCGAGGTCGATAGTATCGCCTAAACTAAGTATTTCTAGGTGGGTTTTTATTCGCGGGGTTTTCATTGAATAGAAAGCTGGTAGCCTTGACGGTGCTATCGGAGGACCGGTGGGTTTTTCGCAAACGCGCGATGGCAATGTTCGTGTCGCAAAATCACGCGAGAATTGATAGGAACGTAAGGCGGGATGCTGATGCGTATATGGTGCAGGGATACAGCAAGCAAATAGCGAAATACGAAGAGAAGATGAAGGTATATGACAGAAACGCAAGCGTCCAAGGACGTGAGAGGCCAATCCCCCTAATGAATCAGTTTAAGAGTATAGAAGTCATAGTAACTTATTATTTACAAGATTATAATATATAATAATACAAAAAGAATTAGTACTATTTACATATACCATGATGCCTAATAGAAATAACGAGGTTTATAGGATATTAAACTAGTTCGACCTTTACCCAAGATATCCCAGTTTCACTATCATACTTTAATCCATGTATATAAGCTTCTCCAACCAGCTGAAATTTCGCCCTTAATCGTCGAAGAGTGAAAGGAGTACGCGACACATTACCATATGAGCTTATAATAGCGATGGAATCCCCAACTTTCGTGTTTTTTACCCCAAGGCCTATATATCCACTCTTGGTGGTGAAGAACAGCCTTCCTTGGGCCCATTTAACTAAGAGACTTAAGTACGTCTCCATCGTTGAGCTCTTGATTGCGAGAGGAGGCGAAGCAACAGTTAACCCAGAAAAGGACACTAACGAGGGGTAAAGAATGGTCCGAAGAACTTTGACAGGTTGAATAATAAGTTGTCTTCTGTTCCAACTTTGCTTGTTAAGATGTCTTTTATATATTAGTTTCTGTTTCTGAGCATACTCAGTTCGAGCTGTATTGCCCAGATTTTCCCAGAAATTCTCATCACCATCACTAATAAGCTCGCTCAGGCCTTCGAATTCCTCATTGGTAATCATGGTTCGAACGAAACATGAAAAGAATGGTTCTCGAGTTGGATACATTCGTCGTTCCCTGGCCGGTTGTCTCGAATTGCCATGCACAACACTGGAGTGTCTGGGCTGCACGGCTTTCAACTCTTTAGGCTCAAGTCGCTGATATAATTTTTCATTATTCCACAGTTTAAACAACCAGGCGCCTTTTCCTTTATCGAGCTCAGTTATTTCTTTGAGTGTAATAGCATCGCTGGTGTAGACAATCTCATCCACTATCATGCCGGTTAGGGGAAGGACCTTAGTATCCGGTGGGGTTTCAAATTTGCTGGTCGGAGCGTTATCGGGATTCCATGAAGTTGGTTTCAAGTCATCTCTATCCTTGAATGAGATTCTTTCCAGTGGCACGATCCAATTAGGCACCCAAGACGGTAGGGATATGCCTGAAGGTGTTGACTTAACTTCGATCTCGTGAAGAACGTCTAACGACCGTGTAATCCTAATGGTGTCGACCGTAAACCTTCGATACACCTCTGAGGTAGATAAAGTGTAATCTGGCAATGGTTTTGGTAGAGAACTACAGAGCCCGTATAATGCGAAGAGTTTGTCACGAGGGTCAGAAGATTTCCTAGGCCGTACCACAGGTAGTGTTGACATCAGCCATCTCATCCAGTCCCTTTCATTTTGCCGGTTCGTGGTGGGTTGTATTGCCATACGATGAAGAAAGAGGACTCTATCGACGCCACGGAGGATAGCATCCGAGTTGGTAATGGTTTCAGAATTAGCAAGTAGTGTTGAGTAATTGCCTCTTATCCATTCGCAGCAGCGAATTAACTCCGCCCAGAGAAGCGAATGCGGTCCAAGAAGAATCTCGGTGGCAGAAGGGCCATCTAGTTTCAGCCCCAAGACGAGTTCTTGAACCACCCACATCCTTTGAAACCAACTGGCACCAAGGTAAAACTTCAAAAGTTTCCACTCTTCGAGGTGAATGCGAGGTTTCACAATCATACCCCCAGGCATCTTTTGGCGTTCCGAGAATGTGGCAAGATAAGCGATGAGTTTGACAGCAACATCACTGTTCTGACTGCCAAGCCATATCAAAAGGTGTTCGGCCTGAGTATAGATCTGTGTCATCCGAGAGACTTGGTGATTGCGCTCGGAAACGTTGGTTTGGTTTATGCAGATGGCATCCACCCAGAGAGTCCTTGGATTAACTAGATGTCTGATGTGCCATAGGGCATGGAAAAGGTTCGATCTCACGTTAAGATAGTGTTTGCCGGAGCATAGAATGGTTTTCGAATCATTTTCTGACCCCCAGACATAAGACAAGGCTATGAACGGAACTCGATCTTCGGTGCTGGCTTCGAATATCTCACACTCGATGGTGTCGCTTTTTCCGGGAAGTAGCTTAAGAAGTCGAATAGACGTCTCTGACTTCAATGGGAAATACTCGTACTCGCTCAAGGTGGTTGGTGAAGGGATATCCATGTTTCCCAATTACGAGTCCCGCAAAAGTGGAAAATCTTATGCGTGCTATAGAAAATGATCAAAGAGCTCATGCGAGAAACAAAATGGTATCAAGAATTAGAGAATATTTCCCATGGGTAGGGATATAGGTAGGAAAGGGAATCGTTGAAATGGCTTTGGGAACGAAGAGACGAAAGGTCTTCGTCTTCTCTTTTTCTTATGTCGTGGCCCATCACGTGATGTTTGGTCATTTGTGAAACCCTCCCGGATGTTTCCAGAAGAGCGCCACACTTCAGGCTTGCTGCGCTTGGCAGAAAGAATCAAGGTGCGAGGATGCAGGTGATCAGCGCAGCCCTACACCGTGGTAAGCTGAAGGGCACCGCTAGTAGGTGCTTCCGGGTCATCGCATCATAACAAACTGGCGCTTTTCCATGTTTATGACTTCGACGGAGTTGCATTCGTGAGCCTGAACAGGCACACCTACCTCCACGGCACGCCAGCAGGCGGCCAGATTGAGGCTGCAGGCGCGGCCGGAGCTCTGGTCTGTTGGATATGACGTGGCATGCTGGTGAGAAAAAATACGGACTCGGCATCACTCTCCTGAGCGAACAACCAGAGAGGGTTTTGATTTTAACACTTATTCTCTACATGAAATTTCTTATTAATAAAAATAGTACTCTATTATTAAGTATAGTCTATAAGCTGTTTTCATCTAGGGTTATTTACTTAAAAATAGGCTAGTGAATAAATTTAAACCTCTTTTATTCTCTAGTATGAAGAATGACGTTTACCAGCCCAGCGATGCCCCTGTCTTTACGACTACTTGAGCGACCTTCGAGAAAGAACAGAGCTTGCCTCGGCGAGTAAGAGGTAATTTGAGATTGACGACTTCTGTACCTTCTCCTCTCGCTTTTCATTTCCCCATCTCTACAACTCCACTTTGAACCGCTCCCTGATCCTCTGCCCAAAAACATAAAACACCACGGGCGCAGGCGCCAACCCCACCCCCACAAACCCAAACACGCTAACCCCCCACCCATACCCCAGCTTGTCGAATAAACCCGGCGCCACGAGTGGCACCACACCACCTACTACGCTCCGGCATACCGTGCCTGCCGCAATGGCGCTTGCCGCATACCGCTCGAAGCAATCAATGTAATAATTTTGCGTGGTATTGAGAATCATGACCTGCCCTATTCCATAGAAGAACATAGGCACGATGCTTGCGAACCAATGGACTCGGTACTCTACGGCCCAAGCGAAGGCGAAGAGGGAAGTAGGGATGAGCACGGCGCCGATGTTGGCAAGGGGGAGGCGGAATTCTGGTTTAGGGGAAGAGTGGCGGGCGGAGAGGGAGTTATAGACGGAGTCAATGCGGGGGACGAGGAATAGGACGGCGGCGAGGAAGCCGAAGCCGGGGCCAAGATAAAGGAGGCCGACACGCTCGGTTGAGAAGCCGTAGATGCCACCATAGATGTCTTGCATGTTGGTGTAGATGCTATAGGTGGTGGCGAAAACGAGGGCTTGGTAGATACTCATCGTGGCGACGATAGGTTGGATGAAAATGCGTGGGGGGCGAGAAAGGGAGTGGATGAGTTTTTTGTGGAGGGGACGTGTGTCTTCGCCTTCGTAGGTATATTGTTTGGTGGGAGTGTTGCTTGTGTTGGCTTCGAGGCGCTGCTTAAGGCGTCGTAGGATGACGGGTGCGTACGTCTCGCGCACGAAGAAGTAGCCTGCAAGGGTATTGGCAGAACATACGATGGCCAAAACCCAAAAGATCCAGCGCCACCCCAGCCTCTGCACGACGATGCCGCCAAATAGAGGACCGAGTGTAGGTCCAAGCAGTGGCCCGAGAAGATACCATCCGAAGATGCCAGCTCTTTCGCTGGAGATGAACATGTCGCTGATGGTGCCCCCATCATTTGCCACACCGATACTGCCAAAGAAGCCGGAGACACTGCGTACAGCGATAAGAAAGGCAACGTTTGGTGCAAGGGCCGTAGGTATTTGCAGAACCGCGAATATGGCAAAGCAAACCAGATAGAGGTTTCTCCGGCCAAATGTTTCAGAGAGTGGTGCGAGTATCAATGGTCCTATGCCCAACATGATGAGGAAACCCGTGGTTGTGCCGATGACGGTCGTGGCGGATGCGTTTAGGTCTTCTGCTATCTGAGCTATTCCGGGAGTAAACATGGAGCTGGCAAGCGGACTGAGAACTGTTTGACTTCAGTACTCCATTATGGGGTTAAGCGGCGTGCGCAACATAACATACTGGCCATGGAGGCTATTACCGCAACGTTGGCCAGCTTCTTCCATCGGGGCCATGCCCGCGGGTCTTCATCAGGATAATCTGAAAGCTTGAGAATCTGCTACGCATTACTACCTGGTATGGTTTTGGAGGTGGATGTATCCTTACTGGGCGAGTCTCTTCATCTTCGCCCCGACGTCCCAACAAGGGCGTGCGTTCGTCATGGGACATGGCAATCACAGCGCGCAATACAGCACACAGTTCTCGGACACGACGCAAAGCGGGTCCAGAACCAAAAGTTGGGAAACGTTGATGCCTTGGTCATGTTGGCTTGTGAGAATAGGGAGAGAGGCTAGCCAGGCGTGAATTTGAGGTCATCGAAGACCGTCATCGATTGTTCGGCAGGCATGCATAATACAGGGATGCAGGGGGTTGGGCTCGGCTGTCGCACCAATCGCGGAGGTGGCGTGAGCAGAGCCGTGATTGGTCGGGTAGCACGAGCGTGCGAAAGTTCCGAAGCAACCATCACATTCACTTCCGACACTCCTCAAGCCTATCGACGTCGTTGGCTGTTTCGTTCCCGTCCTTGCTGCTGGTCTTGTCGTGGAAATGAAGGCTTGTCCGTGCATGTCCAGCACTGCGCCGGCGCTTCACCGCAGGTTTCGCGACGGTGCGCAGAAGCTGTGTCGGCGGTGAATGATTCACACCTTCCACACCTTCCACCTCCTCTGGCCTTCTCGGTAAGCAATTCCCCCGCGGAAGCAAAGAAGTTTGAAATAAGGCATCAGACACTGTCGTTGGAGGGCTCTCGCAATCCTTTGTTTTATTTTCCCCATCCTTTTTACGACTCACATCCGACCATTCTCCATGGCCTCCCGATACCTGGCCAGCTCAGGGTCCAGAGCCATGCGAGGCAATGTGGTGCGGGTGCATGTCCTGGCAGCCGGCAGACGGCAGACGCAGCGACCGGGGTTTTCGGGCACGCTTCTTCAGCCTTATAGGCTGTTCCGTCACGTTGATTGCAGCAGCAGAGCCCAAGCCAGGCGGATATATGACGCAATGCAGCGGGCAGCGTCGTGGTGGGGCATTGTTGTGCCTCTGCGGTCGGGTGGATGTTGTCGGCGGCGAGAAGGTTGGCGAGCAGGCAGCAAGGTACGGTCTGCCCAAGGGTGATCCAGTGCAACGTTACAGGAGGTGATTCGCTGGTGTGATAAGAGGACAGCGCATAGCGCCGACAGCAAGGACCGCGCGAAATGAGGCCAATGGCAGCGGCGTGCTTCGGAACAGCAGCAGGGAGCGAGAAAAAGTCAAAAGCAGAACGACGAGAGCCACAGGACATGGGGTTGCGGTGCTGGGATTAGCGTGTTTCGTGAATCGCAGCCTGCGTGCGCGCGCATTGAACTCTTTCATTTCGCTTTCCAGCGCAGCACGACACAGGCAGAGCCCAGCAGTCTTTCACCGCACTCCTGGCCGAGCTCTCTCTAGCTCTCTCTTTCGCTGTCTCTCTCGCCTTCACGCCTTGTTTTGCCGCCGTGGTCGTCGTCGTCGTCATTGCCGTCGTTGTTGACGTTCGCCGCCCCTCGCCCGCTCGCTCCTGCCATCCACGCTCCCCCTCCCCCTTCGCCGAGGAAGCTGCATTGGGCCCAGCACAACGTGCCTGTGATCGCGCCCGCCCCCTCGACTCAAGCACTACTCTCTCTTTCCCGCCGCCAGGCGTCACCGCCGCCTGCACGGCCAACACCCCGCACGCCAGACGCCCGCAATGCCTTTCTTCAGGAAAAAGAAGGACGGGGACCGCGCCGCATCCAAAGCAGCGAAGCGCGACAACCTGCCCGCAGTGCCCCAGAAGCCGCGTTGGGAGGAGTCATGGGCTCGCAAGCAGGCTGCGCCCGACGAGATCCATGAGCTCATCCACGTCTGCACCCAGGAGATGAAGTCAAGAGGCACGTCCGCCGTCGCTCTCCTCCCCTGATGACAGCGCTGCCATTGCTAACTGTTCGCAGCCTTGGACATGCCTTTCATGCTGTTACCCTTCCGCCCCTCGTCCGAGCCGAGTGCCGCCCGCAATTTCATCCGCAACTTCTTCAAAGCAGACTACGAGGGAAGTCGCCAATTCACTGGCGAGGGACTGGCGCAAGAATTGCGTCTGGCGGAGCCACTGGTAAGGCCCAATCGCCCGCTTAGTGCAACTGATAGGCATGGCTGACCCAAACAGACGCTATGCAGCATAATGAAGTGGTGCTGGAGCAGATTACCTGGTGGTGTTGTGAGCTGGGACGCCTACGAACTTTTCCGTGTTGGGGAGTCGGGTAAGCTTTGGGGCTGCACATGCAGATGCACATGAGCACGCGAAACCGTACTAACGCGCGCCAGACTCCAACTTCGCCAGACATGCCTTTGACACATTCATCCCCCTCAGCGTCGAGTCAGAACCTCGCAAACAGATCATCTTCGACTTCTTCGACCTGCTCGCCGCGGTCGCTGCTCGAAGCAAGACCAATGGCATGGGCGGCCGGAAGCTGTCTCGTATGGCAGCCTGGTGGGCTTTCGAATTTTCCGACGACGGAAAAGGATTTGACGGTGGATACCGCACGTGGGAGAAGTATGGCTGATCGCACACACACTATGACGCACCCACTGACAGATTTTCAGAGCTGCGGATGCGTCCAGCCATCTATTCTTCGCTTACCTACGCTCACTGGCCCCTGACGCAAGCATCGTCGGAGGCATTTCAGCTCTTCCGCGATCTCTAGAGTCATTGCTCGCACAGACTGAGTATCCACCCCAGACCCCAGTGCTGATGCAGCATACGACCACCAAAGTGGTCATGATTGTCGATTCTGTGTCACCCACCCCCTTTGCCCTATTGCGTCGAGCGAAGAACTTTGAGTACCGTGACGATGACGAGGCCCTACAAGCGTTCTCTTCCTATGATGACACGGTAAAAGCACTCACGGACGAGTGCCGACGAGTCTTGGAATGCATTTCAACCGCAAATCAGTCCGTAACGGCTGTAGACAGCGTGAGTCAGGATCCCTCCTGGTCCCGATTTGAAGATCTTGGATTCTCAGGAATCCTCGACAGTCCTGCTCTGAGCACAAACGGGTCGTCGTCTGGAAGCGTCACTCGAGAGTTCTCAAGCATGAAGCCTAGTGCCCATTCTAGGACCAATGACTTTGGGCGACCTACAACGCCATCCTGGGCAGATTTCCTCTCTTCTGGTTTCCCTGACGAGAACAATAACACGTCTGCTCTTCTATCGCCATCAGTAAAACTCCCACCGCTGGGTGACCCTGCCCGAGTGAAAAGCTCACAGTCACATGTGCGCCATGGAATGCTTGGTGGAGAAGAATTGGAGCCCGGCGAATTGGCAAGCATCACTCATTTTGACCTTGACGACACGTTCTGGTGGGTCTGGATGACAAGTTTGGCCCCTGAAGAAACTACTGATCGTAAAGCCGCATTCGGAAGGTGCACGTTGATCGAAACGAGGATTCCAGGCGCAAAATGGCTTGTTGTGGAAGAGCAGATCAAAGGAGCCTCCCCTGGCCCCGAAGAAGGGGCTTACATCGCCGAGAAGAAATCTATGTTCAGCTGGACTCGTCGTGGGCGGTTGGGGCGAAGGAAATCTACAGGCAAGAAACCAGATCCATCCAAAGAGCCTTACAACAGGACAACCTCGAATACGCCAATGAGTAAGACGAGTATAGGCCCGGATCAGCATGCTCGTGTACAGGCAGCAGCAGCAAAATTGGCACAAAATCAGAAAGATCGCGAGGCCGCCGAACAGCTTGCCCAGCGTCGCGCAAGAATGGACGATACAGTCTCGACCAAGACGAACAGTGTTCTAACATTGCAACCCCATCTGCTTAGCGATGCCGGTCTAGCTATGAAATGGGATAAGAAGTTTGGCGAGGGTGCAAAGGACCGCGATGTGCTTCGTGCCCAATATCTTGGAAATGTCAACGCTGGAAAAGGATCCAAGGACAATCTTCTGAGGACTGCAAACGGCAATAATGCAGCCTTGGCTCGAAACAACTTACCAACCCGTGACCTTCCAGCCTTGCCCAAGTCAGAAGCCGGAAGTGCTGGAGTTGCACCCCATTCTCCAGCCCCTGATGCTATTGATCCTCATGTTGGGGCATCGGAACAGCAACAGCCGCTCCCACCTGCTGCATTGGATGACAAAGCCGCTCCCGCCTTGGATCAGCACCCAGCTCTCAGGCAAGCTGTGCCAGAGCGCAAGCCTGTTGTTCCCCGCCCCAGCGAAGAGCATACGCCTGCGCAAGACGCCAAGAAGCCGTCCCCCAAGAAACTGAAAAAGAAAGAAGGTGGCGGTGGATTCCGAAAGCTCTTCGGGAAGAAGAAGGTTGATGCGCCAGCAGCCCAGACCGATGCAGAAGAAGACGCACGCATGCACGCTCTTGACGCTGCTCGGAGCATCTCCCGTGTTGAAGATCATGGCGACACTCCCCGAGAGCCCTCACCAGCTGCCAGCTTTGAGAAGCCACTGCCGGTAAGAGCGATGTCGCCTGAGCTACAGCCTAGCCCAGCATTATCGGCGATCTCTGCGACACATCGAGAACCGGCGTTGCAAGTCGTCCCCACACCAAACGTGCACGAGCAGCAGCAAGCCAGCACCGCCTTTTCGCGCTTCGACCAGGGTCCTATAGACGACATGCCCGCTTTTGTGCCCGAGGATTCTGACGATGACGATAGCATGCCAAGCGCGCCTCACTACGCACCCCCCCTTGTGCCAGAGCAACACATGCCAGCAAAAGAAGCTCAGTTCACAGACAACATTTCGGAGGAATCGGTAGACTATTCCCGACCAGTGGCTGCACAGGATCGCTGGGCTCAGATCCGAAGGAATGCAGCTGAGCGAGCTGTCCGGGTGAGCGAGGAGCAGTCTCGCAGGAGTCACAGCCAAAGCGTACGCACGGATGAGGGGGAAACCAGTGGCGAAGAGACAATCGAAAGCCGTGTTGCGCGCATCAAGGCGCGCGTGGCGGAGCTGACTGGCAACGTGGAGGGCCAATCACCTTCGGGGGTAGTGCGGTGAAAAAAGGACACCAAGTTTGGAGCATGGTCGAGGTATGTTTTGCATCCTTTACCTTTCTTTCCTTCACTCTACATGGTGGATTCAGCTAAGCTAACATTTGGCGATTAGCATCGTTTGCACTACTGCATACCTTTTTTTACCCTTGTTTTTTTTAAACCATAATTTCCCGCTCTCTCCGTGCTTTTGAAGCGTGTCAAGCGCTTGGCTCTGATACCCCCTCCGTTCCTGTTGACCTCGAAGGTCGAAATAATACCCCCCACTTGTCATGTTCTTATCGTTAAGGAGTGCTGCTACTGGTAATGCTACTACTGTGTCTGCTTGGCCATCAAGCTCTTGGTTTGGTTTTATATATTCGGGGAGGAAGTTTTTGAGAAGTGCAATGTATTCAATGTGGGCGATGGGAAGATGGAACTATCGGAGCGTTTTGATGAAGTGGGAAAGGTGTGTGTGGAGGCTTTCGAGTTCAGAATTTTTTTACTTTTTTAATAACTTTCGATGCTTTCGAGAGAGAAATTTGATGTGGTTTTATGCATGCATAGGGTACGTATCGCAGCACGTAGTGTGTGGACATGTGCTTCATGATCGATTTCGATAACATATCGATGGTAACCTCTCTCTAGAGGAGCGGAGGCAAGGAGGGAACTAGGGGAAGAAAAGACAAAGTTTAATTTCATGTTTCGAACGCGTTCTTTCTTTCTTTGTTCTTGATTCTATGTATATCCCTCGTCCCTCTTGGATGACGCAATCTTTTCTCCGCTTGGTGAGGCGCGTTGCGTCGCGGTCCGGGGTCCGGGGTTTTTTGACGTGTTTGGCATGTGTAAGGGTGGGGGCTGTTGGTGCTTTTTAGCGTTTTGCGTGGTGGGGACGGGA